>Ga0207702_10000534_pt1 | contig 42535 bp, 43 predicted proteins | sample KBSCornC62_FD_184302 | JGI IMG/M metagenome (GOLD analysis project Ga0207702, IMG submission 184302) | Corn rhizosphere microbial communities from Kellogg Biological Station, Michigan, USA - KBS Corn C6-2 (SPAdes) (version 2) | ecosystem: Host-associated > Plants > Roots > Rhizosphere > Soil ... | reverse complement strand
GAGATCGAGCGGATCATGCAGATCCTCTCCCGCCGGACCAAGAACAACCCGGTGCTGCTGGGCGAGCCGGGCGTCGGCAAGACCGCCGTCGTCGAGGGCCTCGCCGCCCGCATCAACAAGGGCGAAGTCCCCGAGCTGCTGAAGAACAAGCAGATCTACACGCTCGACCTGGCCGCCCTCGTCGCCGGCTCCAAGTACCGCGGCGAGTTCGAGGAGCGCCTCAAGAAGGTGATGAAAGAGATCACCCAGCGCGGCGACATCATCCTCTTCATCGACGAGCTCCACAACCTGGTCGGCGCCGGCGCCGCCGAGGGCGCGATCGACGCGGCCTCGATCCTGAAGCCGGCCCTGGCTCGCGGCGAGCTGCAGACGATCGGCGCCACCACGCTCGACGAGTACCGCAAGTACCTTGAGCGCGACTCGGCGCTGGAGCGCCGCTTCGCCCAGATCAGGGTCGACCAGCCCTCGCCCGAGGACACGGTGAAGATCCTCGAAGGGCTGCGCGAGCGCTACGAACAGCACCACCGGGTGACGATCCGCGACGACGCTCTCGAAGCCGCCGCCGAGCTCGCCGACCGCTACATCTCCGACCGCTTCCTGCCCGACAAGGCGATCGACCTGATCGACGAGGCCGGCTCGCGGATGCGCATCAAGTCGATGTCGACGCCGCCCGTGTACCGCGATCTCGAGGAGGAAATCGAGACGACGCGGCGCGAAAAGGAGGCCGCGATCGAGGCCCAGGAGTTCGAAAAGGCCGCCAACCTGCGCGACACCGAGCGCCAGCTGACCACCCGCAAGCGCCAGCTCGAAGACGAGTGGGCCGAGGGCGAGAACGGCGAACGGCCCGAGGTCGGCGAGGAGGAGATCGCCGACATCGTCTCGATGTGGACCGGCATCCCCGTCTTCAAGCTGACCGAGGCCGAGACCAAGAAACTGATCCGGATGGAGGAGGAACTCCACAAGCGGGTGATCGGCCAGGAGGTCGCGATCACCGCCGTCTCCAAAGCGATTCGGCGCTCCCGCGCCGGGATCAAGGACCCGAAGCGGCCGGCCGGCTCGTTCATCTTCCTCGGCCCCTCCGGGGTCGGCAAGACCGAGCTCGCCCGCACCCTCGCCGAGTTCCTCTTCGGCGACGAGGAGGCGATGGTCCGGATCGACATGTCCGAGTACATGGAGAAGCACGCGGTCAGCCGCCTAGTCGGCTCGCCCCCCGGCTACATCGGCTACGACGAGGGCGGCCAGCTGACCGAGGCCGTGCGGCGCAAGCCGTACTCCGTGCTCCTGCTCGACGAGATCGAGAAGGCGCACCCGGACGTCTTCAACATCCTCCTGCAGATCCTCGAGGACGGGCGCCTCACGGACGCCCAGGGCCGCACCGTCGACTTCCGCAACGCGATCGTGATCATGACCTCGAACATCGGCGCCGGCGAGATCGCCAAGAACACCTCGATCGGGTTCACCGTCTCCGACGAGACCGGCATGTCCTACGACGACATGAAGAACCGGATCATGTCCGACCTGAAAAAAGTCTTCCGGCCGGAGTTCCTCAACCGGATCGACGAGGTGATCGTCTTCCACAAGCTCGCCAAGGAAGAGGTCAAGGAGATCATCGACCTGATGATCAACCGGGTCCGCGTCCAGGTCGCCGAGCACGAACTGCAGTTGGAGCTGACCGACGAGGCCAAGGACCTCTTGGTCGACAAAGGCTGGGATCCGTCGATGGGCGCCCGTCCGCTGCGCCGGGCGATCCAGCGCTACATCGAGGACCCGCTGGCCGACGAAGTCCTGCGCCAGGGCGAGATGACCCCCGGCTCGACGGTGATGGTCTCCCGCAACGCCGCCGGCGACGAGGAAGACAAACCGCTCGGCCTCGAGATCATCGCCCCGAAGAAGCCGAAGCGCAAAGCCGAGCCGGAGCGCGAGAAGGTCGGCGTCGGGGCGAAGAAGGACGACGACGGCGAGCCCGAGGGCGACGGCCCGGCCGACGCCGGCGCCGAGTCCTAGGCCTCCTGACCTGAGGTAGTTGATAGTGAGAGAGCCGGGCCGGACCGCGATCGGCACCTGGAGCGGAGGGCGTTTCCTCCGCTTCGGGGAGGCGATCGCCGAGCAGCGCCTGGAGGCGCTGCTGCGGCCGGGCGGCGGCATCGACACGCTGCTGAGCGCCGACGCCTACGGGCAGGGCGAGGCCGACTCGGTGCTCGGGCGGGCGCTGGCCGGGGTGCCGCGCGACGACTACTGCCTGATCGGCGCCGTCGGGCACGACTTCTACGAGGGCGAGCGCGAAGGGCCGAAAGGGTTCCCGCGCTTCACCGATCCCCGCTTGCGCGGCCCCGACCAGTACGGGAGCTACCTGCGGATGGCGAGCGAGAAGAGCCTGGAACGCACCGGCGCGGCCTCCTTCGATCTGCTTCTGCTCCACAACCCCGACCGCATCGGCTACTCCAGCGAGGTGGTCTGGGAGGCGATGGCGGCGCTGCGCGACGAGGGTCTGACGGCGCGGATCGGCGTCGCTCCGGGGCCGGCCAACGGCTTCACTCTGGACATCATCAGCTGCCTCGAGCGCTTCGGCGAGGCGATCGACTGGGCGATGATCATCCTCAACCCGCTCGAGCCCTGGCCCGGGGAGCTCTGCCTCGACGCGGCGGCGAAGCACGACGTCAGGGTCCTGACCCGGGTCGTCGATTACGGCGGCATCTTCTGGGGCGACGTGCGGCCGGGGATGGAGATGGCCGAGCACGACCATCGCAAGTTCCGCCCCGAGGGCTGGATCGAGCAGGGCCTCGCGAACCTTGACCGCCTGCGCCCGATCGCCGAGCGCCACGAGCTCACCCCGATGCACCTAGCCTGCCAGTGGAACCTCGCGCACCCGGCGGTCGAATCGGTGGCGCCGACCCTGATCCAGGAGATCGGCCCCGAGGCCCGTCCGATCGAGGAGAAGCGAGCCGAGCTGGCCACCCTCCCCGAGCAGCGCCTCAGCGACGACGAGGTAGCCGAGATCCGCACCATCGGCGACAACGCCAACTGCATGGCCCTCAAGGGCGCCAGCGCGGAACACGAAGGCGAAGAGCGCCCCGACCGCTGGCCCCTCACCGACGACCTCGCCGCCGTCGGCACCCGCTGGGGAATCGACCCGGCGCGCGACCTCGCCGCGTCTCATTAGCTGAGGGACGAAGGTCATCTTGTAGGGAGGAGTGGGTGTCCCTCTCGTCCCTGGGTTGCTGGCCTCTAACGCAGCTTCTCTCGCCGAGTGGTCTGTGCCAGCAACAGGACGCCGGGCGCGAGAGGGACACCCACTCCTCCTAGCGACACTCCCTGGCTGACGCCTTTCCGCGAGTCCGCGAAAAACCGTGCTCTACAAGGGTTTTCGCGGACTCGCGTTAGTGCGTCTGCCTGAGACTGTTGTGGAGGGGGTCGGCACCCCTCCGCAGGAATGTTCGGCGATATGCAATCTGGGGTTTGCGGCGGAGCCGCAGCAGGTTCTCCCCGGAGCGGAAGCGGAGGGGAGGTCGATTCCGGAGGAGGAGCACCGGACCCCTGTACAGGACCAGCTTCGTCCTGAGCCGTCGATAGCTTCGCGCCTCGATGCGGATCAACGACGCGAACCGGAAGTGGTGGGCGCTGGCGGGGGCCTGCGCTGGATTGTTCCTGCTGATGCTGGACTCGACGGTGGTGGCGCTGGCGCTGCCGGCTATTCGGCACGATGTAGAGGCGAGTGCGGAGGGGCTGCAGTGGGTGATGAACGGCTATCTGCTGACGATCGCGGTGCTGGTTGTGACGGCGGGGCGGCTGGGGGACATGTGCGGGCGCAAGCGGGTCTTCCTCGCCGGGATGGTCTTCTTCGCGGTCGGCTCGGTCGTCTCCGGCGCTGCCGGCAGCCAGGAGGCGCTGATCCTCGGGCGGGTGCTGCAGGGGGTGGGGGCGGCGCCGATGCTCTCGCTCTCGCTGGCGCTGGTCTGCAACGTCTTCCCGAGCGAGGAGCAGCCGCGGGCGCTGGGGATCTGGGCGGCGGTCTCGGCGGTGGCGCTGGCGATCGGTCCGCTGGCCGGCGGCGTCCTGATCGAAATCGACTGGCGGGTTATCTTCTGGATGAACCTGCCGGTTTCTATCCTCGGGATCGCGATCACGCTGGCGGCGGCGCCGGAGTCGACCGACCCCGGCGCCGGCAGCCGGATCGACTGGCCGGGTCTGGCGGCGCTCAGCGTCGGGCTCACCGCGGTGGTCTTGGCGCTGGTTCAGGCCGACGCTTGGGGCGCTGAGGCGATTGTCGCTCTCGCCTTCGTCGGCATCCTCGCGCTGGCTGCCTTCCGGGCGATCGAGCAACGGACCCGTGCCCCGATCGTCGAATTCGAGCTCTTCCGCAATGGCCCCTACTTCGGCGCCAGCGCCGCCGCCTTCGCCCTTGTCGGCTCCTACTGGGCGGTGATGTTCTTCCAGCCCCAGTACCTGCAGGATGTGCGCGGCCACTCGCCAATCCTCAGCGGCCTGATGATCCTGCCGGTGACCGTGCCGATGATCTTCGTCTCGCCCTTCTCCGGCCGCCTGATCAAACGCTTCGGCGCCCGCCGCCTGATGACCACCGGCATGGCCTGTGGGTTAATCGGACTCCTCGTCCTCACTCGGCTCCAAGGCGACAGCTCCTACCACCTCCTGTTGGTGGGCTACCTCCTCTTCGGGATCGCCCTCGGCCTCGTCTACGCCCCGATGTCAACCGCCGCGATGGCAGCGATGCCACCCGACAAAGCCGGCATCGCCTCCGGCGTCCTGGCGATGGACCGTGTCCTAGCCGGCGCCGTTGCCCTGGCCGCCACCGGCGCCGCCTTCCACGCCCTACTAGGCGATGGCCGCTCCTTCGCCGCCTCAGTAGCCGGCTCCACCTGGGTCGCCGTAGCTCTCACCGCCATAGGCACGGCCCTCACCTGGGCCTACGTTCGCGATCCGGGCGAGCCGGTACCGGAGGATCAACACCGGTTGCACCACCGCCGCTTCCACCTCTAACAAAGAGCGCCTGAAGGAGGGACCCGGTGCTCCTCCGGAGGAATGTTCGGCGATATGCAATCTGATGTCTGCGGCGTAGCCGCAGGAGATTCTCCCCGGAGCGAAAGCGGAGGGGAGGTCAATTCCGGAGGAGGCACCGGGTCCCTCCCCCGCCGCCCCGGACCCCACTTGACAAACCCCATTCCGACCTGTCCACTCGGAATGCAGCAGACCGCATTCCAGAGCCGTTTCTGCCATCCTCTCACGCGATGCCTTCTTTGCCTGGGGATGAGTTACAAGAGCTTTCAGAACGCCAAGATCCCCGGCTCCTCAGAGCACTCGACGTAGTCGCCCCCGGCGGCGCCCTGCGCGAGGGGATCGACAATATCGTTCACTCGCGGACCGGCGGACTGCTGGTCGTCGGCGACCTAGATGACATCTCGCACCTGCTCTCCGGCGGCATCGTCCTCGACGTCGACTACAGCCCGGCGATGCTCTACCAGGTGGCGAAGATGGACGGGGCGATCGTGCTCAACGGCGAGGCGACGAAGATCGCCTGGGCCAACGTCCAGCTGATGCCGGACCCGACGATCTTGAGCTCGGAGACCGGGACCCGCCACCGTACCGCCGAGCGCGTCTCCAAACAGACGACGGCGCTGGTAATCGCGATCTCGCAGCGCCGCGACGTCGTCTCCCTCTACGTCGAGGGGACCAAGTACATCCTCCAAGACATCCCGGCCGTGCTCGCGAAAGCGAACCAGGGCCTCGCCACGCTCGAGAAGTACCGCCAGCGCCTTGACCAGGTCTCGGCGCGGCTGACCCAGCTCGAGTTCGACGGCGGCGTCGTTCTCCACGACGCGCTCTCGGCCCTGCAGCGGGCCGAGCTGGTGACGCGGATGGCGGTCGAGGTCGAGCGCTACATCGTCGAGCTTGGGACCGAGGGCCGGCTGATCGAGATGCAGCTGGAGGAGACGATGGTCGGCGTCGCCGCTGACAAGACCGCGCTGATCCGCGACTACTCGGTCGAGGACTCCGAGCAGAACCTGACCGCGGTCCTGCAGGCGCTCGGCCGCATGCCCCATCAGGACGTGCTCGACTTCGGTCGCCTCGCCGAGCTGCTCGGCTACGACCGCAAGGTCAACACCCTGGACCTGGCGGTCGGCCCGCGCGGATACCGCGTGCTGGGCCGGGTCCCGCGCATTCCCAAGCTTGTCGTCCAGAAGATCACCCACGAGCTGGGCGGGCTGGAGGAGGTCCTGGCGGCCTCCGACGAAGAGCTCGCCGCCGTCGACGGAGTCGGAGCGCAACGCTCCAAGGACATCCGCGAGGGCCTGCGCCGGCTCCAGGAGGTCGATCTGGTCGACCGGTACTTGCAGAGCTGACGGCAAACCCCTGCCGTCGAAAACGAAAGGAGTCACGATTTCCGAGCTAGACGAGGCCACCGTGGAGGCAGTCTTCGAGGAGGACGTGGAATACGTCTGCGACTTCGAGATTGGCGACAAGGTCGTATACCCGCATCACGGCGCAGGCCTGGTGATGACCAAAGAGACGCGGGAGCTGATGGGTGAGGAACGCGAGTACCTCACGATCAAGATCCTCCACAACGAGCTCACGGTCATGGTGCCCTGTGAAAATGCCGGCAAGGCGGGCCTGCGGCGCATCATCGACGAGGACGAAATCAAGAAGGTCACAAACGTCCTCACCGACGACGTGTCGGAGATGCCGAAGAACTGGAACCGGCGCTTCAAGTACAACCGCGAGAAGATCAAGACCGGCGACGTCTTCGAGCTGGCCGAGGTCGTCCGCAACCTCGCCATCCGCGAGATGGAAAAGGGCCTGTCCACGGGCGAGAAGCAGATGTACACCCGGGCGAAGAAGATCCTCGCCTCGGAGTTCATGTACGCGCTCGACAAGGACGAGGACGGTGCCGAGGAATACCTCGACAGCCTCCTTGAGGAGCGGTTCGCCGCCACTGCGACCGCCTAAGAGATCGCATCCGGGGGTTCACCGCACGCGTCTGGCGGCGGCGGACCTTCGCGGTGCGGCGTCTTCGGAGCCGTCAATGCAAACCAGCATTGACGGCTCCTGCATCCTTGCCCCGCTCGGTCCGGCGCTCGCCAGTCACGCACGTTGAACCCCCGGATGCGATCTGGTTCCGCAGCAACCGCCGTCATCGCGGCCGCCGGCTCCGGGGAGCGCCTCGGAGCCGGCGGCCCGAAGGCATTCGTGTCCGTCGCCGGGCGGCCGATGGTCGAGTGGTCGATCGAGGCCTTCCGCGCCTGCGAGAGCGTGCGCTCGATCGTCGTCGCGGCCCCGCCGGGACACATCGGCGACCTTGCCGGCCACGATCTCGCCGTCGTCCCCGGCGGCGCGACCCGGGCGCAGTCGGTCGCAAATGCTCTAGAGGCGGTCGGCACCGCCTACGTCGCGATCCACGACGCCGCCCGGCCGCTGCTGACGCCCGAGCTGGTCGAAGCGCTGGTAGCCGACCTCGATGCCGCCGAGGATGCGGCGGGCGTGATCGCCGCCGCCCCCGTCAATGACACGATCAAGCGGGCCTCGGCAGCGGCGAGCGGTCAATTCGACAGCGATAGTGCGTCGAGTCGACCTCTCGCGATCGAGGCCACCGAGGATCGATCGCGGTTGTGGCGATCGCAGACGCCTCAGGTGTTCCGGACGCAGGCGCTGCGCGAGGCGCTTGCCGCGGCCGAGCGGCCGGAGGAGGCGACTGACGAGGCGATGCTGGTCGAGGCCGCGGGCGGCACCGTGCTCATCCATCCCGTCGCCGAGCAGAACCTCAAGGTGACGACCCCGCTCGATCTGCGCATCGCCGAGCTGTTGCTAGCTGAACGCGCCTAATCACGCATCAGCACGACGACGAGCAGGACCGCGAAGCAGACCTGCGCGACCCCGAAGGCGGTGCCGAGGTTTTTCGCCCCGACCAGCAGGGCGATGACGGTGGCGGCCGCGAAGCCGAGCAGGAGGAGGGCGAGCTGACGGCTCATTCGGCGCGAAGTTTATGCTCGCCTCATGCTCACCGACTACCACCTGCACCTGCGCCCCGACGAGGAGGGGTCCGGCTTCGAGCGCTACTTCACCGCCGAGAACGTCGAGCGCTACCTCGAGGCCGCCAAGAGCGCCGGGATCGAGGAGCTCGGCGTCTCCGAGCACGTCTACCGCTTCCGCGCGGCCCTCGACCTCTGGCAGCACCCGCTCTGGGTCGAAAACGCCGTCGACGACCTCGACGCCTACTGCGAGTTCGTCCGCGGCACGCCGCTGCGGCTGGGGATCGAGTGCGACTTCATCCCCGGCGCCGAGGAGCGGATCGAGTCGCTGCTGGGCGCCCGCGACTTCGACTACGTAGTCGGCTCGGTGCACTTCATCGGCGACGGCGACGCCGCGATCGACCACAAAGGCTTCGACGTCTGGGAGGGGAACGGCGACCCCGACGAGGTCTGGCGCCGCTACTTCGAGATGCTCGCCGAGGCCGCCCGCTCGGGCCTCTTCGACATCCTCGCCCACCCCGACCTGGTCAAGGTCTGGGGCCGGGCGACGCCGCTGCCCGACCGCGACCTGCGCGCCTTCTACGAGCCGGCGGTGGAAGCGATCGCCGAGAGCGGAATCGCGGTCGAGATCTCGACCGCCGGCCTCCGCAAGCCGGTCGGCGAGCTCTACCCCTCGCGCCGGTTCGCCGAGATGTGCGTCGAGGCGGGCGCCGCCTTCGCGCTGTCCTCCGACGCCCACCTCCCCGGGCAGATCGGCTTCGAATACGACCGCGCGGTGCAGTTCATGGATGAGCTGGGGATAGGTGAGCTATGCGTCTTCGAGCAGCGCCGGCGGAGCCTCGCTCCGGTGGAGAACCGGGTCCGCTGACCGTGGTCGGCCTCGGTTACGACAGCCACCGCTTCCTCGCCGGCCGGCCGCTGATCCTTGGCGGCGTGCGGATCGAGCACGATCAAGGGCTCGAGGGCCACTCCGACGCCGACGTCCTCACCCACGCGGTGATCGACGCCCTGCTCGGCGCAACCGGCGGCGGCGACATCGGCGAGATGTTTCCCGACGACGACCCGGCCTTCAAGGACGCCGACTCGATCGACCTCCTGCGCACCGTCGTCGGCACGATCGCCGGCCCGATTGTCAACATCGACGCCACCCTGATCTGCGAACAACCCCGCCTCGGCCCCTACAAGGTGGAGATGGAGCGCACACTCGCCGACGCCACCTCGGCTCGGGTCAGCGTCAAGGCGACCAGCAACGAGGGCATGGGCTTCATCGGCCGCGGCGAGGGGATCGCCTGCATGGCTGTAGCGAGCGTCGAATCCGAATAGTCTTCCCGCCGGATATGGCGAACTCGCGTCTCAGCGCTGCGGCGGTCCGCGGCTCCGTCTCCGACTCGATCTTCCAGGCGAAGGTCCTGCACGAAGCCGGGATCCTCGAGCCGATGCGCCCAGACAAGGCGGTGAAGATCGGCAGCACGTTCCTGCGCTGGGGCGCCTCGCCGGCGACGGGGGTGACCACGGCGGCGATCCACCACCCGCACGAGCTGGCGATCGTCGACGAACGCGGCGCTCTCAGCTGGCAGCGGCTGCACCTGCGCTCCAACGCGCTCGCCCACTCGCTGGCGCAGCTGGGGATCGGCCCCGGCGACGGCGTCGGCGTCATGTGCCGCAACCACCGCGGCTTCATCGAGACGACGCTCGCCGCCGCCAAGCTCGGCGCCGGCGCGCTCTACCTGAACACGATGTTCGCCGGCCCCCAGCTGGCCGAGGTGACCAAGCGCGAGGGCCCGAAGGCGCTCGTCTATGACGAGGAGTTCACCGACCTGCTCTCCGCCGTCGACCCTTCGGTAAAGCGGATCGTCGCCTGGTGCGAGGGCGAGGTCTCCGAGCCGACCCTCGAGAGCCTGATCGAGGCCGGCGACGAGGCCGACCACAAGCCGCCTGCCGAGAAGCCGAAGTTCGTCATCCTCACCTCCGGCACCACCGGCACCCCGAAGGGCGCCCAGCGCTCCAGCCCCGAAGGGCTGCTGCCGATCGCGGCGCTGATCGACAAGATCCCCTTTCGCAGCCGGATGACGATGATGATCGCGGCGCCGCTCTTCCACTCCTGGGGCTTCTTCCACTTCGTGATGAGCCTGCCGACCGCTTCGACGATGGTGCTGCGGCGCAAGTTCGACCCCGAGGAGACGCTGAAGGCGATCGAGCAGAGCCGCGCCGACGTCCTGGCGGCGGTGCCGGTGATGATCCAGCGGATCCTCACCCTGCCCGAGGAGACGCTGCAGCGCTACAAGCTGCCGTCCCTGAAGATCACCTCGCTCTCGGGCTCGGCGCTGCCGGGCGAGCTGGCGATCGCCTGGATGGATCACTTCGGCGACAACGTCTACAACCTCTACGGCTCGACCGAGGTCGCCTACGCGACCGTCGCCACGCCGGAGGACCTGCGCGCCGCGCCCGGCACCGCCGGCAAGCCGCCGCGCGGGACCAAGATCTGCCTCTACGACGAGGGCGGGGCGGAGGTCCCGCAGGGCGAGGTCGGTCGCATCTTCGTCGGCAACGAGATGGCCTTCGAGGGCTACACGGGCGGCGGCGGCAAGGAGGTGATCGACGGCCTCTACTCCAGCGGCGACGTCGGCCACATCGACGAGAACGGCCGCCTGTTCATCGACGGCCGCGACGACGAGATGATCGTCTCCGGGGGCGAGAACGTCTTCCCGCGCGAGGTCGAGGATCTGCTCGCCGACCACGATGCGGTCGAGGAGGTGGCGGTGATCGGAGTCGAGGATCCGGAGTTCGGCCAGCGCTTGAAGGCGTTCGTCGTCGTCAGGGGCGGGGCGGAGGTCTCCGAAGGGGACCTGACCGCGCACGTGAAGGCCAACCTCGCCGCTTACAAGACGCCGCGCGAGGTCGAGTTCCTCGAGGAGCTGCCGCGGAACGCGACTGGCAAGGTCCTCAAGAAGGACCTGCACGCTCGCGAGCAACAGCAGTCTGCTTAGGGCGCCGGGGGAGGGTCGGCGGACAAAAGCGGGGAGTGTCCGGCGACCCTCCCCCGGCGCCCCATCCGGGCGCTCGCAAATTGCGGCCTCTTCGACTGGAAGCTTCCGACGCCGTTAGTAGGTTGCCGGGAGATGGGCGAGCCAGCTAGGCAGCTGAAACAGGTCGGTGAGGCGACGCGGGCTATGCGTGGCGTCGCCGATCAGGCGCTCGAGTGGGTGCGGGTCAGTGAGGAGCGCGTTGTTGCAGCCGAGAAACGGGCGGACGAGGTCAAGGGGCAGGTCAAGGAGCGGGCGCTGCTGACGCTGCGCAAGGTCACCTTCGAGGCGCGGGAGAAGATCGCTGCTGAGCGGAAAGCGCGGACCGAGGCGGAGTCGAGAATTGCGGCCGCCGAGGCGGCCCGGGACCGGGCCGAGCGCGGCTTCGAGGAGTTGCAGCAGCGCTCCCAGCAGGAGCGCGAAGAGATCGTCGCCAAAGCGAACCGGCTGCGGGGCGAAGCCGAGCATGATGCCGCCGAGGCGAGGGCGAAGGCCGAGAGCGCGACCGCCGAGGCGCAGCGCGAAGCCGAGGCTGCGATCGCCGCCGCGCGCAAGGCCGCCGAGGAAGAGTTCGACGGCAAGCTCGAAGGGGCCCGCCGGGCGATCCAGGCCGAGGCCGACAAACGGATCGCCGCCGCCGAGCAGCGCGCCGCCGACGCCGAACGCGAGTCGGCCCAGTCCCATGAGGCGGCGGTGCGGCTGGAGACCGAGATCGAGCGGCGGGTGATGGAGGGGACCGCGGACGTGCGCCGCGAGGCCGAGGAGAGCGTCAAGCGCTTGCTCGAGAAAGTCGAGCGCGAGGCCGAGGAGGCTGCCCGCCGGCGCGCCGAGGATCAGCTGCGGATGGAGTCCGACCGGATTCGCATCCAGGCGCAAAAGCGCGAGGAGCGGGTGCGCGAGGCGACCGAGGACGAGATCAAGGCCAGCGTCAGCAAAGCCAGGCGCGAGGCCGAAGCGGCCGCCGAGGAGACGGCGCCCTCCTGGCTGCGCAGCGAGTCCAAAGCGTCGACCGCCGGCTACCGCACGTTTTAGGGAGAGCCGGGGAGTACCTCCCCGGACAACAGCGGGGAGGGTCCGGGGAGGCACTCCCCCGACTCCACATTCGGCCGTTGCGCATATCCTGCTGAGCGATGAGAGAGATTCGGGTTAGGGACACCCTGTCAGGAGAGGTGCGGTCTCTGGACAGTGCGGGTGAGATCGGGATCTACGCCTGCGGGCCGACGGTCTACAGCCGCATCCACATCGGCAACGCGCGGCCATTCGTCGTCTTCAGCCTCTTCGCCCGCTTCCTGCGCAGCGAGGGCTATCGGCCGAAGCTGGTCGTCAACGTCACCGACATCAACGACAAGATCTACGCCGCCGCCCGCGGTGCCGGGAAGCCGTCGGCGGAGTTCGCCGAGGAGATGAAGGAGGCCTACTTTGCGGACACCGACCGGCTCGGGCTCGGACGGCCCGACGCCGAGCCCCTGGCGACCGAGACCGTCGCCGGGATCGTCTCCCTGATCCAGGAGCTGGTCGACTCCGGCCACGCCTACGAGTCGGGCGGTGACGTCTACTTCCGCGTCCGCAGCTTCGGCCCTTACGGCAAGCTCTCCAACCGCCGCCCGGAGGACATGGACCAGGGCGAGGACCCCGGCAGTGCCTCGCTCAAGGAGGAGCGGCTCGACTTCGCCCTCTGGAAGGCCCACAAGCCCGACGAGGACACGAGCTGGGACTCGCCCTGGGGACCGGGCCGACCTGCCTGGCACATCGAGTGCTCGGTGATGGCCGAGCAGGAGCTGGGCGCCGCCTTCGCGATCCACGGCGGCGGCTCCGACCTCGTCTTCCCCCACCACGAGAACGAGATCGCCCAGTCCGAGGCCGCCGGACGGCCCTTCGCCCGGGCCTGGATGCACAACGGGATGATCGAGACGAGCGACGCCAAGATGTCTAAATCCGAGGGCAACATCTTCCAGCTCTCCGAAGCGCTCGATCGCTATGGGCGCGAGGCGGTCGTCGCCTATCTGATCTCAGGGCATTATCGGCAGCCGCTTGCTTTCGGTGCGGAGCAGATGGACGAAGCCGTTGCCAGGGTCGAGAGGTTGCGGAACTTCCTTCGGGGTAAGGCGCTGGGAGCGCCGGTGGGGGGGTCGGCGGGCAAACAGCGGGGAGGGCCCGGCGACCCCCCCACCGGCGCTCGGACCGGAGCCGCTGCTCGATTCGAGGCGTTCAAGGATGCGCTCGCCGATGACTTCAATACGCCCAGGGCGCTCGCCGAGGTGTTCGAGCTCGTTGGCGAAGGGAATCGCGGTGAGGTCGACGTGGTGGAGGCAGCTGGGGCGGTGGCGGAGATGCTCGATCTGGTCGGCCTCAGCACCCTTACTCAGCCAGATGAGGGGGCTGAGGCCGACCCCGAAACTCGGCAGCTGATGCAGGAACGTGAGGAGGCTCGGGCGGCGAAGGACTTTGCAAAGGCCGATGAGCTGCGGGATCGGCTGGCTGAACAGGGCTGGGAGGTACGGGACTCCGCGGAGGGACCCCATCTGGTCCCCCAGGAGTCGAGATGAGCGCGGCCGGTTCTTGGCACAGCCGGCTGTGTAGAAAATCGGCTGCGGCTCACCGCGCCTGATGGCGAACCAGTTCATCTACGGCCGCCGGCCGGTGGCCGAGGCGGAGCGCGGGAGGAGGCGGGTACACCGGATCTGGAGAGCACCTGAGAGCTCCGCCGAGGAGCTCGAGCGGCTCTGCGGTTCGCCCGATCACCAAGGCGTAGTGGCCGAGGTAGATCCCTATCCGTATGGCGATGCCCGGGGCATGCTCCGCGACGGAGCCCTGCTCGTCGCCCTGGACCAAGTCCAAGACCCGCGCAACCTAGGGGCGGTCTGCCGCTCGGCCGAGTTCGCCGGCGCCGCCGGCGTAGTCATCCCCGAGCGCCGAGCTGCCGCCATCACCCCGGCAACCTGCAAGGCCTCCACCGGAGCCGTGGAGCACATAGAAGTAGCCCACGTCCGCAACCTCGCCGACTGGCTAGCCGAAGCCAAGGAGCAGGGCTTCTGGATCTGGGGAGCCGACGCCGAGGCCAAGCAAACCCCATGGTCCACCGACCTGACCGGCTCAACCGTGATCGTCCTAGGCGGCGAGGGCAAGGGATTAAGGCCACGAGTCGCCGACAGCTGTGACGGCCTGATCGCCCTTCCCCAACATGGCAAGGTGGAGTCTCTGAACGTCTCGGCAGCTGCAACCGCCCTGCTGTTCGAGGCACTCCGACAGCGCTCATAGCCCTTCTTCTGCAACCAGATTTGCAAATTCGCAAATTGGGGGTTGACAGAACATCGCAAACCAGTAAGAGTGCGCCTTGTAAATAAGGGTGAACCTCAGCTTGAGGCTCACTTTCGTAGAGGCGCCTGCCAGGGGAGGTAAGCGGCGCCACGACCCTTCAACAAGGAGAAGGATCTGTGGCTCTATCTACGCCCACGCAGGAAATGCCGTTGCCGGCGGTTGCGCAGGGCACCGCGCGTGTCCCAGTCTCTAACCCTCAAGCTGAGCTTGATGATCATTATCTAGTCGCTCTCGCTAAGGATGGCCGCACCGACGCCTACGACATGATCGTCAAGCGTTACCGCGGCTTCGTCCGCCTCAAGGCCTCGTCCTACTTCCTCCTCGGGGGGGAGTCCGACGACCTGATCCAGGAGGGCCTGCTCGGCCTCTACAAGGCGATCCGCGACTACCGCACCGACCGCGAGTCGAGCTTCCGCAACTTCGCCGAGCTCTGCATCACCCGCCAGATCATCACCGCGGTCAAGACCGCGACCCGCAACAAGCACACGCCGCTCAACCAGTACGTCTCGTTCAGCCAGACGCCCGCGGCGGCCGGCGACTCGGAAACGACCCTGGACGAGATCCTGCCCGGGCCGAGCGTCCACGATCCGGTCAACCAGGTGATCGCCTCCGAAGAGCTGGAGAGCCTCGTCTCCTGCCTCTCGGGCGTCTCCGGGGTCCTGTCGGATCTCGAGAGCCGGGTGCTCTCGCTCTACCTCGACGGCCACTCCTACGAGCTGATCGCCGAGCGCCTCGAGTGCGACACCAAGACCGTTGACAACGCCCTGCAGCGCGTGAAGCGCAAGGTCGGCACGCACCTGGCGTCCCGCGAGGTTCCGCTCTAGACGCTCGGCGGCAGGTCAGACAGCACGTACTCGAGCAACTCGCGCCCGTGGTCCGAGGCGACGCTTACGTCGTCGGCCTTGACTCGGACCCGGTGCAGGGACTGCATCCGCAGGACGTCGCCGTCGCAGTGGTGGTTGGGGAAGATCCCCGAGTAGGAGACTCCTAGGCGCTCGAGATGGTCGGCGACGAGAGCGGTCGCCGGGCGCTCGAGCGGCAGGTCGATGTAGATCGCGTCGAGCCTCGCGTGGTGGAAGAGGTGGTGGCGCTCGCCGCCGATCGCCTCCTCGAGGTCGGCGCCGGGGGTGCGGACGGTGATCAGCGCCAGGTTGTGGTCGCGGTCGATCTCGACGTGGAGCTCACTGCGCTCATCCAGCTCGCACTCCGGCGCCGGGTCGGTGAGCTCACCGCGCAGCCGGCACAGCTCGATGGTCCGGCCGACGATCTCGCGGTGCCGCTCAGGCGCATACACGGGCCGCTCATGCCCATCGTTGAGCTTCGCATAGAAGAGCGCCGCCGACTGGCGCCCGCGCCGGCCCGCGGCGGCGTCGTTGCTCACCGTCGCCGGGATCCAGCCGAGCAGGAAGCCGGTCTCATGGGCGCCGAGGTCGATGTTCGCTTTCTGGCTGTAGGGGTGGGCGGCGGTCGCCTCGCTGTACATCCCGGCCAGCCCGCGCTCGTGCGCCCGGTCCATCAGCCACTTCTTCGTGCGGGTGAAGAGGTGCTGCCCGCGAGCCGCCGGCAGCGTCACCGCCTGGCCCGAGTGGGCGACCGCGTCGCCGGCTGCCGCCAGGCTCATCCCCAGGTGGCAAAGCAGCTCCCCTGCAGGGCTTTCAGCGACGCAGGAGACGTAGGTACCCGCGGCGATGCGGCGTCCGACCTCACCGGGGTCGTAGACCCACCGCACATCATAACTTTGACCATAAGCGGCCTCGATCGCGCCCGTCAGCACGGTACCCTCGTCGGACCCCAAGAACCTGAACGTCACGTCCATCACGGACATCATCGCCACCACGCCCGCCTAGCTCAACCTGGGAGAGCACCTCATTTGTAATGAGGAGGTTGCCGGTTCGATTCCGGCGGCGGGCTTCTTCTTCATCTGAACCGCAACTTTCTCTTTAGTGGACGTTTAGGCAGCCAAACGCAGCCATGCGCTGCGGGCAGGGAAACCGACTAAGGAGGCAACTGATGCGGCAAGGACAGGGGTATCAAGCGGGAGGACGAGGGCCGGGGCGCCGGCTGACGATGGTGATCGCGGCCGTTGCCGCCGCCTTGCTGGCGTTCGCCGGCTCGGCGCAGGCGTCCGTGATCAGCATCGGCAGCGTGCTGCCGGAAAAATTCGAATCGACCAAATTCGAACGGGTGCAGACGCTCTTCAACACCGCGCTGCCGGAGGCGGGATCGACGCTGGCTTCCCCGGTGACCGGCGCGATCGTCCGCTGGCGGGTCCAGGGCGCCGAGGGCGGCCCCTTCTACCTCCGCGTACTCCGTCCCAACGGCAAAGGCGCCTTTGAAGCAGCCGGCAAAAGCGGCCCCGAGACGCCGCCCAGCCAGGGACTGCAGACCTTCCAGACCAACCTGAAGATCCAGGCGGGCGACCTGATCGGGCTCGATCCGACCAGCGGCGAGGACAAAATCGGCGTCGCCGAAGTCTCCGGTGCCGGCTTTGCCTCGATTTTCCCGACGCCGTTCGAAGGCTCCGTCGTCGCGCCCAGCGGCACGACCGGCGGCAAGGAGATCGAGCTCGCCGCGGAAATCCAGCCGCAGCCCGAAGTCACCCTCGTCTCGCCGCCGTTCGGGCCGGTCACCGGGGGCACGGTCGTGACGATCACCGGCAAGAACTTCAGCCAGGCGAGCGAAGTGAAATTCGGCAGCACGGCGGCGGCTAGCTTCTCCGTCGACTCCGACACCGAAATCACCGCGACGACCCCGAAAGCGCTGCTTCCGGGACAGGTCGACGTGGCGGTGAGCACCTTCGCGGGGACCAACCCGAACACGCACTTCGACGACTTCGTCTACACGGCGTGTGTGGTCCCGCGGGTCAAGAACCACACGCTGAAGGTGGCGAAGGCGATGCTGCGCCGCTCCGGCTGCAAGCTCGGCCATGTGAAGAAGGTCAACGCGCCGAAGCCGAAGAAAGTCGGCAAGGTGCTGAAGCAGACCCCGAACCCGGGCAAGGTGCTGGCGCCGGGCAGCCGGGTCCGCATCCAGCTGGGCCGCTAGCTGACAGTGGGACGGGAGCCCGGCTCCCGTCCCATCTTTTGTTCGGCCACGGTGCGGGTGTAGGGTCGAAAGCTAGGCGGGGTCACTAGAAAAAGGAGGCCCTGATGGCCGCAGAAGTGAAGAACTTCGACTCGCCCGACGAAACCCGGGCGTTCGAAGACAAGGGACAGGCGAAAGTCGTCGAGCTGGCGGGTCATGCCGTCGGCCTCGGCACTTTCGAGCCTGGCTGGAAGTGGTCGGAGAACGTGAAGCCGATCGCCGGCACCGACTCATGTCAGGTGGCCCACTTCGGGTACGTGCTCTCCGGCAGCATGCGCGTGTACATGGACGATGGCCAGGAGATCGAGATCAACCCGGGCGACGTCGTCGCGATCCCACCCGGTCACGACGCCGAGGTGCCTGGGCCGGAGGCGTGTGTGATGGTCGACTTCGGCGAGATCGGCGACTACGCCAAACGCTGAGGGCCTGGGCCGCGTTTGGCGGCTCAGGAGGAAGGGCCGCCGCCGAGGAGCTTCGCCTTCTCGGCGGCGAACTCCTCGGCGGTGAGGATCCCCTTCTCGCGCAGCTCGCCGAGTTTTTCCAGGCGCTGCAGGCGGGCGTCCTCGGCGTCGACCGGCATCGTCGTCGTCGGCGCCTCCGTGCTCGCTTCGCTCACTCCGTTGCCCGGCCGCCGCACCTCCGGCAGGCGCAGCCTCGAGGCCTGCTCGCCGACCCGCTCGGGGATGTTGGCGTCTTTGACCGCGGTGACGACTTTGTCGCGGGTGCCGCCGAAGACATCGCCGTAGGTGGCTTCCGGGAATTCTTCCTCCGTCTGTCTGCGCAGCTCGTGGATCCCGAAGGCAGCCATGCCGGCGATGATCAGCGTCGTCAGGAAGGTGCGCAGCCCCTGGGTCGGGCCGGTGAGGAAGTAGAAGCAGACGAGGATCGCCAGGCCGGTATAGACGTAGGCGATGTGGAGGCGCAGGGCGGGGGCCATGTAGCGGCGGGTGGTGCGGGCGCCCCCGGTCGGCGAGGCGAGCCAGCCGGCGGCGGCGAAGAGGACGCCGACCACGATCACCGTGGTCGCGATGCTGATCATCAGCGAGGTGCCGATCGACCAGGCGGCTTCGCCCGCGGGCTTGACGCTGTCGTTCGTCACCAGCTGGCCGACCACGATGCCGCCGGCGACGTGACGGAAGACGATCGCCGCGAAGCCGGCGGCGATCAGGCCGATGCCGCTGTAGAGAACCGTCAACCAGCGGCTGCCGCGGGAGAGGTAGATCGCGCCGCCGAAGGCGGCCAAGGTGAGGATCGAGAGCAACAGCGCCAGGCCCTTGACCGCGACCGCGATGTTCTGCGCCGTCTTCAGCTGGTCGGACTTGAGGATGTGGATCTGCCCGGCGTCGGGGGGCAGCTTTTCGGCCAGGTCTTCGCCGATCCCGACCTGGCTGGCGAGGTTGGTCAGCAGGCTGCCGAGGTTGAGGGTGACTTCGCCGTTTTCGGTTTCGACCGCTTCTTTCTTGTTTTCCAGGACCGCCAGGAGCTGTTCGTGGGTGGCCCGGTTCGCGTCTTCCCACAGTTCCTGCGCGGTCGAGGTTTCAAGCACCTTTTCGGCGCCCTGCCCGGCGACCTGGCGCAGCCCGCCCGCCGCTGGTCCCGCCAGTTCGCTGACTTCGCCGGGGAGGATTTCTTCGAGTTCTTTCTTGACGTTGACGTTTTCGTAGAGCTGGTCGACCAGGTAGTTGCCCACCGCTTCACGGATCTTCGCGTTGTGCAGGAGCTTGCCGCTGGTTTCGACCCAGTCGTTGGTGTTGAGCGCCTGGCGCTCGATCCAGATCCCGAAGACGCTGAGGAAAGCGAGGACAGAGCCGACGATGACGAGAGCCCTGACCGTCCGTCTTCGTCCGCGGCCCATGGCGGGATGCTATACGTGACTCCACCATGAAGCTAGAGGGCATCCACCACATCACCGCGATCACCGAGAACGCCCAGCGCAACGTCGACTTCTACGCCGGCGTCCTGGGACTGAGGCTGGTCAAGAAAACCGTCAACCAGGACAACCCGACCGTCTACCACCTTTTCTTCGCCGACGAGGGCGGCGATCCCGGGTCCGACCTGACCTTCTTCGAGTACCCCGGAGCGCCGCAGGGCCGTGCCGGGGCCGGGATGGTGCACCGGGTCGTCTGGCGGGTTGCCTCGGCCGACGCCCTGAGCTTCTGGGAGGAGCGGCTGCGGGCCAACGGCACCGAGTCGCGGCGCGAGGGCGAGGGCCTGGTCTTCTCTGATCCCGAGGGGCTCGACCACGAGTTGCTCGTCGTCGACGTCCCCGACGCGCCGCTGATCGCCGACCACCCGGAGGTCCCGTCGGAGCTGGCGCTGCAGGGATTCCACGCGGTCCGGGCCTACGCGGTCTCGCCGCAGGCGAGCAGCGACTTGCTCGAGGCGCTCGAGTTCGAGCAGGTCGACGGAGCGTGGGAAGCGCGCGGCGAGAAGCGCGGCGGCCGCTACCTCTACGACGAGCCTCCGAGCGAGCGTGGGCTGCAGGGCGCCGGCAGCGTCCACCACGTTGCCTGGGCCTCAAGCCCCGAGGAGCTGCTCGACTGGCGCGAGAAGGCGGTCGCGGGCGGAGCACAGCCGACGCCGGAGATCGACCGCTTCTACTTCCGCTCGGTCTACTTCCGCGAGCCGAGCGGCGTCCTCTTCGAGATCGCGACCCTGGGGCCGGGATTCACGGTCGACGAGCCGCTCGAGCACCTCGGCGAGAAGCTCTCGCTGCCGCCGGACTTCGAGCACCTGCGCGACGAGGTCGAACCGCGTCTGCGCCCGGTCGAGAACCCGCGCGTCCAGGCGTAGATCTCGGGTTGATCGCCGACTTCACCTGGCGGGACGCCGGGCGGACCGTCCTCTTCCGGCCGGGCGGGGTCGGCGCGGCGATTGAGGTTCTGCGCGAACACGGGGTTGAGGAGTTCGAGCTGCTGAGCACCGCGCGGGCGCTGCCGGAGGTGCCGACGCTGGCCGACGCCGCGAGCGGGGTGCACGAGGTTCCGTCCGGTCAGGTCCCGGCCGCCGCCGCGGCGCTGCTGGACGCGCTCTCGCCCCCTCACGGAGCAGGTAAGGGGGCGGGAGCGCGTCCCCTCGTAGCGCTCGGCGGCGGCCGGGTGGTTGACGTGGCGAAGGCCCTGGCTTCAATCTCGGGTGCCGAGGTGGTCGCGATCCCGACGACGATGTCGGGAGCGGAGATGACCGGATCGCACCGGTTGCCGGCTGGGGCGGAGGATCGGGCGCGTGGGTTCGTACGGCCGCGGCTGGTGATCGCCGATCCGAAAGCGATGACCAGCCAAACGGAGGAGCAACTGCGGGCGAGCTCGATGAACGCCCTGGCGCACGGGGCGGACACTCTCTACCTGCCGCTGTCGAATCCGATCTCGGAGATGACGGCGCTGCGGGGAGCGGAGCTGATCGCGGCGGCGCTGGGCGAAGAGCGGGAGGGAAGGGACGTTTCGGCCCTCGCCCTCGGCTCGATCCTCTGCGGCTACGCGATCGACTCGGCCGGGATGGGACTGCACCACCTCGTCTGCCAGACCCTGGTGCGCCTGTGCGGAACGCCCCATGCGGAGACCAACGCAGCGGTCCTGCCGCATGCGGTGGGGTTGCTGGCGGGACGGGCGCCGGAGGTGTACGAGCGGTTGGCTGGTGCGCTCGGCACCGACCGCGCAGGGCTGTCGGGGCGGATCGAAGACCTGGGACGCCCGGCGCGTCTCAGCGAGGTAGGCGGCGACGCCTCGAAGCTGGACGAGGCGATCGAGGCGATGCTCCAGCGCCCGGAGCTGCAGCGCGCGCCCCCGGGACCACCGGATGGGCCGGAGCTCCGGGACCTGGTCGAGCGCGCCTGGTAGGGCCCGCTGTTCTTCGGAGCCGCTGCTGCCGGGCCACATCACCCTCTACTTGCCGGGTGGAGGGTGATGTGGCCCGGCCCAGAGCGCTCCGTCTATTGAGCTCGATCGGCGAGGAGGACTCGGAGGTCGGCGGCGATCGCGGCGGGTTCGTCTTCGAGTTGGTTCCAGGTGAGGCGGGTGACCGTGTAGCCGGCGGCGGTCAACCTTCGGTCGCGCTCGCGGTCGTCGCGGAAAGCAGAGCGGGTGCCGTGTCCTTCCCAGCCGTCGAGCTCGACGATGCGGCCGGTTCCCGGCCAGTGGCAGTCGACCTTGTAGCGCTTGGCGCCGAGAAGAATCCAGTCGTTGAAGCGGGGCACGGGGAGGCGGTAGCGGCGGAGGAAGGGCGCAAAGCGTTCCTCGAGCCTTGAAAGACGGCGTCCCGTCGGCTCTTCCTCCAGGCGTTGCAGGGCGAAGCGAACCTTCCGGGAGCCTCGTTTCCCCGGATAGCGCCCCAAGAGGTCCGGGAGCGAGAGCCGGTCCCAGCGGTTCAGGTATTCGGCCTCCTTGATCATCGCCACCACCGCGTCCACGTCCCCGTGAGGAGCCAGGTCGAAGATCGTCCGGTGGACCGAGGTCACCGATATCCCCTCATGCACAGCCCGCTCGTCCTCGGGGACGAGGGAGACATGCCGGTGGATCGCGCGAGACGAGCGGCTCCGGTGACCCACCGTCACATCCACTCGGCTACGCCCATTAGGCCGAATTCCCCATAGGGCGGCCGCGGACCAGTGGCTCAGCAGCGCATCCGGTCCCGAAGCAAGTACAGCCGCCATCCACCGTCCGTGCCGCGGGATCCTTCGATGGCCGACGGAATAGACGCCTGCATGCGCTTGGTGCAGCCGTCCCTGCCGGATCCGCCAGTCGATCTCTTCCTTGCTCCAGCCCTCGTGGAGCAACTGAACCCGACTAACCACCCCGTACTGCCGGCGAGCAAGCTCCGAGAGCCGGCGATCGTCTCCGCGAGTACGCGATTTTCCTTGCTCTACAAGGTTTTTGGCGGACTCGCGGGGCATACCCGGAGCGTTTCGAGTTACGGCGCACGGGTGGCGCGCAGGTCTCAAAATTTCTGAAACGAGAATGCGCCGTAACTCGAAACGCTCCGGCGTGTAGCCCCACGCGTGACTCCTGAGCCATCGAGCGCGGAGCGGCTGGCCTCCTACCACGCCTACACGCGCAAGCACAGCGTCAACTGGCCGATGTACCACGTAGCGCGGGCTTTTCTGCTGCCGTTCTTCCTCGTCTACTTCCGGCTGGCGCGGCTGGGGCGGGAGTACGGGAAGGCGAAGGGCGGGGTGATCGTCGCCGCCAACCACCGCAGCTTCCTCGATCCCTTCGTGGTTGGCGCCTGCCTGCCCTGGCGGCGGCCGATGAACTACATGGCCAAGGTCGAGCTCTTCGAGAGGCGCTGGCAGGGATGGGTGCTCTCGCGCCTCGGTGCCTTCCCGGTTCGGCGCGGGGAGTCCGACGAGGAGGCGATGCTGACCGCGCGGATGATCGCCGAACGCGGCGGCGCCGTCTGCGTCTTCCCCGAGGGGACGCGGATCCGCCGCGGCACGCTCGCCAACCCGAAGCGCGGTGTCGGCCGCCTCGCCCTCCAGACCGGGGCGGTGGTGATCCCGACCGCGGTGCTCGGCACCGAACACGTCCGCCGCGGCTGGCGCATCCGGCCGCGCAAGTGCAAGGTGCGGCTGGGGCCGCCGATGACCTTCCCGCGCGCCGAGGAGCCCTCGCCGGCTCTGGCGGAAACGGTGACGGCGCGGATCTGGCCCAACGTGCTGCTGCAGTGGGAAGACCTCGGCGGCCTGCCGCCGATGCGCCGCGCCGCGGTGATCGGCGCCGGCAGCTGGGGGACGGCGGTCGCGGTCCTGCTCGCCCGCGGCGGTCTCGAGGTCCAGCTGGGGGCGCGGACGCCGGAGCGGGTCGAGGAGCTGATCGCCGACGGCGAGAACAAGCGTTACCTGCCGGGCGTGCCGCTGCCGGAGTCGATCGACGTCCGGCCCGCCTCCTCGATCGAGCTCGCCGGCCTCGACCTGATCTGTCTCGCGATCCCCTCGGCTCAGCTGCCGCAGGCGGTGGGCGCGATCGCCGACCGGGTCAGCTCCCGCAGCGCCGTGCTGATGCTGACCAAGGGCCTGATCGCCCCCCAGGGCGCGCTGCCCTCCGACTATGTCGGCGAGCGGGTGCGGGCCCGCGGCATCGCCTGTCTCGGCGGGCCGGCCCACGCGCGCGAGGCGGTCTCCGGCTCCGCGGCCCTGGTCCTCGGCTCCGCCGACGAGGAGCTGCGCGCCCAGGTCGGGGAGGTCTTCCACCGCGCCGGCCTCGTCTGCGAGCGCTCCCACGACGTCCCTGGGGTCGAGATCGCCGGCGCGGCGAAGAACGCCGCCGCCCTCGCCGCCGCGGCCGCCGAGCCCCACGGCCTCAACGCGGCCGGGATCGCGGTCGCCTCGATCTGGCGCGAGTGCATTGATTTCGCCAGGCGCCAGGGGGCTGAGCTGGAGACCTTCGCCGGCCTCGCCGGGGTCGGCGACCTGACCGCGACGATGATGGCCCCGACCGGCCGCAACCGCCGCGCCGGCGAGCTGCTCGGGACCGGCACCCCGGCGAAGGAGATCCCGGCGAAGATCGGCCAGGCCTCCGAGGGCCTCGACACGGTGCCGCTGCTGGCCGAGGCGGTCGCCGCCTCGGGGGTCGAGGCGGCGGCGCTCTCCGGACTGGCGGCGCTGATCCGGGGCGAGTGCGACTCCGAGGAATGGATCGCGACCCTGCGCGCCGTTGAGCGCCAAAGGCAGGCCGCATGATCTGGCGGCGGCGGACTCTGCGCGGCGCAGCGTCCTCAGCCGGCCAAATAGCGCTGCTATTCAGCTTCCCTGAGTCCTGGTCCCGCTTAGTCCGGCGCTCGCCAGATCCCGCTCGCGAAGGCGTAGGCTTGGCCGGTGAGCGGGCCCGAGCAGAACGTCGAGCCGGCCGAGCTGGCTCCGGCGGCGAAGGCCGATCTCGACCGCGCCTTCGAGGACTTCTACCGGGACCACCTGCGGGACGTCTACTCCTACGCCTACTACCGGGTCGGGAACCATCACGACGCCGAGGACCTGACCGAGCAGGCCTTCCTGCAGGCCTACCGCCACTTCGACCGGGCGCGGCGGGAGTCAGACGGGCGGCCGCTGCGACCGTGGGTGATTCGGATCGCCCACAACCTCGCCTCGAACTACTACCGCGACCGCTCGCGGCGCCCGCAGACGACGCTGGAGAACGCCGATCCGATCGCCGCGCGCCACGACACCGAGGCGATCGCCGAGGGGCGCGAGGAGCTGCGGCAGGTGATGGCGCACCTCAAGCACCTCTCCGACGACCGCCGCGAGGCGCTGATCATGCGCTTCGCCCTCGGCATGGACAACCGCGAGATCGCCCGGGCGCTGGGACGCACCGACGGCGCCACCAAGGTCCTGATCCATCGCGCGATCAAACAGCTGCAGGAGGAGATGGAAGATGAAAGACCCGAGTGAGACGCTGAGCGGATCGACCTGGGACGTCGAGGCGCTGCTCTCCGACGCGCTGCGGCCGATCGAGCCGCCGGAGCGACTCTCGGGCCGCTTCGAGGACACGCTCGCGGCGATCACGCAGGCCGCTGCCGACGAGCTCTCCGACTGGGCCGAAGAGCTCTCCGAGGAAGAGCTGCGGGCGCTGCGCGACCCGCGCAACTGGGTCCGCCCGGTGGTCGCCGTCGGTGCCGGAAGCGTGGCGACCGGCGCCCTGGTCCTGATCGAGATGCGCCGCCGCAGCCGTCAGCGCAGCGAGCGCGGTCTACGCGCGGTTGCGAGCGGCCTGCGCTCGCGCCTCTGAATCCCGCGGTTCGTTGTGGGCGGATCTCGTCCGTTTGGAGCCGCGCTTGGCCGATCGGGCCGTTCCCGCCGCCGCAAGGAAGCCGAGGACGCCGATCGTGAGGTGCAGCCACTCGGTGCCGAGGCCGAAGATCCCCAGCAGGGTGTAGAGGACTCCCATTGCCAGGGCGTAGGAGCGCGAGGCGACACCGGCCATCAGCACGCCGATCGCGCCGGTGAGGACGTAGAGCAGGTTGAACCAGGCGTTGACGTCCACCGCCCCGAGCGCCCGCTGGAGGTCGTCGAGCGAGGCGAACGAGGCGTCGTAGAAGAAGCCGACGATGCCGAGGACGACGAGGAGCGCGCCGGCGAACGAAGCGTAGAGGCGGGCGGGGCTGGCGGGCTCCATCGAGCGCGATTGTAGGCTCCGCAGGCCGATGCCCACGACCGAGACCCAGACCTGTTACCGCCACCCCGGTCGCGAGACCCGCGTCTCCTGCTCCTCCTGCGGGCGCCCGATCTGCCCCGAGTGCATGACCCCGACGCCGGTCGGGATGCGATGCCCGGAGTGCGCGAACCAGCGCACGCGGGTGGTGCGGAACCCGACCGGGACGCCGGGCGCCGACGCAGCGCCCGCCACCTACGCCCTGATCGCGATCAACGTGATCGTCTTCCTCGTCGAGATCGCCCAGGGGGCGGGGGGTTTCTACGAACTCGGGATCAGCCGGTTCATGGCCGACTTCGCGCTCTTCGGCCCCGCGGTCGCCGAAGGCGAGTGGTACCGCCTCGTCACCAGCGCCTTCCTCCATGAGGGGATCATCCACATCGGCTTCAACATGTTCCTGCTGCTGATCCTCGGCCGGCTGCTGGAGCCGGCGCTGGGGACGCCACGCTTCCTCGTCCTCTACTTCGCCTCCTTGCTCGCCGGGTCGCTGGGCGCCCTGATCGTCGATCCCAACGTCCTCGGTCTCGGTGCCTCCGGCGCCGTGTTCGGTCTCGCCGGGGCGGTCTTCGTGATCGCCCGCGGCCGTGGGCTCGACGCGCTCGCCAGCCAGATCGGCTTCCTCATCATCTTCAACCTCGTCTTCAGCTTCGTCTACCCCAACATCAGCATCGGCGCTCACATCGGCGGCCTCGTCGGCGGGGTCGTCTGCGCCGGGGCGATCGTCGCCGGGGAGAAAGGCTTCTTCGGCCGCTACCGGCTGCCGCTGGAGCTGGCGGCGATGGCCGCGGTGGGCGCGATCTCCTTCGTCATCGCGCTGGCGATCGCCTGAGCCTCAGCGGCCCGGCCGGGTCACCGGCGCTCGCAGCGGCGTGAACTCGACGCTCCCCGGGGGGTCCACGAGCTCGGGATGGAGGACGTGGCCGAGCAGCTCGACCGCGTCGACGAGGCGCGGGCCGGGATCGGCGAACAGGGTCCCGTCGACCGCGTAGAGGCGCGTCGCGCCGAGGGCGGCGATCCGCTCCCAGTGCTCCATCGCCTGCGCCCGGCCGTCCTCCAAGGGCAACTCCGGCATCACCAGGGTCACGTCCGGGCGCAGGCTCTCCAGCTCACCCCAGCTCACCTTCGGCGGCGTCAGGCCGGGATCACCGGCGACGTCCTCGCCGCCGGCGATCGAGATCATCTCCGGGATCCAGAAGCCGCCGACCCGCGGCGGGTCGAGACGCTGCAGGGTGACCACCCGTGGCGAGCCCGCCCCGGCCACCGCCGCCCGCACCGACGCCAACCGTCCCTCGAGCTCGCCGCGCAGCTCGTGGGCGTGCTCTTCCATGCCCGTCGCCTCGCCCAGGTGCACGACCTCTTCGAGCATCTCGCTGAGCGTTGCAATTCTCATCGTGCAGTCAATATCCCACCTGCGGCCGCATTGTTGCGGAGGATCTGCTGGACGGATAGCTATATTCCGAAAGCCGCATGGCCGAGGACGTCCCAGCCCGAAGTACCGGGCCGCATAGCCGATGAGCGTCCTGCTGCTCGTCCTACTCGCGCTGTTGATCGCGATCAACGGCTTTTTCGTCGCGGCCGAGTTCGCGCTGGTGCGCAGCCGGCGCGGCAAACTCGAACAGGCCGCCGAGGAGGGGGAAGCCGGCGCCGAGGCCGTGGTCGAGCAGCTCGACCGGATCGACGAATCCCTTTCCGCCTGCCAGATCGGCGTCACCATCGCCTCGATCGGGATCGGCTTCCTCGGCGAGCCCGCGGTGGCGAAGCTGCTGGAGCCCGCCTTCGGCAGCCTCTCGCACGGAGCCGCCGCCGCGATTTCCCTGGCGATCGCCTTCACCTTCGTCACCGCGGTCCACATCTCGATCGGCGAGCAGGTGCCGAAGATGCTGGCGATCGCCAACGCCGAGAAGACCGCACGCCGCGTCTCCCGCCCGCTCGGCTGGTTCGCGGGCGCGACCGCGCCGGTCACGAAGGCGCTGAGCCTGGTCTCCAACGGCGTCGTCCGCCTCTTCGGGGTCGACCCCAAGGACCTCGAAGAGCACCACACCTCCGAGGACCTGAAGCAGATCATCGACAGCTCGCGGATGGGGGGGACGCTCGACCCCGGCGAGGCAGGCATGCTCGGCGGCGTATTCCACCTCCACGAGCAGGAGGCGCGCGAGGTGATGACGCCGATCCCGGCGGTGATCACCGTCAACTCCTCGGAGACGGTCGAGGCGGCGCTGCGGCGCTGCGTCACCTCCGGCCACACCCGGCTGGTCGTGATCGAGGACGACAACCGCGACCGGGTGAAGGGGATCGTCCACAACAACAGCCTCGCCCGGCTCTACATGAGCGACGGCCCGGAGGCCTCGCTCGACACCGTTGTACGCGACGCCCTGATCGTCCCCGAGACCCGCCCGCTCGACGACCTCCTGCACGACCTCCAGGTCCAGCGCACCTCGCTCTCGGTGGTCGTCGACGAGTACGGGCGGACGGTCGGGATCGTCACGGTCGAGGACATCCTCGAGGAGGTGGTGGGGGAGATCGAGGACGAGACCGATCCCCGCGCGGCCGCGGTGCGCAAGCTGACCAACGGTGACTGGTTCGTCCGCGGACACGTCTCCCTCGGCGACCTCGCCGACGCCGGGATCGAGCTGCCGGTCGACAGCGACACCTACAATTCGGTCGGCGGCTACGTCTTCGGCGAGCTCGGCCGGCTGCCCAAGCGGGGCGACTCGATCCGGGCCGACGACTACACGATCCGGGTCGAGGCGGTGCGCGAGAACCGGATCGAGGCGGTGCGGATCAGCGCCGGTTCCGTCCGTCCCGCGGCCTAACTTCTTCGGGCAACCTGCGTTCCCCCCACCGCTGGAGGTAGCACGATGTGGGTTGTCCGGCTCACCGACAAGCAGCTCGAGGTCCTGCGAGCACTGCTTCGATCCGAAGAACACCTCGGCCCGGCGCTCAAAGGCGCGGTCGAGGCTTTGGACCTGGCTCGCTGGGACGAGCTCCCCGACGCCGAGCTCCCCTGGGGCGAGATCGAGATCGTCGCCCGCCGCCAAGGGATCTCAGAGGCCGACGTGATCTGGGACCTCGCCGCCAAAGGCGGCGCGGCCCGCGCCGACTAGCTCAGTCGTAGCTGTAGAAGCCCGCGCCGGACTTCCGCCCCAGTTTCCCCTCCTCGACCATCTTCACGATGATCGGCGGCGGGTCGTGGGTGGGCTCGTCCGATTCGGCGTAGAGGGCGTCGCCGATCGCCTTCGAGACGTCCATGCCGACGAAGTCGAGCAGGGCGAGCGGGCCCATCGGGTGGCCGGCGCCGAGCTTCATGCAGGTGTCGACGGCGCCGGGCTCCATCCCGGTGCGTTCGACCATGCGGGCGGCGTCGAAGAGGTAGGGGAAGAGCAGGCGGTTGACGACGAAGCCGGCTTCGTCGGGGACCTCGACCGCGGTCTTGCCGAGGGCAGCGCACCAGGCGAGCGCTTTCTCGCGGGCGGCAGCGGCGCCGTCGGGGATGCAGACCTCGACCAGGGCCATCCGCGGCACCGGGTTGAAGACGTGGAAGCCGAAGATCTTCTCGGTGCCGGCGGCCTTGGCGATCTCGGCGATGCTGAGCGAAGAGGTCGTGGTAGCGAGGTCGGCGTTGGGGCAGGCCGCGGCGATGCGGGCGAGCAGCTCGCCCTTGGGCGCGACCTCCTCGACGATCGCCTCGACGACGACGTCGCAGTCGGCGAGGTCGGCGGGGTCGGTCGTGACCCGCAGGCGCGAGGGATCGCCCCCCTCGAGCTTGGCGCAGGCGGCGACGACTTTCTCCTCGGCGCGCCAGGCGGAAGCCTCGCTGCGGGCGAGCAGGATCGTGTCGGCGGTCGTGGTCGAGACCGCGGCAAGGCCGGTGGCAATCGCCCCGCTGCCCGCGATCCCCGGACTCGTGTACCCCTGATTAGCGCTCATCAGCCGGGGCTTCTATCACGCATCAACGCCCCCGTGCCGCCTGGGGGTGTCTGACTTCCTGCCCCCTCTATGGGGTTGCAAGTCAGACACGCCTCGGGTCCGTTGAGGGTTGGCTGACTGACCAGTCAATCGGCTACCCTCAGAGGGAGAGAACTTCAACGACGGAGGGCAGCGATGGACAACGGCAGCGGCAGGTTCGGAGGGCGCGAGGTCGTCATCGTCGAGGCGGTGCGGACGCCGATCGGCCGCGGCCATCCGGAGAAGGGCTACTACAAGGACCTTCATCCCTCGAACCTCCTCGCCCGCACCTACAAGGAGCTGATCGACCGCGCCGGAATCGACCCGAACGAGGTCGGCGACGTGATCGCCGGCTGCGTGCAGCAGTTCGGCGAGCAGGGGCTGAATATCGGCCGCAATGCCTGGCTCGAGGCGGGCCTGCCGCAGGAGGTCCCCGCCACCACCGTCGACCGCCAGTGTGGATCGGCGCAGCAGGCGGTCAACTTCGCCGCGGCGCTGGTCGCCTCCGGGGTCCACGACGTCGCGATCGGGGGCGGGGTCGAGCACATGGGCCACATCTCCTTCGCCGACTCCTACTCGGTGATGGAGGAGCACGGGATGGCCTTCTCGCCGGAGCTGATGGAGAAGTACAACCTGATCCCGCAGGGCCTCTCGGCGGAGATGATCGCCGATAAATGGGAGATCAGCCGCTCCGAGCTCGACGAGTTCGGAGTCCGCTCCCAGCAGCTCGCTCAGCAGGCGACCGAGGAGGGCCGCTTCGAGCGCGAGATCGTGCCGATGCAGGTGAACGGCGACACCTACGCCACCGACCAGGGCCTGCGCGAGACGACGCTCGAGGGCCTCGCGAACCTGAAACCGGCCTTCAAGGAGGACGGCAAGATCACCGCCGGCAACTCCTCCCAGGTCTCCGACGGCGCCGCCGCGGTCCTGCTGATGAGCCGCGAAAAGGCCGACGAGCTGGGCCTGAAGCCGCGGGCGCGGATCTTCGACCAGACCACCGTCGGCGTCGACCCGGTGATCATGCTGACCGGCCCGATTCCGGCGACCGAAAAGCTGCTCGAGCGCAACGGGATGAAGATGGACGACATCGACCTGGTCGAGATCAACGAGGCCTTCGCCTCGGTCGTCGGCGCCTGGCGCCGCGAGCTCGAACCGGACATGGACCGGGTCAACGTCAACGGCGGCGCGATCGCCCTCGGCCATCCGCTCGGCTCGACCGGTGCCCGCCTAATTACCACCCTCCTGCACGAGATGGAGCGCACCGACAAGGAGATGGGCCTGGTGACGATGTGCTGCGGCGGCGGCCTCGGCACGGGAACGCTGATCCAAAGGCTCTAGCTCTGGCGCCGACCGGGCCGATAGCTTGTTTGCGTCACTCCGGTAAATACAAGGCAAGGGAGAAGTAGGTGAGCAAGTCACTCTTCGCAGCGCTCGCCGCCCTCGCTGCGATTGCGATGATCGCTGCGGGATGCGGTGGAGGTGGAGACAGCACTACCGACAGCGGTTCGCTGACGAAAGCGGAATTTCTCAAGCAGGGGAATGCAATCTGCGCCAAGGGCAACAAGGAAATTCAAGAAGGCTTCGAAGAATTTGCCAAGGAAAATGGGTTTTCGGAAAAGAAGCAGCCGAGCAAAGCGCAGCTGACCGAGCTGGTGGAAACCGTCGTTCTTCCCAAGGTGCGCGGACAGGTCGAAGGAATCAAGGCGCTGGGTGCTCCGAGCGGTGAAGAGGCGCAAGTCGAAGCGATCACCGACGCCGCCGAAGAAGCGCTCGAAAAGGGCGAAGAAGAACCGGCCGCGTTGGCCAGTGAAAAGGCCGACCCGTTTGCGAAGGCGAACAAAAAGGCAAGCGACTACGGCCTCGTCAAGTGCGGCGAAGAATGAGAGCTGGGTTGTAGCTGGCCAGAAAGAGGGCGCCCGTGGGCGCCCTCTTTCTTACGCGGTCCTGGCCGGCCGGCCAGGGGACCTCTATATGCTCCGCGGCGATGGACCTGACGCTGTCGCCATCGGAGGAGGAGTTCCGCGACGAGGTTCGCACCTGGCTGCAGGAGAACCATCCGGGGCCCGAGCCCGAGGCGGGGCTGGACGAGATCATGGTCTTCCGCCGCGAGTGGCAGCTGAAGCTGCATGCGGCGGGCTGGGCCGGGATCTCCTGGCCGAAGGAGTACGGCGGCCGCGGCGCGACGATGATCGAGCAGGCGATCTTCGCCGCCGAGGCGACCCGCCAGGAAGCGCCGGCGCCGGCCAACGTCCTCGGACTGGCGATGGGCGGCCCGGTGGTGATCGCCCACGGCAGCGACGAGCAGAAGGCCCGCTACCTGGAGCCGATCCTGACCGGCGAGGAGATCTGGTGCCAGGGGTTCTCCGAGCCCGAGTCGGGGTCCGACCTCGCCTCGCTGAAGACGCGGGCGGTCAAGGACGGCGACGAATGGGTGGTCACCGGCCAGAAGGTCTGGACCACCTTCGCCCAGTACGCGAAGTGGTGCATGCTGGTCGCCCGGACCGACCCCGACGCGCCCAAGCACCAGGGCCTCACCTACTTCCTCATGGACATGGAGCAGGACGCGGTGCAGACGCGGCCGCTGGTCCAGATAACCGGCGAGGGCGAGTTCAACGAGGTCTTCTTCGAGGAGGCGCGGGTGCCCGACGCGAACGTCGTCGGCGGCGTCGGCAACGGCTGGGCGGTGGCGATCACGACGCTGATGAACGAGCGCGCCGGCCTCGCCTTCGGGGCGATCTCGCAGATCCAGAACAGCCTTGGCCGGCTCTCGAAGCTGGCGCGGGAAACGCCCTCGAACGGCGGCACCGCGGCCGAGGATCCCTACTTCCGACAGCGCATCGCCCAGCTTCACATCGAGGTCGAGACGATGCGGCTGAACGCCTACCGCGGCCTGACCAAGACGATGCAGTCGGGCATCCCCGGGCCGGAGGGCTCGCTGGGCAAGTGGCAGTGGGCCGACATCAACCAGGACCTGACTGAGCTGGCGCTCGAGATCGAGGGTGCCTACTCGCTGCTGGCGCGCGGCTCCGAGCACGCGGTCGCCGGCGGCGCATGGCAGTACAGCTTCCTCCGCTCCCGCGCCAACTCGATCGAGGGCGGCACCACCGACATCCTCAAAAACATCATCGCCGAGCGGGTCCTGGGCCTGCCGCGGCTGCGGTAAGGGCCGGGGAGAACAGATGTACTTCGACCTCACCGACGAGCAGCAGGCGATCAAGCAGACTGCGCACGACTTCCTCGCCTCGCGCTTCAAATCCGAGCGGCTGCGGGAGATCGCGGCCAGCGACAGCGGCTTCGACGAGGGCCTCTGGAAGGAGATGGCCGAGCTCGGCTGGGCCGGGCTGGCGCTGCCGGAAGAGTGGGGCGGACAGGGATTGGGGATCGTCGACCTCGCCGTCCTCTTCGAGGAGATGGGCTACGTCTGCGCGCCCTCGCCGCTGCTCTCGAACACGATCGTCGGCCTGGCGCTCGCCGCCGCCGGCTCGGACGAGCAGAAGGAGCGCTGGCTGGCCCCGCTCGCCGCCGGCGAGCAGCAGGGCACGCCCGCGTTGTTCGACGCCGGCGTTCCCGTCGAAATCGGCAGGTTCGCGATGGCGGCCGAGTCCGACGGTGACGGGGTCGTCCTCAACGGCGAAAAGACCTTGGTGATGGACGCGGCGAGCGCCGACTTCTTCCTCGTCGCCACCGCCGACGGGCACCGCCACATCGTCGACAGCGCCGCTTCGGGGGTCACCGTGATCCCCGAGGAGTCGATCGACCCGACCCGCCGCCTCTCCGCGGTCCGCTTCGAGGGCGTGCGCGCCGAGGCGACGCTGCCGGGGGCCGGCGAGGACTACATCCCCGTCTTCCTCCGCGCCTGCGTGGCGCTGGCCGCGGAGTCGACCGGGCTGGCGCAGCGCGCCCTCGACTTCTCGGTCGCCTACGCCAAAGACCGCCAGCAGTTCGGCCGCCCGATCGGCGCCTACCAGGCCGTCTCCCACCGCTGCGCGCAGATGCTGCTCGAGACCGAGAACTCGCGCTCGGCCGTCTACGGCGCCGCCTGGGCCGCCGACGCCGAGCCGCAGTCGCTGCCACTGGCCGCCTCGATGGCCAAGGCCTACGCCTCCGACGCCGGCTGGCGGGTGCCCGACGCGGCGATCCAGGTCCACGGCGGGATCGGCTTCACCTGGGAGCACGATCTCCACTTCTTCCTCAAGCGCGGCCGCGCCAACGCCGCCAGTTTCGGCGACGCCAAGTGGCACCGCGAGCGCGTCGCCGACGCGGTCCTTGCCGGCGAGACCGCTCCGGCCACTTCCTGAACGAGGGGCGACGGGAGGTGGGCGCCCTCGACCGCATCTCCGTCGCCGCGATCGGCACCTCGGTCTCTGACCTCGAGGCGGAGACGCTGCGCGCTGAGGCGGCGGGCGTCGAGTGCGTCTGGGCGCCGGAGCTCTTCCGCAGCGCCGTCACCCAGGCGACCTACCTGGCGGCGAAGACCGAGCGGATCGGGGTCGCCACCGGAATCGTCTGGGCCTTCACCCGCAGCCCCTTCATCCACGCGATCAGCGCCCTCGACGTCGACGAGATGTCGGGCGGGCGCTTCCGCCTCGGGATGGGCGCGGGGGTCAAACGGCTGAACGAGACCTGGCACAACGCCGACTACGGCAAACCGGCACCGCACCTGCGCGAGGCGATCGAGGCGACGCGGCTGATCATGCGGCAAGCAGGCGCGGGGGAGCCGATCCGCTATGAGGGCGAGTACTACGACATCGACATCAAGGGCTGGGTGCGCCCGCACCCGGCGCCGCGCGAAGCGGTGCCGATCTACACCGCAGCCGTGCAGGCGGGGATGGCGCGGATGGCGGGCGACGTCGCCGACGGCTTGATCGGCCACCCGATCCAGTCGCTGAAGTGGATCGACGAGGTGGTGGTCCCGGCGTTCGAGAAGGGACTGCGCCGCTCCGATCGCGAGCGCTCCTCCTTCGACTACCTGCCGACCGTCTGCTGCGCGATAGACGAGGACGAGGGCAGGGCGATCGAGATGGCCCGGCGCACGATTTCCTTCTACGCGACCGTCAAGACCTACATGCCGCTCTGGGAGCTGCACGGCTTTGCCGACAACGCGGTCGCGGCGGGAGAGGCCTTCCGCCGCGGAGACCTCCGCGCCGTCCCCGCCGCGATCAGCGATGAGATGGTCGAGGCCTACTGCGCCGCCGGTCCCCTCGACAAGGTCCGCGCCCGCGTCGAGGCGACCGCCGAGCGCGCCGACGGCCTCTTCCTCACCCCGCCCACCTACTTCATCTCCCCCGAGGAGCTGAGCGAGTTCCAGAACCGCATCATCGACGCCTTCGGCCCGGAGACGTGAGCACCCCGCGCACCGAGTCCGCGAAAAACCTTGTAGAGCAAGGAAAAGCGCGGACTCGCGAGCTGGAGGTGTTGGAGCGGGTGCGGGCGATCCCGGAGGGGCTCGTGCGGACGTATGGGGATGTCTCGCCGGGGGCGCCGCGGTACGCCGGGACCGTCCTTTTCCAGGTCGACGAGCCGGATCTTCCGTGGTGGCGCGTCGTCCGCGCCGACGGTTCGCTCGCCAAGGGCGACCGGCAGCGGGCGCTGCTCCGCGCCGAGGGCGTTCCCTTCAGGGGCCGCCGGGTCGAGATGACCCGCGCCCGCCTACCGAGTTAGCCGCGCGCGATCTCCCTCTGGATGTCGGCCTCGGTGATCCGGTTGCTGGGACCGTAGGCCTTCCATCCCTGGAGGACGAGGACGACGCCGGTGCCGAAGGCGACCCAGACGGGCCAGGGGAAGCTCGCGTCGCCGAACTGCCAGATCAGGAAGCAGAGGGCAACGAGGAGGACACCGCCTGAGGCGATGCCCTTGAAGTCCTGCTTCATCTTCAGCCGCTGGATTGCCAGCTCGCGCGCCTGCTCCGGCGTATCGATTCCTTCCTCGACCACGGGACGATTCTACCCGTGGCTTTGGCCCCTACGAATACTTCGCGCACGTTCCGGGTTAGCGCCGGCCCAACGCTTCGGTTCCTTGCGGTCTCACCTTAGTCAGCAATTGAAATCTCTCAAATAAAGGAAAGACTGATGCTGTTAATCGAAGGGGAGGCCCTGATGATGCAGCGAGTAATGGTGTGCCTGCCGGTGCTTATCGGCTTGTTGTGGCTCTCGTCTGTCGCCAATGCGGCAGATTGCGGGACGGCAGCGGAAGGAGGTAAAGACGAACCAGTAGTGGGAACGCTTCTGCTTAAGCCGGAAGACTCGGTCACGGAACTGAGTTTCAAGCGTGACACTGAACCGCGTCGCTTGATCTTCGAATTCGACGTAACTGAATGCAAGCTGCCAACCGACGCCGATCTGGAAGCAAAGGTGCGCTCGGCGGACATGAGCGTGTCGAGTGTTTTTGGCAAACCGGTTATTGAACCTGAGGGTTCCAGTCTGGCCGTTGAAGTCCCCGTCGACCCGAACGGATTCGACGCCGGAAAACACTCTGCCTCGGTGACGATCCGCGGTGCCACCGTTACGCCGACGACCGCCAAGGTATCACTGCAACGAAGCTCGTCCGCGGTGGGGCCGACCATCGTCACCATTCTCTGTGTCCTGGCGGGATTCTTCGGCGCCTTGGCAAAGTGCAGGCCCACCGGAAACGGCCAGGAAAAACTCAAGGTCGCCTTTTTCATCGGCGCGGCTCTGTTCGCAGCTGTCGTTGCGGCAGGAGTGGTCTGGTGGACCAGCTATCTGAAAGTCGATACCTGGAAGTGGGAACTCGAAACCGTGATAGCGCTGGTGGTGGGGGCGGCTCCGGCGGCCTATGGTGCGGCGATAGGCGCCCTGCAGGTGAAACCGGACTGAATCATGGAGGGACTCGGCCCGCGCTCGGCCGAGTCCCTGACTCGCTCAGGGGCAGATCACGATCAGGTGGAAGTCGGCGTCTTCGTTGTCGCCGGCTTTGTCTTTGGTACGGACTTCGATCGCGTTCGGGTTCGAGGGCGAGGAGTTGGTCTGGGCGTATCCGGCCTGCGGGACCGTGGTGCCGGCGTTGTTGCGGGCGGCGACGTCGGCGCAGCCGGTGACGTTGAACGGGAAGGTGACGGTGACCGCGCCGCCACCCTCGGTCGCGCTGATGTCCGGGCCGCTGGCGCGGGCGAGGGCGGCGTTGCCGGGGCTCGCCGGGTTGTGGACGACGGCCCAGAAGGTGTGCGTGGAGACCTTCGCGAACGGCACCGTGCCGAGCTTGTTGGTGTTGATCTGGAACCCGGTCAGGGTCTTGTGCTTCAGCTTGCCGCCGCCGATCGACTGCTTGATGATCGCGCCACCGTTGATCTTCTGCGCCGCGTAGGCCGTGCCGCCGAGGGCAGCGACCAAGGCGATCAACGCCACCACCATCGCCGGCGATGGCCGCCTGCTCCAAAGCTTGCTCATGCTGGACTCCCTTCCAGTTGTGGCCGAGTACCCGAAATCCAGTAACCCGCGAGTGGGCCTTTCGGAGCGGTCCATGGCCTTTGCGGCGGGGCTACCCGGGGAGGGAGGAGGCGAAGCGCTCGAAGGCGGCCATGTCGGTGACGGCGGGGCCGTGGCCGGGGAGGATCAGCGAGGGGTTGAGCTCAGCGAGCTTGCGGATCGAGCGGCGGTTCTCGGCCGGGTCGGGCGTGAGGTCACCGGGGGGTTCGGCGAGTCGGGTGCGGAGACTGACGTAGGTGATGTTGCGGATCACGTCACCGCAGATCGCGACGCGGTCGGAGTCACGGAAGAAGATCACCTCGCCGGGGGAATGCCCGGGTGCGTGGACGACCCGGAACCCGGCCACCTCGTCGCCCTCGTGGAGGACCCGGTCGACCTTGTGGGGCGGCCCCGTCCAGAGCTTCCCGAAGAGCTGGGCCGTCGGCTTAGGGCTGGCGGCGACCGGCCGGCGCCCCTCCATCGCATCGACGTCGTCCTCATGGCAGGCGAGCGGGACGCCGCGCGCCACGCAGACTGCCTTGGCGCAGCCCTGGTGGTCGGGGTGGACGTGGGTAAGCGCGAGTTCGGAGATCTCCCGCCCCTCGAGCTCGGCGAAGATCCGCCGCTTGTCCCAGCGGCGGCCGGCGTCGATCAGCACGTCCTCGGCCAGGTAGACGTTGATCAGCGGGCGCGGAACTTCCTTCAGCCGCCAGACGCCGGGGGCGAGGTACTTCAATGCGAGAACCCGAGCCCGCCGCGGGGCTCGCCGCTGTGCCGGGAGAGCTCTTCCAGGCGGGCGACCTGCCGCTCGCCTTCGATCCGGGCCGGGTGACCGGCCGGCAGCGGCTCGATCAGCCGGCGGATGCGGTTGCGGATCTGCAGCGAGAAGTGCGGGGTGACGGGGCCGGCGAGGGCGCGGATGTCCTCGGCGGTGATCTCCTTCGCCCCTCCCAGCAGCTGGGGGTTCTCGGACTCGCTCATTCTCTGATCCTCGTCAGTTCCGCCAGTTCGTTCACTTCGGACTGCTGCGCGACGCTGATCGATTCCTGGTCGCCGACCACCGAGACGTGGTTGTAGAAGGCGCGGGTGGGATCGGTGGTGTATCCGGGCTTCACGTCGAGAAAGTAGCTGCGAACCGCTGGGGGCAGCCTATCGGGCGCTTCCGTGAGCAGCAGCGGGCCCCAGGTGCCGGAGGCCGAGAGGGGGGCCGCTGCGGCGGCGCTCGCGGGCGTATCGCTGCGGGCGAGGACGAAGCCGTGGCCGGGGTCGTTGATGTTCCAGCCGAAGCTGCCCTGGTGGTAACGGGCGAGTGCGATCGCGGTTTCCGCCGCGTCCTTGCCGGCGACCCGGTTGACCTGCTTGGAGATCTTGCCGATCTCCTTGACCACGCCCTTGGCGATCACCGAGTCGGGACCGAGGACGAAGACCGGCACCTTGGGATGCTCCTTCAGTACCGCCGCGGTCGCCGGCGGCAGCTTCTTCGCTTCGGCGTAGAGGACCGGGTCGCCGGAGCGGGCCGCCCAGGCCGCGGCAGCCATCGCGAATTCAGGCTTCTCGCCGGAGGCGACGAGGATGTGCCGCGGCGGCGCCCCGGAGAGGCGTTCGCGCAGGGTGGCGATCTGGGCCGCGGTCGCAGCGGGGTCGCCGGAGTCGACGCGGGTCACCTTGCCGGCGCCGTCAGGGAGCGCGACCGGGCCGACCGCGAACAGCGAGGCGCCGCCGGTCGCCTTGCTGCCCTGCGGGTCGAGCGCAGCCAGCGCTTCTTCGCTGTCTTCGGGGAGTTCGTCGGGGCTGGAAAAGAGGAGCGGTGCGCGGACCGGCGGCGCCATCAGGACCGAGGCGGCGATCGCCCCGGCCCAGTCTTCTTCGCCGACGACGGTGACGGCGGCCGGCCGCTGCGCCGCGGTCGTCGAAGGGAAGACGGCGAGGGCGACGCCGGCGGCGTTCGAGGTCGGATCGGGACCGCCGATCCGGGTCGTGTTGTTGGTCGCGAAGGCGGGGAAGGCGAGCGCTTCGGCGACCTGTGGCGAAGGGCTCTGTTCGCCGCTGTCGGAGCCGGCCGCCGGCGCCGAGGTGGTGACCTCGCTGCCGCCTTCGTTCTTGTCGCCGCCGCCGCTGGCAAAGACGATCGCGACGACGATGAAGACGAGGGCGAGGGCGACGAGGCCGGCGAGCAGCTTCGGGGTCTGCGACTTCGGCTCGCGCGGTGGCTTCGCCGGCGATCCCTTCTCGGTCGGCGGCTTCGGCTTTGCCGGCGGCAGCTTCTCGGCGGACGACTTTGGCTTCTCGGCGGATGCCTTCGCCTCCTCGGGCTTGTCCTCCTTCTTCTCCGGACGCCCCTCCGTCTGCTCGGTCGGCGGCACGTCGCGGTTGATCGGGCGCTTGGGGATCACCGGGGAGAAACGTACCGAGCGGCTCCCGGCCGAAGGAGTACAGTTCCCGAAAACTGGCTGACTGACCAGTCAATCGGGCACCGGCAGAGAGGATCGAGGATGGATTTCGCACTGAACGACGAGCAACTGGAGTTCAAAGCGCGCTGCCGCAAGTTCGCGCGCGAGGTGATCCGGCCGGTCGCCCGCAAGCACGACGAAGAGGAGAGCATCCCCTGGGAGGCGATCAAAGAGGCGCGGCGCCAGGGCTTCGGCGGCCTCGAGGCGATCCAGCGCAACGCCTCCGATCCCGAGGGCCAGATGCAGGTCATCTCCGCCGAGGAGTTCCACTGGGGCTGCGCCGGGATCGCGCTGGCGATCAGCGGCTCCGGCCTCGCCGCCGCCGGCATCGCTTCCTCCGGCACGCCCGAGCAGATGCAGCGCTGGGTGCCCGAGTGCTTCGGCATCGGCGAGGAGATCAAGCTCGGCGCCTACGCGGTGACCGAGCCGCAGGCCGGCTCCGACGTCAAGAGCCTGAAGACGACCGCCAAGCGCGACGGCGACGAGTGGGTCCTGGGCGGCACCAAGGTCTTCATCACCAACGGCGGCATCGCCGACGTCCACGTCGTCGTCGCCACCGTCGACCCCGAGCTCGGCACCCGCGGCCAGGCCTCCTTCGTCGTCCCCAAGGGGACCCCCGGTTTGAGCCAGGGCAAGAAGGAGACGAAGCTCGGGATCCGCGCCTCCCACACCGCCGAGATCGTGCTCGAGGAATGCCGGATCCCGGCCGAGAACCTGCTCGGCGGCGAGGAGAAGCTGGAGAAGAAGCTGCAGCGCGGCCGCGAAGGGAAGAAATCGCGCGGCGCCGACGCGCTCGCGACCTTCGAGATCACCCGGCCGCTGGTCGGCGCCTCGGCGCTGGGGATCGCCCAGGCCGCCTACGAGTGGACCCTCGAGTACCTCGACGGGCAGTCAGAAGGCGGGGTGCCGCTGCTGAAACAGCAGCGGATCCAGCAGACGCTGGCCGACGTCGCGACCGAGATCGAAGCGGCGCGGCTGCTGGTCCAGCGGGCCGCCTGGATGGGCCGCAACGGCATGCCGATGACCGGCGGCCAGGGCTCGATGTCGAAGCTGAAGGGCGGCGACGTGACGATGTGGGCGACGACGACGCTGATGGACCTCGTCGGCCCCTACGCGCAGACCAAGGACTGCCCGCTGGAGAAGTGGTTCCGCGACGCCAAGATCTACCAGCTGTTCGAGGGCACGGCCGAGATCCAGCGGATGGTCATCTCCCGCATGCAGGCGCGCGACTACGGCGAGCGCCTCGGCTACGCCGCCGAAATCGCCGCCGACGCCCAGAAGCAAGCGGAACCCGTAGCCGCCTAGCCGCCGACGGGACGAAAACCGGTCTATGTAAGCGGTTTTCGTCCCGTCGGCGGGTTTACTCTCGGTGGATGCACGGGCCTGGAGGGCATAGCCACTCTCACGCGCTCGATGCGCGTCGCGCCGACAGCCGGCGGCGGATGGGGGTGGCGCTGGCGATCAACGTCGTCCTCTTCGCGGCCGAGGCGATCGGCGGCTTTCTCACCGGCTCGCTGGCCGTACTGGCGGACGCCGGGCACCTGCTCTCCGACGTCGGCTCGATCGTCCTCGCCCTGATCGCCGCCCGCCTGGCCTCGATGCCGGCGGCGGGGCAGCGGACCTTCGGCTACCAGCGCTCGGAGGTGCTGGCGGCGCTGGTCAACGGGCTGCTCCTGGTCGCGGTCTCGATCGGGATCGCGGTGGCGGCGATCGGCCGCTTCTCCGACCCGCCCGGGATCGACGGCTGGGGGGTGCTGGCGCTGGGCGCGCTGGGGCTCGCCGGGAACATCGGTGCCACCGTCGTCCTCGCCGGTGGCCAGCGCGAGGACATCAACCTCGAGGGCGTCCTCCGCCACTCCGCCGCCGACGCCCTCGGCTCGCTCGGCGTGATCATCGCCGGCGCCTACGTCCTCGGCGGCGGCTCACCGGTAATCGACCCGATCGTCGGCCTCCTCATCGCCGCCCTGGTCCTTGCCTCCTCCTGGCGCCTGATCAAAGAGCCCTTCGACGTCCTCATGGAGTCCGCCCCGGCGGGCGTCGACGTAGAAGGCGTAGGCCGAGCGATCTGCCAGGAGCAAGGCGTCCGCTCAGTCCACGACCTACACGTCTGGACGGTCACGGCAGGCTTCGGAGCGATAGCTGCCCACGTAGTGGTAGCTCCCGACATCGACCGCGACCTGATCCGCAGGCGCTTGGAGCTGCTCCTGAAGGAGAGCTACGGCATCGAGCACACCACCCTTCAGATGGAGGAGGAGGCTTCGCAGGATCTCCTCCACGTAGAGAACGCCCCGAATGCTTAGCGGCGGCGACCGAAAACGAAAAGCGCCCGGGGGCGATTGCGGCGCCCCGGGCCCGGCCTATGAGGTCGAGCTCCCATGCAAGGCAAGGGTAAAGGCGCGAAACGGACGGCGAGGGGTCAAGGGGCGAAATCGAAGTCCGGTGACGGTGGGTCCCAGCGGTGCGAGGCGAGGCTGCGGCCCGGGAAGCTTGACGGCCTGGCCCTCGCGTACATGAAGAGGCACAAAGGCAAGCTGTCGATGAGTCCGAGCACGGTTGCCGACGGGATCAAGCACTCTTCGGGAGTCGTCCGGCAACTGCCTACGTCGTCTCGAGAAGGAGAAAGGTGCGGCTGGCCAACGAGAGGCCGTGTCGCTACGACCTCGCCACCAAGACGAATTGACCGGATCTCTGCGTGTAGCAGTCGAAGCTTGAGGACGAGTTGAAGAGGAACCACCGGCGGTAGATCGTTAGTCGAACTCTCATTCCAAAAAGTGAGTAGAAATCTGCCAATTAGAGGAGCCTTCTCCACTTTTTCAATGTTCTTCTTGACGCTGAGATGCTCTCGACATAAAAACCCCGCGTCATCACTTAGCTCCGGACTCTGCTCCGGGATGTCAAGTCAGGGGGTCGCCATGCTGCGCAATCGCATTCGCTCGACCGCGCAGGTATCGCATCCGGCGGTCGCGCTTCTGAGGATGCTGGTGTTCTGCTTCGGTCTAGCGGCCATCGGCTCCTCGTGGCTACCCGGCGATGCTTATGCAGCGTCTGGGCCTGTGGGCCCCGTCGCCGCCTACTCCTTCGACGAAGGCGAAGGCGAAACCGTCGAAGATCTCAGCGGCGGCGGCAACACCGCGGCGATCGAAGGCGCCGAATGGACCACCCGCGGCAAATACGGCG
>Ga0207702_10000532_pt1 | contig 42561 bp, 45 predicted proteins | sample KBSCornC62_FD_184302 | JGI IMG/M metagenome (GOLD analysis project Ga0207702, IMG submission 184302) | Corn rhizosphere microbial communities from Kellogg Biological Station, Michigan, USA - KBS Corn C6-2 (SPAdes) (version 2) | ecosystem: Host-associated > Plants > Roots > Rhizosphere > Soil ... | reverse complement strand
TCGATGAGCATAAGATTGTTCTGTCGCCAGAGGTTCGAGCCATGTTTTGCAAACTTAGAGTTGCGGCATTAACCGTCGCCCTATCAGGAGCCTTGGGATTGTCGGCCTGCGACCACACCCACTTCTCGCGAACGTGAATTTCGGGCCACCACCGCCACCTGTCTTTGGCCCAGTCGGGTTAGCTCCTGGCGCCGGTTGGGTGTGGACGGATGGATATTACGCTTGGGGAGGTAATGCCTGGGTGTGGCGTCCGGGCCGATGGGCGCGGCCCCTCATCCAGGATATGTTTGGCGAAAGCCCTCTTACGAGCGTTACCGCAACGGCTACCGTGTCCATCAAGGACGTTGGGTGCGCCGCTGATGCAACAGCTGTTTTGAGCACCTTACGGTTTGTCGCTCCTGCTCACATAAATTACGACTTTGCTAGGCGAGCGAGAGTACCGCTCTCTCTTGTAAGCTCTCTTTTATTTGGGAATATTTAGGAACAAATGAGGGGGCCAAAACATAAGGGTTGGATCCATCGACGGTTCGAAAAAAAAGCGCCCTTTGGCTAGCACTGTCAGGATTAACAGGGCGATCCGAAAAACCTAAGCTAACCGGCGAAAACGCGGAGGGGCGTCAAGTACGTTGCACTAGCCTTCGCCTTAAACTCCTTGCACCGTTGGCATTCGTCATCCCGCTCCACGATAATGTAGCGCTCGTCGCGTTTCTTGATCTTTCGCGCTAGCTTCATGGCATCCTCTCGTGTTGGGAAGGCCTTCCAATCGAGAGATGAATCGGACCAGCAAATGTGGTAGTGAATACACGCCCCCATGGTTTTAAAGGGTCAAGAAGCATTTCGTAAAATGCAAATCATAAAACGATGTCAAGGTTTTCAATGTAACCTTTGTCTAATATTTGGATCTTGGATTTTAACCAACTCCTGTTGGCCGAGAAGCTAGAATTTCTTCTCAAAGCCCCACATTTTAACAGGGCGTACAAGTGGCACTTTTGGGCTATTTACGTTTTAGAACGGACTGCATCATACTTAGTACACATTGTCCCCATTCGCCACACGAATCGTCGTTGCTACTGTCGTTCGCCTTCTGGCCGTCAGCGGCTGCCTGGTCTCTATGGCCGTAGTCGTCTGCTTGCGAATTCAAGCAAAACTGCGAGACAGTTCGGACATAGCACTTCTCTAGCTGACTCAAAACACTAGCTTAAGCTGGGCTATTTCGGTGGGGCACCCAAGGGGATCTTTCACCACGCCCCATCCCTTCTTCCCCATCTCGGCTTCGCTGTGGAAAAGAGGCGCGGTAGAGGCCGAAGCTGGCGTGACGTCGGGGACCTTTCAATATCCCCTTCCCCGAACTCCCTCCCCCAGGATAGAACGCGGTGCTATCCCCGCAAGCCACCCGGAATCAAAAACGACCTGGCCTCTTGCGAAACCAGTAAAGTCGATGAGTGATAATGCCTGATAGCAGTAGTTACGACCCAACTCTTGGAGCGATTGGCTGTACAATATCTGGCCGCAGAACCATTATGGCTCACAAACCACGCGAAACGATTCGTAGTGCCGTGGTTCTCGTCTGCGGCATTCTGCTTTTCATCGTAGCTTCGGTCTGTCTGGAACGTCTTTTCACACCGAACCTTCCCGTCTTGATTCGTGAAATATATACGCCACACTCGCCTGAGCAGTCTGCTGTTTTATCTAAACAGCTCTCCCACTGGGTTTACGCGGGGGTATATCTCGTCAATCCGTTAGCCGCAATCGTCGTAGGTCTCTTTGTTGGTTTCCTGCAGCGCAGCAATACGGTTTTCCTCGCTGGATGTTGCCTTATTCCTGATCTCCTGCTTCAGTTGCTTGGCGATCCTCGAAAGGTTTGGGCACACTCTCTAAAAGGGGTTTTCGTTTTCTCCTTCGATCACGTTTTGCCGTTTGCCCTTGCAATGATTACAGCTGCGGGATGTCAATACCTCATCAGTTTGCGCCATCGTAACCTAACAACCGCATAGTGGAGATTGTCAGTTGTCGATCGGAGTAGGGATCGTGATTACTCACGACCCCCTCCTCGGACCCGGACGGGCGCTCGTTAGCGCATCCGGTTCTTATCGCAGATGAATGGCGGCAAAGCGTGCATCCGGAAAGGGATGAAGCGTGCTCGGTTGAGGAAGCCAACGTGAAGCCAAGGTGAGGATACGTGTCCACGACAGTCGGTGTTTCTGGCTCCGGCGGCGAAGAGTACGCCACCATAGCGCAAGCACCCGGTCACGGAACGCCCCCAGACTCGCGAGGTTTCCAGGTACCGCGTAGTAATTGAAGTGGCCTTGCACGATCGACTGCAGCCATCTTCCGGTTTGGGGCAACGGGTCGTGCATGCGCATCCGAAGCCGCGGCTTGATCTGTCGCAACTTGCTTCGCATGCGTTTGCGGATCGTCGTGCGCCGTACCATGAAGCGCCCTAGACTGTTCTTCCCGCTGATGTGCGTGAAGCCCAGAAAGTCGAACGTCTCGGGTTTCCCTTCTCCTCTACGTTTCCGGTTCTCTTCGGCAAATCGCCCGAATTCGATCCGGCGCGTCTTATCCGGGTGTAACTCCAGCCCAAACTTTGCCAGCCGTTCCCGTAAGTTTTCCAGGAAACGATCGGCATCCGTCTGGTACTGGAATCCTGCAATGGTGTCGTCGGCATATCTGATGACCACCACTTCGCCTTGCGCCCATTTCTTGCGCCAGACATTCACCCAGAGATCGAAACAGTAGTGCAGGTAAACGTTCGCCAGCAACGGTGAAATCACCGAGCCCTGCGGTGTGCCTGTCTGCGGTTCCAACCATTGGCCTTCCTCCATCCCTCCGGCCTTCAACCATTTTCGAATCAGCCGCAGTATGCGAGGATCGGCGACGCGATGCTCCATGAACTTGATCATCCAGCCTTTGTCGAGGTTATCGAAAAAGCCTCGGATGTCAGCGTCCAGAATGTAGTTCACCTTCTTCTTCAGGAGCGCGTACGACAACGCATCCAGCGCGTCATGCTGGCTGCGCCCCGGGCGGAAGCCATAGGAGAAGCCCAGAAAGTCTTCCTCGTAAATCTGGTTGAGGATGGTGACCACGGCCTGTTGGACGATTTTGTCTTCCACGGCCGCGACCCCCAATGGACGTTGCCGTCCATCCTCTTTCTGTATGTACACTCTTCTCGAAGGTAACGCTCGATATGCTCCGCGATGAACCCGTCCGTGAAGATCGACGAGCCGATTCTCCAAGCCGGACTCATACTCCTGCCACGTCACTCCATCCACTCCCGGTGCGGCTTTCCGCTTCAGCGCGTAAAAGCTTTCCCGCAGCAGATCGACCGTCAGATGGTGGAGCAAGGCGGTGAACTTCATCTCCTTGTGTTCCCGTGCTGCTTTCCGCACGCCTGCCAACCCTTGGGACACGCCTTTCCCGCTCTGTGTCGGGCCCGTGTTAGATTGACCAGCGTTCTCCTTGATCAGCGGTCTTCCCTCCTCATTCTCCGCCGACGATCTCATGTCTTTGTTCGAATGATTCATAGGTACTACACCGCTGTGTGACTCCTCGCAGACGTACACGCGGGCCGTGCGGCCTAAGCCTTCGCCCGCCGACCTGACATCTGGTTTGACGGCAGGTGTCTCCGAGGTCTCCCGGTTCTCGTGCATGAAGTTTCTAGGCGTGCCGTGGGGTCTTCGACCACGCCGGACTGAACAGAAACTCGCGTTATCGCTCCTGTCCATGTTGCCTTCCGCGCATTTATACCGCGTCGGCGTCCGGGTTGTATGTTTTCGCGGCTCAATAGCCCACCCCGCCTATCCTCTATCTACGCTTCGCTGTGTCCCTCACGGTAGCAGCGCAAGACTCGAGGCCAAGTGGATCGCTACTCCTTTCTTGCAAGGCTCTTTCATCCTCTACTTTCATGCCGGTTTATCCCGGCGCACATATATCGCCATTACGCTCAAAATGCCCCTGTTCGGGGCGAATGAAAAGCCGCAAAGTTGTGACATTGCCTGGTCGTCATTGTGTTCCGGTGGGCTGGAAGAACCTTGGATCACGAAGCAGAGTGAAGATCTCAGCATATTGAATCCCGTCGTCAGCTTTCGTGTAGGGCACGAACACGTCTAGAGCCTCACCAGATATGTGTTCCAGACTGCAACAGATGGCGTCGGATTTGTCGGACTCTCCCGGGGGTATTACGCGAGAGTCATAACAGATGCCAATCGCTCGAAGAACTCCACTCCGGGATTGCCGCTGGAATGTTTCGGTCAGTAGGTCAATGAGGGCTTGGGCGTCCGGGAATTCCTCGCCATTATCTGCACCAACCCACTGGATTTCGCCAGTAGAGGACATCGTCGCCGCCCAAGGGTTGAATCCGCCGTGTTCACTCAAGAACTTTTTGGTGAACTGAAGGAGTGAGTCGAACAGGGCTTGTAGGTCGGGATGTGCCATTCAGGTCGCGAACATGCGTATCATATCCACTTCCGGTTCATGGTTGGTGATAAATCTATTGCACTCACTGGAGGGACAAGCGACGCGATGACAGGCATGAAAGTCAGCATAGTTCGGTACATCAGTGATGATCCCCAGCCAGGTATCGTCGAGTGCCAATTTGAAGATGCCTACGGCCGTCGGTGGTCGTTCGTAGAAAAGACCTTGGTAGTCAGCCCAGAACAGTTGAACGAGCACACCGTTTATCCGCAACCCGGCGTAACAGCTTGCAACATTGTCCAGCAATTCGCTGACGCCACCGGGCGGGAAGTGATCCGTATCAACACCGTCGAATCGCTGGAGGGCGTCACTCAGTTCGACGTATTGCCGGAGTCACTTGTCGAACTCAACTGGTGAAATATCTCGATAGCGCTCAAAATGGTCCTGGCTCAGTGCGGGCGTGCGCCCTTTCAGCGTAGGAACTGCACTGGCAAGCCTTGGGACTCGAAAGCCCGTTTAATGTTGTCGGCTATTCGTGCTCGGTCTTGATCACTTAGTCTGAGCATGGGATCGTCATCCCAGCGTCCAACGGTTTGGTAAAGGATACTGTTGCCCTCATCGACCGTTATGGTCATTTTTCTGCTTCCCTCGTAGTAGGCGATGGCGTCCCTTCCGCCAATGTCAACGGAGAAGCCTTCATCGCTAGAGATTCGTCCGCTACGCCACAGCTTTCCTCTTCTGAACACCGCAGAGATCTCGAAGGCAAGTTGCCTTGGCTGGATTCTACGTCATCCGGACTCTGCAAGGACCCTGCTCACATCACTTGGCGCAAAATCTTAGGGCCCTATCGCCAATGTGCCGGCGCCGTGCAGCTGCGAGACGCCAGGGTTGTGTCCCGCCGGGCATTGGCGATAGGAAGATTTGGACGAAGCCGCTGGCTGCTTGCGGCGGACGCGGTGGAGCTATGGGAATTGCTTGCGTCGTGGAGCGTTCGCCGGCGTGATTGTCAGCCCGGTGCGGGCTCTGAAGAGTGGCGCTGCAGTAATAATGGTGCAGAGTGGGTCGATGTTGCTCGCGTTGGTGGTGGTCTGAAGCCACTGATCGGTGTCGGAAGGCGTGGTGGGACGCACTAAGATTGTACGAGTGAGGAGTCGTAGTGTTTGGTCCGAGTTGAATGTGGTTTTAGGAAGAGTCAAAGTCTGGGCTCCTTAACCTAAATGGTGAAGCATTGCAGCGGGGGAGGGTCTCAACGATGATCATGGGGCTGGCGCAGAGGGGACAACGGAAGATACTGGACTGGGGAGGGGAGGAGTTATCCACCGTCGTACTGTGAGGCTTGGGGTTATTCCGTAGCCGGAGTTGGCACTGAGGAAGTAGAGACGCTCGAGAGCGGTTGGCCAAGAAACCGAAGAAGCGAATGCGGACGAAGCCGCGGGGCAGGACATGCAGTAGGAAACGTCGCAAGAACTCGTGCGACGAAAGTGTCATGATTTTTTTCTTGTTGCCGTGGGCGTAATCCTTCCACCGGAACGTAACCCGATCATCCTGAAAAGCAACGAGGCGGTGATTAGAGATGGCCACGCGATGGGTGTAGCGGCCGAGGTAACCGATAACGTGCTGGGGTCCGCCGAAAGGCGGTTTGGCATAGACCACCCAGTTCTGGCGAAACAGAGTTCGTAAAAATGAGCGAAAGGCTTTGTCGTTTTCCAACGGTTTCAGGTTTCCTGCGAAGGTGAGTCGCCCCTGTTGAAAAGCTCGTTTCAAACCAGCCACAAACTTACCGCGAAACACTTTGGATAGAACCCTCACCGGCAGAAAGAACTTATATCTAGGGTGAACCCACCGGCTGTGATCTGCGGTGAGTCCGCCAGCAGGAATGACGCAGTGGATATGGGGATGATGCAATAAGTTCTGGCCCCAGGTGTGGAGGACAGAGAGAAAGCCAATTCTTGCTCCTAGATGTTTGGGGTCGCGGGCGACTTCGAGAAGAGTTTCTGCGCTGGCGCGGAACAGCAGATCGTAGAGCACCTTCTTGTTTTGCAGCATGAGTTGGGAGAGCTGCTGGGGCAGAGTGAAGACGACATGGACGTAGGCCACTTCCAGCAGCTCATGCTGACGAGCCGCGATCCACTTATCGCGGGCGCCGTTCTGACACTTGGGGCAGTGGCGGTTGCGGCAGCTGTTATAGGAAATGGCCCGATGGCCGCAGCGAGAACACTGGTCGATATGGCCGCCCAGAATGGCAGTACGGCACGAAGCGATAGCCTGCAGGACTTTGCGGTGTGTCCAGTGAATCCAGCGGCTATGGTTCTCGATGAAGCGATTCCCTTGTGCGCGAACGATATCGGCCACCTCCAAAGGTGGCCGGTTCATTTTTTCTCCAGCCTCCAGGAGCGCTTGACCTGGTCGAGGTTGGAGAGCTGGAGCGAATCAAGCGGATTCGGGATCGCCTGTAGATGTTTGGGCGAGAGGTGCAGGTAGACAAGGGTGTGCTCCAGTCTGGAGTGGCCCAGTAAAACCTGAATCGTTCGCAGGTCGGCGCCAGCTTCCAGCAGGTGCGAAGCGTAACTATGGCGAAGCGTGTGCGGCGAGAGACGCTTGGTGATTCCGGCAGCTTTGGTGGCCTGCCGACAAGCGAACCACACCGTGTTGGACGAAATGGGAATATCGGCACGGCGATGTTTCACCGTACCGGGAAAGAGAAAGGTTTTAGGCTTCATCCAACGCCAGTAGACGCGCAAAGTCTCCAGCAGCTTGGGGCTTAAAGGCACTTCGCGATCTCGCCTGCCTTTACCTTCCTGAATGCGGATCATCATGCGCCGGCTGTCGATGTCATTCACCTGGAGGCGACATAGTTCCGCCCGCCGCATACCGGTGGAATACAGGGTCATGAGCAGAGTGCGGTGGAAGAGATTGCTGGCCGACTCAATAAGTCGGGCCACTTCTTCATGACTGAGCACAGCTGGTAGTGGTCGAGGTCGTTTGGGAAACGGAATGTACTCGGCCAAGAATCTCCGGTGCAGCGTTTTTACAAAGAAGAAACGCAGCGCCGAGGCGTACTGAGACACGGTAGCCGGCGTGAGCTTTCTTACTTGAAACAGATGAGCCTGATACTGCCGAATCTGTTCCGGACCAAGCTTATTGGGTGAACAGTGAAAATGCTGCGCAAAATCTTGGACGATTCGAGTGTAGGTTTTTGCGGTACGATGAGCGTAATGACGACGCTGGAGCTCTTCCAGCATCATTTTGCGTAGATGGGTCACAGGGATGACCTCCTTGTGACCCGTAATTTATCTGAACGTCAGAAGCACCCCATCTGTCGACGTCGAGCACGCGGCAGCGTCCGCCGCGCCAGCGGCTTCGTTCAAATCCCCATTACGCTCAAAACCCCTGCTCTGGGAGAAGAAGTGCCGTTCTCAATACCTATGGCTTCTCCGACTTGGCTCGTTCTTCATAGGCTCTGGCCTCAGAGTATTCACCCAATTTGCGACTTGTTGCCGCAAGCATTAAATATCGCAACCGAGCTTCCGGTCCAGGCGATCCTGATTGCAGGCAGAGGATGAATTCCCGTTTTGCCCGTTGGTACTCTTTCAGCTCATACGAGGTGTAGCCGTAATAGTAGTGAAATACGGGTTTCCACTCCTCACTAACACCGAGCGCATTGGCCTGCTCGAATTGTTCGCTTGCCAATTGATACAGAGAGAGTTCGTGGTAGCAACGACCGAGATGGCAGTGAACGTCGCTTCGAGTCTCGGCGTTCAGCCCGAATTTTGTAGCCTCTTCTAGCAGTGGCCTGGCTTCCAAATTCTTTTGAAGGTGCACCAGCGAGAATGCCCTGTGTACCTGAATAGCCTCATACGCATCACGTCCTTCATCAGTCTTCAGCCATTCTTCATACTTCGCCAACATCGACGAGAGTGCGTTGAGTCCTTCTTCTTGATGACCTTGTTCAAGCAGTGCAGTTGCACGGGAAAAGTCGATTTCTGCGGCGTTTTCGGTCATTGCAGTTGCGATCAATTATGCCATTATGATTGTCGTAACATCTTCTCTGAAGTTCCGCATTGTTTTCCTATTGAATGTGCTGGTAGTCTGCGCATTGGTTGCAGAACTTTACTGAGCAACTCGCTGTTCAGACAGGACGGATTGGCGAGAAATCCCCAGTGCCCTCAAAATCCCCCCAAAAAGGCGAATACCGCGAAATTGCTCGCCAGTCCAGTGCTAGAATCTCGCGGTGTCCAACGAGATGAATAGCCTCGACACGGTTGAAGCAGTAATGGCCATCGAGGAAGCTTTTGGAATTGAACTCCTAGTTCACGAATCTGGAGACATTGGCAGCCCACACGAGATGGCGGACTGGCTTGAACTTCGCCTTTTCAAACCAACGGCCAAGTAGAGAAGCCGCTGCTCTGCTTAGAAAGCTCGTTGAACAGCAGAACCAGCCTGAATTGGCGCAAGGCTTGGAAGGCACATGGCGGCGAGAGCAAATTGACGCTCCGAGTCCTGTAAATCTTCGTCCGTTTGGAGGCAAGGGACGCCGACCGTCTCCATCGAGGACCTCGTGGTTGCGCGAGTCCTCCTGAGTCGTTTGCGCAACGTTAGGAGGCAAGAAATGAGACTCAAAGGAAAAGTGGCGCTGGTAACCGGCGCCTCGCGCGGCATCGGTTTCGCAATGGCCGAGTTGTTCGCTCGGGAAGGCGCGATCGTCTATGCCGGCAGTTCAAGCAACCCATCCGGGATCTTCCCGGCCGGCGTGACCGGAGTAGAGTTGGACGTCTCGAAGGAAGAGCACTGGAAGCGAGTGGTCACGGACATCGTGGCAGCGCACGGGAGGCTCGATGTTCTGGTGAACAACGCCGGTATTGCCGTGTACGACTCTCTGCATGACTGCAGCACCGAGAACTGGCGTCGGGTCCTGGGTGTGAACCAGGACGGGTGCTTCTTCGGGATGAGAGAGGTGATCCCGCACATGAAGGCTCATCATGCCGGCGCGATCATCAACGTGTCATCGATCTGGGGAATCGCTGCGGTGCCGGGTGCGCACGCCTATCATGCAACCAAAGGCGCATTGGTAATGATGTCGAAGAACGCGGCCATCACCTATGCCAGTGACGGGATCCGCGTGAATACTGTCCATCCGGGCTTCATTGACACACCGCTGACCCAGTCTCAGGATCCGGCCATCAACGCCAGCGTGATTGGCCGGACACCTATGAAGCGCGCAGGCACCCCGGATGAAATTGCGAACGGCTGTCTCTTCCTTGCCTCTGACGAGTCGAGCTTCATGACAGGCACCGAACTCGTGATCGACGGAGGGTACCTTGCTCAGTAGCCCGCGCGGGCATAAACCATGATGCGGAAGATCTGTTCGAACTCAGGTTCTTGCATGCGATACGCCTGCTCGACAGTCCCTGTCTGTATTTCTTTTGCGGGCACTGGCATGCTCGCCTTTCGGATCGCGTGATGGTACCTGCTGTGGCTGCTGATTATGGTCTCGAACGTCTGAAATCCTTCGAGATAAATGCAAGGAGAGAGCGGGAGCAAGGGCCCGCTCTCGAATGGAGCAGATCGAACCTAGCGTTTTAGCTCTACGGCGATGACCTCGAATGGCGTCTTGCCGAGGTTTTCCGGTAAGTGGGTAAAGGCGTCCATATGCTGCACCGTCCCCGCCTTCGCATTGATGTCTTCCGCCCGTCCGTCTGGATAGGTGAACTTGTGATGGGCGTCTGTCAGGAACACGGCAAGGGATTCTGGGTGGCTGTGCATCACCGATTTTTCGCCCGGCCCATAGTTAATACGCAACACGCGGACACGCTCGTTCTCGAACTCGACCTTGTAATGCCGAGGATCAACTTTCACGGGGTCTTCAGCGGGTGGTTGGGGCATTCTTGCGGTCGCCATATCTCCTCCTTTGATTTGATGAGATGTTGCCGGACCCAAAAGAAAAGAGTTCGATTGGGGCTTCTCTCAGTCTTGAAGGCACGACACTCGAGAGTAGGAAAAACCGGCCAACTCGTGGAACTGCCAAAGATGACAGAAGGTGTCTAACCGCTATGCTGCATCAGGTCCTCGACTGGCGAGAAGTCATCGTAGCGCTCATTGACATCCGAAAAGGCGAAGAAAAAGCGCAAAGCAGTGAAACCGCTGTTCTCAACAATTGACGAGGAGCATTGGAAAACAGGCACCGTTTCCCGTAGAGTGCTCCTTTGGCCCATGACCCGAGTTCTTACAGAAACAAAGGGGGCTTCCGGCTCCTGACGCTAAAGTTTTGCGAGACATTCAGAGAGTCGGTTGGCATGTTACTGGTGTGTTCGCGAGTGAAGGAGAAGAAGGCCCAGAATGGGCATTTTCGATAGGACTATTCCATTCCTTTGGGCATCCAGAGGTCATCATTCTTGGGCTACCGTTTGAGAGGTGCATGGATGTCAATGTAGCGCAACCTGAGGGTGAAGTCCGCGCAGCAGGTCAGGAGAGACCCTTCCGGCACGGACGACAAGCGAAATTCCCATTGTGCATTTTTGAAAAACCGAGCGTTACCAGCGGAACTCGTCAGCACGATCGTACATCTGCCCGGTTCGGCTTGAACAATGCGATATGCCATCCGTGCCTTCTCAGGGGGAAGCCGGGAATCCGAGCGTCCTAAAGTCTCAAATTCGAAGCCAACACCCGGAGAGCCAGAAATCGCCTGGCTGCCTACCCCTCGATCCCATTTTTCGATGTTCCCGATATCTGACAAGAACTGCCCGACTTCCTCAGCTCTGCGATGAATGACGATCGTAGATTCCAAACGCATGGGAACGATCTTTCAAAATATCAAAACGCGGTGTGCGGTCAGCTGCTGATGGATCGCATGTCACTCATCGGCCGCTATGAGACGCTGAACTCTGTGAGCACCGAAGGCCAGAGAATAACGTAATCCTCACCGTTCAGCTCTCGGTAAGCGGATCGCACTTCGTTCGGGACGGCTTCCTGAAGGATCACATGATGTGACCGGATGAACACGGTCGTTGGCTCGTTCGTCAGGACAAAAATGTTGAACGTACCTGACCCGAAATCGTGTCCATCAACAATTCCGATCTCTCCAAGGCTTTCCATCAGTGTCGTTTCAAGCGCCAGCAGGCGGTCAAAATCGGCCATTGAATTGGCCGTAAATTGCAAAACCAACTGATAATTCATAGCTTCAGTTTGCTAGCGCCCGGGCTCGATAAATATTGGGGTGAGTGATACGGCAAGTTGCAGCCTCCCGTGGACGATGGTGGCAGCGATAGACTGACCGAAAGCATCGACCGCGGCGGCTGCCGAAGAAGACCATGGCCATTCGAGCGAGGTTGCCGGAGAGTCTTCGCCGCTGAAGGCATCTCGACGCTCCCAGACGACGTAAGCCAAGCCGCGCTTGCCTCGATCCACCTCAAACAAATAGATCGCAGGTTTATCGGGCACGGCCACCCGCTTCACACGCTGCACGCCGCCAAGGGTCTTGGTCATCCGCTCGAACGCGTCTGCTCCCGGGTAGTGCGTTGAGAAAACCCCATCCCGCAATTCAACCAGTCCAATCTTGCCATACATCAAATTCATCACATTGAACCGATCGTCTCCGGTCGCGGTCGATTCCGGCAGATACCAGTAGATCGTTTTCTGGACGCCTGCCGAGAGCGCAAACAAATTCCGCATGATAATGCCGCGCGCTTGGATGCGCTGGTACTTTGCCCCCAGTTCGGGGGGACACCCCTGCATGAACATCTGAGTCTGGGGAGCCAGGGTACTCATCTTCGCATAAAGATCTCCTACCGGATTTCGAGGTGCTGGCGCCTGCTCACCCGCTCCTGCCACCGACTGCATCCACGAAGCCAGCAGCGGAAAGTATTGCCGGTTCTCCGGAAATTCGAACAGATTTGGACCACCATATTCGGTGCTGACGATCGGCTTGTCATACCCGAGATCAAGCATCTTCTGTTTCATGAAATCGACGCGCGGCACAATCGTGTACGGATCTCCATATAGACGCAAATCGAAAACATCGAATGCGTCCCGGCCTTCTTTCAGCACATAATCGAAGAAGTTGAGACCAGCCTGCTGTCCGGGAAATTGATGTGCCCCTGGAGGCCCGAACAGTCCATCGTAGCCGCCGACAATTACCACCGCCGAAGGATCCGCATCTTTCACCGCTCGATAAAAAACCCTGAGCTCTGCGACGAACTCTTCTTTTGTGCCCGACCAATAGATTGGGCTGTTCGGCTCAGCATCGTTCTGCCAATATCGCACTCTTCCCTTGCAGTGCTTCACCGTGTCGTACACAAAGCGGTAGTAGTCGTCCGGATTCCTCGCCGGTGAGGGCGGCAACAGCGCCGATGGCCGCACCGTTGCCCATAGCGAGGAAGAGAACAGTGAAATTAATCCTTCTTCGGGCGAGTGCAGTTGATCGACAAATTTGTCAACCGCCGCCCAATCATACCGGCCTTTGTTTGGCTCTATCTGGTTCCAGAAGAAATAGATCTTCGTAAAGTCGGAACCAAGTTGACGTAACTGTGGGATGAACTCGTATGCCTTGACTCCCTGATAGCCGTAAGGGAAGCCCCCGGCAATTCCAAACGGCGAGCCCGACATAGCAATGCGTCGATCCGAATCAGGAATCCCCCCTGCGGGTTCTGGAGCGGTCGTCTGCGCGCCGCACATTCCCGCCAAGACACAAACAGCAACTACGCACAGTGCCGACTTCATGATCGAAGAATCCTCCCGCCTTTTCTCCAGGCGCCGATTATGTCGCCAGAATTGCACTTGCAATTCCTGCACCAAGGTTAGCCTGTCGGGCCGTATATCGAACCAGTGAAGGTCGTCATCAGGCCGCCGTGACAAATGTCAGGGGGTAGTGGATGGCGATTCGATCGCGATATCGTTCCATGGCACCGCAAAGCCGAATGAAAAGCGCTAAGGAGTGATCACGCCTGTTCCACAATAATGGTGAGCCAGATTCGATCGGGTCGCTTCACCGGAAGTAGCTGAGGGCAAGACGCATGCGACTTGCTACGGGGCGTCCGTCTTTGAAGGCCGGGATGAATTTCCAACCCGTGCACTTGTTTAGCAGATCGCGGTCTTGGTTTCCGACAGTCCTCGCTGAGCGCACCTTCCCCGCGGCATCGATGACGAGGTCAACCTTATCTTCCGATAGCGGCAACTGTGCGTCCCCGACCACGCTACGCCGAAGCAAAATTGCCTGTGGTTTGGTGTCAGCCCTGAGGCTTAAAGAGCCCGGATCCATCGGATCCTCCGGCCGCCCGCTACTTTCTCCGGCCGTCTCGTAGACATACGCGAACTTCTTAACGTGAAAACGCGGCTTCGATTCCGACCCATCTAATTGGCCAGGGATGCCAGAAGCTCGCGCGCTGGTGAGAGCTGCGCGAACTCGCTCGAAGTCCGAGGTCGGCCACATGTCGGTAAGCGCCTGCCAGGCTTCCTGCTCGCGGCCGCTGTAGAGATACGCCCACACGATTTCCAATACTTTGATCTTCGTCAGGCGCAAGCGGTGCATTTGCTCGGGAGGTCAGGAAGACGCCTCAGACAGCTTGCCATCACTATTCTTGAAATCGCTTAGCTGCTTCACGGCGAGCTGGGCCCGGACTTCTGCAATCTGATGATCGAAATCCGACTGAAACTCCGCACTGACGTCTAGCAGCTTGTGTTTGTCGAATCGCAGAACGAGTCTCGGAGCGAAGTCCAGTTCACCCGCCGAAAGACGATCCATGCCGTCGACCGCCTTGGCATCGTCGGTCCAGATTTCAACACGTCCGTCCAAATCAGTATCCGCGGCGGTGAACGAACTTCCCCCGATTATTGTCCGCAACAGGCGAGGTGGTCTTTCAAGGGAATAGATTTTGTAGGTAACGAACCAGTCAGCATCCGAGCTCTTGGTTTGAAAGGCAACAATGAGCGAGCCCAGTCCGAGATCAACACCTAAGGCATCGATGTCCACCATCGCTGCCACAGAAACTACCGGCAATTCCTGCTTGCCCCAGCTTAAGTTCGCAGCACAATCCCGGGTTGCGAATCCCCCGTTCCGGGCAGCAGCAACGGTTACACTCACTCCCGTGTTAAACCTCGTGTGAAACTCACCGAAACCAGCCTTGCACAGGCCATCATGCAATTGGCCGTAACCGGAAATCGCGTTAGCAAAAACAACTACCGATAGTACCCCTCTCGCCAAAGTCACCCTTCGGACGGTTTGCATTCGCAAGTTCCCGATGACAAAGACACCCTGGGGGCGCCCCGAGTTCCTTCTCTGTTCGCGATCGATCGCCGCATCACGCATTGACTTTGGCTGTGCCCCGAGCCAGCCCGCGACGCCGCCGGTAGCGCACAAGTATCCACCCGCAGCCAATCACGAATGCGAAAACCAGGACACCTTCGAAGATGAGGACTCGTATTGGATTCTCCATAGTAAAGTTCCCGCGCACGGTGTAGAAGCCATTAAAGTCTCGGAGTGCGGCGGGCAGAGCCGCCAGGTCATCCTTGCTCATCTGAAGTGCGCGTTCCTGTGGATGATATTGGGACTGCCACGAAAATAGGCGTCCAGCAGAATTCATCTCGATATGGCCGCCAAGAACGTAGCTGATAGGGTGATCTTTGACAAAAGCTGCCACTCTATCCGCGCTAGCGAGATCGGCGCCTGCATTATCAATCAGGAGCCGACCCGGCATAAGAAAATCACCGGAAAAGAAGAGTCCCGTTTCTCGATCATAAAAGGAGATTTCGGTCTCGTTGTGACCAGGAGTAGGCATGGCGTCAACGATTCGGTCACCTAAATCTATCGGAGCCAGGCCATCAGGCCAATGGGCGAACCTGTAGTATTCGAGAACACTATTGAGATCGAATCTGACCACCTGAACATTTGCTGAAGCTTCAAACTGCGTGTCACCCGATCTGTGGTCACCGTGCCGATGGGTATGGACCACGAGTAAGGGGAAGGTGGCTGATCCAGCCTTAGGGAGTAAGCTCATGACTGTTTTCGCCAGCGGCATCCGGCTGGGATCTGCCACGTCCCCGGTATCGATCAGCAGCGCGCGAGTTGACCCGACTAAAAGGTACATAAACGGCGCTTCGAAGGTGGCGCAGAGACTTTCCCGAAGTATGAATGTGCGAGAGTTGTAGGGGTGTACCTCGAGAGGAGGCTGCGGATTCTGAGAGCAATCTGCCGCGCCTTCATTCCAATGATCGACCATCAATCCGGGCGTGATTTGACCCCATCCAATCTCGGGCGACAAGAGAAATCGAGTGGCCAGTGCGGCTAAAAACACAAGACGGATGGTTCTCGTTGATTCAAAGCGCTGCATTGGTTTTGGGGCGACGCAGACCATTCTACCCGTCTTATGTAAATGCCTAGGTTTGAAATACTTACTTTTCGATAGCAGGAAGGTGGCTATTGCCTGGCGGTAGAGTAGAGTTGTTGCCGCTATGGCGCCGAAGGGTTTGCTACGACAAGCGATCCATTTGGTGGGTGGCACTAAGCCACTCATCACTTCGCACGAAATGCTTGCAGGGAAGTCCAGCGCGTGATGAGGTTGCGGCAGGTGCGACCGAGGAAACAGATTAGGGGCGGTTATAGTTTAGCTTCTGACCACCCGAGGAGATCATGCCGCTAAGGATTTTGAGACTTCTCCGAAGCCGAGAATTGCGAGTTGGCTATAAGTAAGGGGGACATTGGTAAAAGTGCAGAAACCCTCAGCCATAAGAGCCTTCTCGGCACCCTGAAAGACGCCGGCCGTGATTCCTACTTCGAGCAAAGCTATCTGCAAATGGTTCCAAGAATCGTAGTTTGCGGTGGGCAGAGATGATCCGTCCTGCTCTGGCAAGCAGGAAAGGGCAACGATCAACCTTTCGGCCGATTCTTGCCTGAGTATGTGAAGACAGTAGTTCGGCATGGCGAGACTTGTCCTTTCCCCTTTCTCATCCGGGGGTCAAGCTTTGCAAGCATAAGAGGCCGAAGGTAGGGCTTCAATACCCTGAACACCTCACCACCTTCGTGCCAGTTGACCCCGGCAATGAGTCAGGTTTTTTGGCGAATAAAAAGCGCACAATCCGTCGTGCAATGGTTATTGCTGGTTTCAGCACGAACCGGCGGCTTGCGCAAGGCAACGGTCACACGGGAGGCCCAGAAAAGGCGAATGAAAGGAGCAAGATAATGACATCGCTCTTTGATTACATCAGGGGTTGAAGAACTTCGCCCTATCTGGCTCCCAACCGGCATGCACATCGACCTGTAAATTCACCTCGTTTGAATATACAACCGTGGCGAACTGTTGAACCTTTGCCCTTCCCAAACATGGGAAGGGCTCGCGACTCTTCTTTGAGTTGAACTTCTTGGAGGCGCATGCATTGATGTGCCATTGCGCCTGAATCAGAGAAGGCCTTGAGGCAAGGAGGTTGATGTACCTGTCCTGGACGTGAATCAGGCCGTCATTGGGCGGGTACTTCAAGTTTAGATTCAACGCAGGGTCAGCCAGCCGAAACCGTACTACTTTTGTTTCCCCCGGTGCTAGACTTTCGCCCGTGAGCATATTTCTAGGACAGAGGTATGGGTATGGCTCATTGGGCAAGAGCTCCCATTGACCGTTGGGCATTTTGAGCTTTACTCCAGGAAAATCTCCGGGGCAACTTGTAAACCAGCGAGTGATCATTTGCCTGCCATTATTCCTGAGGGTTGCAATCAGAGGAATGCAAGCCACCTGGGGATATTCCTGCAAGCAGGCCTGAAACCCTGAGGACTCGGATAACCCGCGAAGGTCTTGGCTGAGAGTCAAGGTCAAAGGAATTTCGGCGCCTACTCCGGATGCACCCTCGCGCCGCTGCGCCGAGCTGCCGATTGACAGACCGCAGGCGATCAAAATGGCGACCGCTACTTTCATCCTCTGCTATCCCCCACTCCATCCGGCTCTCGATATGCCATTTCCCGTTCCTGGGTGGTCATACACTGCGAATGGTAGATCAGAGTTCGCGTCCCGAGCAATGAAGTACCCCCTTACAAACTCTTCTTTTGCGTAGGGCTTGGTGGGGCAGCCCGACCGCTGAATAAACCCGAATCCAGAGTTGGCCAAGCGCCCAGCAGCCAAATCGACCGTACGGCTGTACAATTTTTGATTCGTAGACGTGCCAGGGAGACAAATCATGGAAAGGCGCGAATTCCTCAAGCACGCGGCTCTGGGAACAGCGTCGCTCGCTTCACCTGCTCGCTCAGCTCTGGGAATGATTGGTGCCAACGACCGTGTAAACCTCGGATTAGTGGGAGCCGGCGGCCGCGGACGATTGCTGATGGGACTCGCGGCAGCCATTCCCAACGTGCAATTTGTGGCGGTATGCGACCTTTTTCCGCCGCAGGCGAACGCCGCGCAGCAATCGGCGGGGCCGCGCTGCCGAACTTATAACGATTTCCGAAAGCTCCTGGAACAAAAAGACCTAGATGCAGTTCTAATTGCGACCCCCGATCACTGGCACTCGATCCCGATGATACTCGCCTGCAAGGCGGGTAAAGATGTATACGTTGAAAAACCCTTAGCCTATTCAATCAAAGAGGGCCGGGCCATGGCCGATGCTGCCCGAGAAAACCGTCGTGTGGTGCAAGTCGGTACGCAGCATCGTTCGGCGCCTCATTTCCGCCAAGTCGAACATATTATCCAAAGTGGCCAGCTCGGCCCCGTGCATTTCGTACGCGTTTGGAATTATCTCAACCTGAGTCCGGAAGGGCTCGGACGCACCCCCGACTCAGATCCCCCTCCGGGCCTGGACTGGGATTTCTATTTGGGACCTGCCCCTTCGGTGCCCTTTAACAAGAACCGCTTCCTACGAACCTACCGTTGGTTCTGGGACTATGCCGGCGGGATGACGACGGATTTTGGCACGCACCGATTCGATACGGTTCATCAAGTCATGCACGCTGACTCTCCGCTTGCCGTGATGGGATGGGGGCGCCGCTACGAACTGAACGATGGGGCAGACGTGCCTGACACTCTGCAAGTCACCTACGAGTATCCAGGCTTCGTTCTGAGCTATGAGGCTTCCATGCTGAATGGTCATGGCGTAGGAGCGCAGGGTGTGGGCAGGAAATATTACGGCGCTGTGGGGTCTGATGATCGTCCTCACGGCATCGCCTTTTACGGGACCAATGGTTCCCTGTTTGCGGATCGCATTGGGTTCGAGGTATATCCTGAACCGCGGGGATCATCGGTACCAGGACTAGGATCGAATTCGAACAATGTCGGAGGCTGGCGTACCGAACGCGTCCAGGTGACGGGGGAAGACGCTACTGGGCTCCACCTGAAGAACTTCATTGACTGCGTTCGTTCCCGGGAAAAGCCGGCCGCGGACATCGAAACTGGACATCGCTCAACCATCGTGCCTCATCTGGGGAATATCTCTATCCGAACCGGGCACAAGCTGCGCTGGGATCAAGCCAAGGAGGAGATCATCGATGACCCCAAGGCTTCATCGCTCCTTTTTCGACAGGCGCGCAAGCCGTGGGATGAAATCCTGCGTCTCTGAGCCACGGTTCGAGGGAAGCCCAGTTTCCGAAGTGACCCAGCATCGTTGGCCTGCGTTCCTCATCCCTGATCCAATGGAAGTATCTGTTGCACTTCATCGATCAGATCCTCTATCTCCACAGATGCGGGTCGGATCTGAAGAACCTTATAACGACGATTGACGATGTCCCCTTCTCTCCCGATAAATACCTCCCCATCCTCCGAGAGGAAGATCTGCTTCCCCGCGCCTGCGGTAACCGCAAAACCGAAGAACTTAAGACGGATGGTTGGCGGAAAATGGTGGGCCTGCGGAACCTCATGCGGAGGTGTCAGCCGCGGGCGCGTTCGCAGGACGGGAATTTCTGGTCGGAAAAGGTTTCTTCCCGTACCCTCGTACTCGGTATTTTCGCTGAGTTCCAAGCGTTTGCTTTTGAGCAAGCTGAGTAGGTTCGCTGTCTTGCCGACCCTGAACTCCTTCCCGCGATCTCTCGTGTAATTTTCCGAGATGGGGGGCGAGAATGACATATGGGAACCCGCAATCAAACGCACGCCCAGGCCCAATGCAACCGTTGCTAGTGCCCCAGCAATACCCACCTTCAGGCCCTTCTCGTTCCCCCATCTCATAGCGCACCTCGTTGACCAGCAACTGTCTTTAGAACGGGTTTTAGCTCTAAGCTTGCAGCGCAAATTGCGGCTTTTAGAAGCTGCAGTTGCTTTGGGAGCGGGCAGGTGGTCGCGACACTGACGGAGGCGCCCTCGACAAAGGACTGGCGAGAACGATACCGAACGGAAACTCCCCGGCGTATTAGAGTACGCTAGCGTGAACGGTGCGACCCGAGATATCTAGCCGCGATTAGTAGGAGCTGTGATCATGCGAATAGGCTTCCCCATACTTATTCGTGTGCTCGGGAGCGGAGTTGGAAACGCGAACGACCAGTGCGGGCAAGACATTCTCTCCCGGGGTGATTTGAACGTCGCGAGCGAGCCCTTCGAGATCCGAGGCAGAAGCGAGCTCATACCACACTTCCATCTTGTAGCGCCCCGGGGGAATATTCGTGATCTCGAAATTTCCGCTGGCATTGGTCTGTGCGAAATACGGCGTTTGCAAAGCAACAATAACGGCGCTCATCTCCGAATGAATATTGCAGAAGATGTACGACACTCCCGGCTTGGTAAATGCCACTTTGCGGGAGCTTCCGCTCTCGTACAATCCCAGGTCAAATGGCTTGCCGTGATAAATCGAAAAGACGTCATGAAAAAATGGGTCGCGATTGGGAAATTCGACGGTCGTGCCCGTGGTGATGGCCACCACGTGCGGCGAGAATTGTTTGTTTTTTTGCAGCAGATGTGCAACCGGGCCGGGACCTACCGGCGAATGGGTTTGGTAGGAGGTAAGCCAAACCACTGCGTCTGCATTTCCCGCCGTCTTCTTCTTCGGGTGCTGAACATTCACGTTGCCGCGAACAACGGCAACCTGGGAATGACTCAGTTGCCAACCCATTAGGGTCAGGAGCAGCAAAGTGCAGACTTTCATCAGAAGTGAACTCCTGCCGCAAGGTTCACCTGATCGCCAGAAGCGCTCGTTCCCCCGAACATAGTGGTTCTCAGGTGCCGGTATTCGAGAGCAAGGACCAGGCTCGTCTTTGGTTTATAGATGAAGTTTACAAACTGCGCCTGGTTCTTCTGAAAAGGAGGAAATCCACTAACGTTAAACGGTACGGGGAATACGTGAAGATCTTTCGAGTAGTTCTCGTCCTGTCCCAGGGCTGCATTGGTCTCAAATTGGGGTAGGGGCTTGAGTTTCAGCTGCACCCAACCGCCTACCGAGCGCAACGGAACGATTGCGGTGTGCGGAGCAGCAGGTTCGGGGAACGCGACGCTCGACCAGATACCGCCTCCGAGTCCGCCGACTGCCAGCCCTTTGTAACCTTCGCCGGAAACCTCCGCAAACCGGCTCAGCGCAACTCTGAAGTCCGTGTTGACGGTCCAGCTCGTGATCTGGGGCAAAGATTCGTGTCGCTGGCGTGCCCGATAAGCGCCCATTCCAAACAAAACCGGATGTGCGCTAGAGCGATTCTCGAAGGCTATGCGGCCCGCCATTCCCGGCGCTCTCGTCAATTCTCCGGCTGTCGGCACGCGCCCTTGAAATGGGGGGATTTCTTCGGTGAGCGGGTCGAGGAGTCCGCCCTGAAAAACCAGGGTTGCATTTTCAGAAACCTCGAGTCGATGTTCTAGATTGGCTTGTGGCGTCCATACCCAGAGATTCCCTGCCCAGGAGAAACCCGGCTCGGCAATCGTGGCATATGAGGTCGGAGAGAGCGGAGAGAAAAACGGGGTGTCCTGCCCCAACGTGAAAGTCGTGTTTTTCCATTGCAAGCGAGCGTTCGCGGTGCGAAGGCGGACAAGGCCTGCGGTCATGCCGTAATTTGTCGTCGGGAAACCGCCTGAGAAATCAATGGAGACGTCTCCCGAACTGCCTGCGCCCAGTACGGACGGGCCTTTTACTTCGAGCCCCAAGATCGTCTGGTTGAAAGTTGCACCAATGCTCCCATTCGCCGAGCCCGGCGCGCGAGGAAACGCCAGGACCGGCAGGTCCGAGGCCATTACGTTCCCGGCGTTTAGATATGAGTTGAAAAGGATCAGCCCCGAAATCTTCACCGGGTATTTGCTGGTGCTCTCTACTTTGTCCTGATGCAACTCGGCAATTTTGGCCGCCAAAAAGCTTGGGTCTTGATCGGCAGCAGCGGTGGTTGGTTCTGCGGTCTCTCCCGCCTGGGAATCCCGTCCGGAGGTCATTTGGTGCCGCAAGTCTTCTATCTCGCGGCGAAGTTCTTCGATCTGACGTTGCGACTCGGCAAGTTGTGTCCGCGTGTCCTGCAGGTCGCGTTCCATACGGGCGACGTCGGGCGCGGCGGAGGTTTCCTGCGACATTCCCCCGACTGGCGCCAGACATACCGATATCACCATCAGTACTGAAACCACCTGCATTTCAGAATGATTGATTTTCAACGGGATAGGAGCAAGGTTACTTCGGTTTTCCGGCCTCTCCTGGCAGTTACGGGCGTGTCTGGCGGCTCGGGCGAAGAGCTTCGTAATCTTGAGTCATGCTCGACTTGCGCTTCCGACACCTTCGCACAAAACTGCTGGTGTCCATGCTGGCGCTGGTGTTTCTGCTGACCGCCGCCACGCTGGCCCTGGTGCAAGGGCGCATGCAGAAGCACGTTCGGGAAGACCTGGTCTCGAGTTTGCGCGCTGAAGCGGCAATCTTTGCGGAAATCGAGCAGACTCACCGCCAGCAGACGGAGCAAAGCGTTGCGCTCATTGCCGATCAGCCTTCTCTGAAGGCCCTGATGTCCACCAACGATCGCTTAACGGTAGAGGAGGAATCAGGACCGTTATTGCGCCTCAGTCACGCCGACCTTCTCGTTCTCGAAAATCCGGCCGAAGAGATCCTCGGCTTTCAAACGAAATCCAATGACGTTTCCGCGTCCCGCATAAAGCAGTTGATGATGGAAACTCAAGGAACCGAGGACTGGTGGTTCGCGGGCGGCCACCTCTACCACGTCAGTGTCAAAGACATCGTCATCGGCACTGAGGGAGCACGAAGAGTCTTAGGGCGCATCGCCGTGGGAATCGAAGTATCACGCCGATCGGTTCTGAGCGCGGGACTGTTCGGCAAATCTGCATTCGCTTTCGAGCGGAACGGTACCGTTCTGCTTAGCTCCCTGCCAGCAAATGCCTGGGAAGAGTTCGAGGCCTCTCTGAAAGAGGTCCCTGCAATCGCTGGGAAAGTCCGGGAGATGCGGTTCGAGGACGAGCGTTATCTCGGGACCTATCTCGAACTTCCCGGAGAGCATCCTGTCCGTTTGTATTGCTTCCAGTCTTTCGACCAGGCGACGAGCTTTGTCAGCGCCCTAAATCACTTACTGATTGTTCTCGGCGCAATCGTGTTCCTGGTTGGAGGTGGGATTACGTTTTTCGTGTCGAGGCAGATTACCCGCCCGCTGGAGCGGTTGGCGCTTGGAACGCAACAATTAGAAAAGGGAGACTTCGAATTCGAGATTCCGACCTTCGGTAGTGACGAAGTTGCCGATTTGACCAAGTCGTTCGAACAGATGCGCGAGACCTTACGCCAATCACGCGAAAGCCTGGTCCGGTCGGCGCGTCTTGAGGCGGTGGGACGCCTTGCCGGTGGCGTGGCCCACGACTTCAACAATCTTGTCATGATTATCAAGGGCTACAGCGACTTGCTCATGGATTCCGCCACGCCTGCCACCAAACCCTACCTTGAGGAGATCAAGAATGCTGGAGATCGCGCTTCCGGCCTGACCCGCCAGCTGCTCGCCTTCAGCCGGAAGCAGGTGCTCGAGCCACAAGTCCTCGACCTGAATCAAACCGTCAAGAACATGGCAAAGATGTTACGCGTCCTGATCGGGGAGGATATAGAACTTATCGCGAATCTCTCAGACCAGATCGGACGAGTCAAAACTGATCCTGCACAGCTCGAGCAGGTCATCATGAATCTCGCCGTGAATGGACGGGACGCCATGCCCAGAGGGGGAAAGCTGATTTTGGAAACCTCGAATGCGAGCCTTGATCTCCAATACGCAGCCGCGCATGCCGAAGTTGCGCCCGGTTCTTACGTCCTGATTGCAGTGACCGATACCGGCTGCGGCATGGATAAGGAAACGCTGAAGCATATCTTCGAGCCATTCTTCACTACGAAAGAAGCAGGCAAGGGCACGGGACTCGGACTTGCGACCGTTTATGGCATCGTGAAGCAAAGCCGGGGACACATTTCGGTCTACAGTGAACCCGGGATCGGCACAACATTCAAAGTCTATCTTCCTTCTCTCGACAAATCTGTCCCGCTGGCGCGGCCTAACACGTCGGAGGTGGCGCAGCGAGGGCAGGGCACAATCCTCCTGGTAGAAGACGAGCCTCCGCTCCGGGCGCTTGCGGCTGAGTCGCTGAAGAAGCTCGGCTACACCGTGCTCCAGGCCCCCAATGGGCAACAGGCGCTCGAACTTGCCGACAGCCATCCGGGACAGATTGATCTCCTTTTGACCGACATCGTCATGCCCCGGCTGGGGGGCCCCGAGCTAGCTCAGAAGCTCAAAGAAAAGCGCTCGAATCTCGCCGTTATCTTCATGTCGGGCTACACGGAGACCGCCGCTCTTGAAAACGCCCAGATCGGTTCCGATTCAATCCTCCTGAATAAACCTTTCTCTACAGAGACGCTCGCCAATCGCATCGCCGAGATGCTTGCTAAGCTGCCGGGGGCTAAGTCCTTCTCAGCAACAAGTTCGAAGTAACTTCGCGCGGACAGGGCGAGGTGCGGTCCTACCGGGAGAGGAATCGTGTGCGCGATCTAACGGCCTTTTGTAGGGCAGCTGAGGACGTACTCGATCGACTGAGTTCATTGTCAGAGGATACGCATCCATAAGTAAGGACGGACATCATCTTGACTGCTTAAACAGTAAAAAGATACCATCGGGCCGAAGCGCCAGCCCGCGGCAGCCTTATGGAGAGAGTTGATCGACTCCCCCGCGAATTGTTTGGCAGCCACCCCTTGCAGGTTGGCCGAAGGACGAGTTCATCCCTTTTCTGCTTTGCTCTTATTATCCTGACGGTGACGCTTCTGAGCGGCAAGCTTCACAGCGTTGACCTCTCATCGCTGTTACTGGGCGCTGCCTCAGCCACATTCTGCGTGGTAGTTTTCTTTCTCTCCAGATCCTTGTTGCAGCTTCGAAACGAACAACGGCAGGCCGTGCATGTCCTCGATGCCAAGGAAGCTTCCCTGCTGGCAAGCGAAGAGCGATTCCGCCAGATGGCTGACAACATTCAGGAAGTGTTCTGGATGATCGACGCGCAGACCGGGGAGGCGCTTTATGCGAACGCCGCCTACGAAATCATCACCGGACGTTCTCTTGCCGCTCTCAAGAAAGAACCATTGTCTTATGAGGAGATCATCCATTTTGACGACCGGAAACGCGTGTTGATCAAGTTCGAGGAGGCCATGCATACGGGGCATTTTGACGAGCACTTCAGGATCGTCTGGCCGAATGGGGAGCCACGTTGGCTATGGGTGCGGGGGTTTCCGGTGCGAGATATTCGTGGCAATATCCAACGTCTGGTATGTACCGGCCTCGACATTACCAGGCAAAAGGAGGCGGAGGAGGAAGTCGCAAGGAACTTGTCCATGGCGGAATCTGCCTGGGCCGAGTCGGATGCCCTGCGCAAAGCAACCTTGGCTCTGACTCAAGATCTTCGAATGGACGACGTTCTTGACACCTTGCTTGAATCTTTAAGGGCGCTGGTGCCATTCGAGTCCGCCAACATCTTTCTCCTGGAATCAGATTCTCACCTCTTTGTTGCGCGTGAGTTTCCCCATAAGGAACGCGCCGCCTCCCTTCCCAAAGGCCCGCCAGGTTTTAAGATCTGCGATTATCCGATCATCCGTCGCGTCCTCGCAGACCAAACGAGTGTGATCGTTTCTGACACAAGCCGGGATCGCGACTGGCGCATCTTCGAAGATCATTCTCACCTCGGCTCTTGGATTTGCGTTCCGCTGAGTGCGTCCCAACGTATCCTGGGTCTGCTTTCTGTGGGGCACAGCGCCACAGGCGGGCTTACCCCCGAACACCTGCGAATTGCAGAATTGCTCGCCATCCCAGCCGCGGCCGCTATTCAGAATGCAAGGCTCTATGAGCGTGCAGAAATTTATGGCGAAGAACTCGAAAAGCGTCTAGCTGATCTCCGCACCGCCCAAAGTGCCCTCGCAAGTATCGCCAAAGCTGGTGATTCCCCTCGTAAACGTTTTAACTAAGAGCAAGACGGCCCGCGCTCCTTCCTACAGAAGCCCCACTTCCCTCTCTATCGCTGTTCGCGGTCGCGACCACATTCAAAAAAAATAGACCATCAACGCACATCTGCGACACCATAGGCTGCGGGTCTTCCGAAAATTGGCGGAGGCCCCTCCGGTTCCCATCAAGGACCGATCGTCCGCGGTAGTTCCCACGGTCACGAATCCCTCGGGTGATACCTCCAGAAAAGGACACAGGAGCACCCCATGAGTACCCGCCCCGTCTGCTCTTGCCCGGTTTGTGAATTGGAACAGGCGCTCCTCAGCGAGCTTAAGAGTGAACATCCGGTGAGCAGTTATCGGACCCTGGCCTTGCGAAGCCCCGTCCTGGCGCCCTTCCCGGGCTACAACGATCTTTTGTTGCGTCTGAGAAATTCTCCCTTCGCAGAGAATCAACCTTCCAGAGCGGATGAAATCATAGGCGAATTGCTGCGCATGAGCCGAACTCCGCGGGGAGAAATTGGCCGGCAAATCTTGCTCCTCGTTCTTATGCCTGCCATCCACCGCACTACCACCCAGATCGCTACCGGGTTTCCCTCCCTCACCCGCGACGATATTGTGCAGCATCTCGTAACCTCGGTATGGGAAATACTGCATTCGGAAACAATCGACACCCTGAAATCGCACTTTGCCTTCACCATTATCCGGGCCATGCGACGCAGTGCATTTCGCTGGGCGATGCGCGAAGCCGATTTCACCGCTGCCGAGCACATGTATGGAACCGCCTTGAACGAATTGCCCGCGGATGGAAAACACAACTTCGAAGTGAGGGTCGCGCTCCACGAGTTTCTGGTGCGTTGCGTTTCTTGCGGCGTGTTGAACCCGCTGGAGTATGAGTTGCTGGTGCGGTTCAAGATTCAAGGCGAATCATCGGAAACCTTGGCAGCCCGGCAGAGACTCTCGGATGTGGCGTTTCGGCACCGAGTGCAACGGGTGATCGGGAAGCTGCGACGGGCGGCGCGGGGTTCGATGCTGGCGCAACAACTTGACGATGCTGTCGCCTAAGCCGCCGGACCGCGCAAAAAAAATTCTTTTCCCGCACGGTCCATTTTTGCTTTTCTCGACAGATTAGGTAAGAGAAAGCAGTACTCGCCGGCTTTCGCAGCTCTGAAGCGATCGATCGCTTCCACCAGCACCTAAGGGTCAGTGGCTTTTCGACCATTAACTAACGCGCAAGCCGGCGAGCGTCTTCATTTTCACCTGGGAGGCGTTCCCGCTATGAACGCAGGTTTGACACGGTCTTCGCGCCCGATTCGTAGCAGGCTGAGAGCTGTCCGCAAGGGTGCTCTCACCCTGGCGTCGTGTTTGGCTCTCGCCGATGAGGTCTTTGCCCAAACTGGGACGAGCCCTTGGACTCAGGCGGTCCAGGCACTGCAAACCGCCTTCACTGGGCCGATCGCTACTGGCCTGGCTTTGGTTGCAATCGTCGTTGGGGGACTGATGTTTGCTTTTGGCGAAGGGGCTGCCAAAAGGACACTCTCCGGGGTGATATTCGGCGTGGGCATGGCGGTAGGTGCTGTCAACTTCATGTCTTGGCTCTTTCCCTAAACCATGGCGGTTCAGTTCAACAGAGGAGGAGCGATTATGCAGCGCAGAGTCAATCCGGTTTTCCGCTCGCTCAACGCTCCCCTGACGATCATGGGGGCAGAGAGAAAGCTGTTCTTCTTTGCCATGGTCATGGGCGCGGCGGTTTTCAATTTGCTGCACACCTTCCTGGGTGGGCTCCTCATGTTTGCGCTGCTTTCCTGGTTCGCGCGCTGGGCAACGAAAACCGACCCTCAGCTTCTACGGTTTTTGTTGAATTCCGCGAAGCTTCGTTCGCAATACGACCCGATGAAATTCACTCCGCTCCGAATCCGGGAGATGCGGCATGCTTAAGCTGGCAAGTGCCCTCAAGCCCTACTACCAAACCGGCTCGTTGAACGAGCACATCAATCTTTTTGGCTTCATAGACCACCACGCGTTCTTAACCAAGAGCGGCCACGTGGGGTGTGTTTTGGCTTCTCAAGGCGTCGACTATGAGGGTTTGGACTCGAACGGAATCGACAACTTCACAAAGCGGCTGGAGTCTGCGCTTAAGTTGTTTGACAACCGTTGGCGCATCTACCAGTACCTATGCAAACACAATGCTCCCGAAATAGCGCACCGGACCTACTCGAGTCCAATCCTCTCTGCCGCCATCGAGAATCGGATTGCCTATCTTGAGGGCAAAGCGGACCGCCTTTATAGCGTGGCCCTCTACTTCGTGGTCATTCTTGAGAACCCCTCGAGGGAAAAATCATTTCTTCGTGCCTTCAGAAAGGCCGTTTATGACAAGCAACATTCCTGGCGTGAGCTAAAAGCAGCCCTCTCCATCCAGGAACAGGGTTTGCTGCTGGGCGAGGAGATTCATGGCGCTCGGACCGCCCTCGATGAGAAGGTTTCTAGCTTCCTCCGCCAGGTCAATGACTTTTTGACCGTCGAGGTTCTGGACAAGCAGGAGGCGTTTCGATTCCTCAAACGAACCCTGAACTTCGACCGAGACAAGCTGAACCTTGCCCGCCTCAAACACGACACTTTTCTCGATTACTACTTATGCGAATCTCACTTGGAATGCCATCGCCGGTTCCTCCGCGTCGACGATTTCTACGTGAAGGTTCTCACCCTAAAAGAGCCTTCCTCGCAGAGCTTCCCGCTGATCTTTCAGAAGTTGCTGGAGATTCGTGCAAATTTTTTCATCGTAACGGAGTGGAAGAAAGAAGACCCCGACAAGACACGCCGGCGGATTCATTCCCGTAGACGCCACTTTCACAACACCAAACGCTCGCTCGTCAGCTATCTGAACACGTCGAGCACGCCCGCGGCACCCGAAGACATTCTGATAGACGACTCGAAGGAAGCCCAAGTTCATAGCCTCGGCCGCGCGCTCAGCGACTTGGAGGTTAGCGGAACCTACTTTGGAGAGTTTTCTTTGACCGTGGTTGTTTATGACCTTGACCGTGGCAAGGTCGATGCCGCCTGCGCCGAATTCTATAAGGTTTTCAGCGTTCACGACGCCCAGCTCTACGAAGAACGCTACAACCTGTTGAATGCCTACCTGTCTGCAGTGCCGGGCAACTCTGCCTTGAATCTCCGCCGGATTTTCATCACCAACGCTAACTATGCTGACTACTCGTTCTTATTCAGCATTCAGGGCGGCGAACCTGAAAACCATCACCTCGCCCAGGAGTACCTCGCCGTCCTCGAGACCAGGCATCATACGCCCTACTATTTCAACCTCCATCATGGCGATATCGCACATACGGTAATCCTTGGCCGCAGCGGCTCAGGGAAGTCCTTTTTGCTCAATTTTCTGATCACCAATGTGCAAAAGTATGAGCCCTACACCTTCATCTTCGACTTGGGAGGAAGCTTTGAGAGCTTGACCCATCTGTTTGGAGGATCTTACCTTCGCCTGGGGCTTGAATCTCACGACTTCAAGATCAACCCGTTCGCCTTGCCTCCGTCCAAGCGGAATCTCGATTTTCTCAGCGTCTTCGTCCGCGTCCTGGCAGAGCCCCGGGCCATGGAGCATATTTCGAGCGCGCAAGAAAAAGAACTATTCGAGCAAATTCAGAACCTCTACGAGCTCGATGATAGAGACCTGCGCACGCTCAGCACTCTCGGAAATACCTTGCGCCGTGATCTGGATAACCGCCTATCCAAGTGGAAACAAGGCGGACAATTCGGGTTTCTTTTCGACAACGTAGAGGACAGCCTCAGCTTTTCACGATTTCAGTGTTTTGATTTTCAGGGGCTGCGGGAGTACCCGCAGCTCCTAGAGCCTCTGCTGTTCTATGTGCTGTACCGCGCCGATGCCATCATCCGGGAGCCAAAACTTAGTCATGTCTTCAAGGCGTTCTTCATTGATGAGGCTTGGGTGTTCCTCAAGCATCCCAGCATCCGACTCTACATCCTGGAAGCGCTGAAGACATGGCGAAAACACAATGCCGCCCTGGTGCTCTCCACCCAGTCCCTCGACGAATTGCAAAAATCAGAAATTCTCGATGTCATTCTCGAAAGCTGTGTCACCAAGATTTTTCTTGCTAATCCTGACATGGATCGCGAGCTCTATCAGCGCCGGTTCCACCTGAACGATCACGAGATCGAATTAATTGCCGGCCTTGTCCCCAAGCAGGGAATGCTCATCAAAACGCCTGAGACTTCGAAAGTTGCCCACCTGAACGTGGACGCCAAAAGTTACTGGCTCTACACCAACGACCCGTTCGACAACCGAAAGCGAGACCAGGCCTTTTCTGCCCACGGCTTTGCGAAGGGACTCGAGGTTCTCGCCAGCGCGCGTGCGGATTTGAACTACACCCAACCCTAACTTGCAGGAGACGAACCATGAAACCGCTTCTTCGCCGAATCCTTTGCGTTCTGATCTTCTTCTCCCCGCTTGTGCCGGCACATGCCGACATTGCGGCCCGCATCGTCAAATATTCCGAGATCGACATCATTCCGATCCGGGCAAAGGTCCGCTTCTCTACCCTCATCGTTCTTCCGGCAAATGAAGAGATCCTTGACTTCACGACTGGCGACAAGGACTTCTGGATCATCAACGGCAATCACAATTTGTGCTATCTGCATCCTGCCCAAGCCGGCATCCGGAGCGATCTGAATCTCGTGACTGCCAGCGGTCATGTGTACTCCTTCCTGCTCACTGAAATCAGCAAAGAACCGGAGAGCGAACCGGATTTGAAGGTTTTCATCACGGCGAGCGACCAGTCGACGCTTGGGGGAGGCCCGAACTTAGCTCCCTATGTTCGCGCCAGCGAACTTGAGGCTTACAAAGAAGAAGTGGCCGGGCTCCGCCATCAGCTCGCGGAGGACTCGCGGCGAACACAAGATGCGGCCACCAAGCAGATGAATGACTTCAAGCGAACCTACCCGTCCAGACTGATATTTGACTATCAAATCGAGAAGAAGGCGCAACGGGCGCCGTTTTCGGTTTCTGCCATTTACCACGACGAGGCTTTCACCTACGTTCAGTCCGGCGCCCGCGAGGCGCCCACGCTCTATGAAATCAAGGACAAGAAACCGAACCTCATCAACTTCGATCTTGCAGGCGGTGTGTACGTCGTGCCCAAGATCATCGATCGGGGCTATTTAGTCATTGGGAAAAAACGCGTGACCTTCAATCGGCGGGGAAATTGAACGCCATTTCCAGGTGAGCTCTGATGAAACAAGCAATCAAAGACAAAGCTCCAAAGCCCCCCGGCTTAATTCCCAAGAATCTTCAGGCTTTGATCATCGTAGGGCTAGCCTTGCTGATGGTCCTGGTCATGGCCATCACGGGGCACAAGCCGCCGACGGCACCAACGACAGGAGCGGGTTCTCGACTGCCAAGTCTGGTTCCCGTGAATCCTCAGAAGGTCACCGACTTCCAAAAAGATATTGAACAAACTCAGCGTGAATCCGCTCCGCAAGTCGAGGCAGCATTGCTTCAGCAGCAGAGGCAATTGGCATCGCAGGCTGCACGGCCGGCCCAGCCTTCCCCGTCCAACGCCTACGGGACTCCGGTCACCGCCTCTGATCCCAGTGGTACGTACCCGCCCGGTGCATACGTAACTACGCTGCCTCAAGGGGCGGAGAACCCATCTCCCTCCGACGCAATCCGCGAGGAACAGAAAAAACGCACATACCTTTCCTTGTTTTCAGACAACGTGGCGCTTACCTACCGCAAACCGGCTCCTGGGGAAGCCCATTCGTCCGTTGCGGGATCGCCGCTAAGCGAGCCCTCCCTTCGGAGGGGTGCACCAGTTGATCCACCCGAGATGCAAAGCCCGTTGCCTGGGCAGGAAGGCATGGAGCGGATGCGCGAGGGTCAATTGACAGCTCAGCCGCAGATGAGGACTCTCACAGCCGGCTCCCCGTTTCCTGGGGCTACATCCCCTTCGCCTAAAGCTGCGGTGTACTCTTCTGCCGCGGAACAACTCGAAGGCGCCTCTTTCCAGGCAAACGCGCCTGGCAAATCAGAGAAGTCAGAACCTTCAACCCCTCACGATGGCAAAGATTATCTGGTTTTCGAGGGAACTGTTTTAGAGGCCCTGGTTATCAATCGGCTCGACGGCACTTTCGCCGGACCGGTCACCTGTCTTCTCACTCACGATGTTTATTCTCGAGACCGTCAACATCTGCTTATCCCCGCGGGCAGCAAGATCATCGGAGAGGCCAGCAAGGTTGACACCTTCGGGCAGGAACGTTTGGCGCTCTCCTTCCATCGGATGATCATGCCGGATGGGTACTCCGTCAATCTTGACCAGTTCAAGGGGCTTGATCAAGAGGGAGCAACTGCGCTTCGCGACAAGGTCAACAACCATTACGCCAGAATATTTGGAGCATCGCTTGCCATCGGCGTTCTGGGCGGCGTTGCCCAGCTTGGCAGCGGAACCGTACTCAACTCCGACGCCTCAGATCGCCTCCGTCAAGGGTTCGGCGTCGGCATGGCCAATGCCGCAGAACACATTCTCGACCGCTTCCTCAACATCCTTCCCACCGTAACGATCCGAGAAGGCACGCGGATCAAGATCTACTTATCCAATGACCTTCTGTTGCCCGACTACCACACCCATACCATGCCCGCAAACCTCTACGCGCAAGGAGAGCCACAATGAAGAAGCTTTTACTCATTGGATTCATTGCCATTGCACTTACGCTCAACCCAAACCGTGCACACGGACAGTTCGGCTTTAGTGTGGTCTATGACCCCACAAACTATGCAAATGCTCTGTTGCGGTATTCGCAATTGGTGCAACAACTAAATCAGTTGCGCGCGACTTACACCCAAGTTCTTAACCAGTACAACCTGGCCCTGCAAATGTCCCGAAACATTCCCAACATGGCCACGCGCTATGCCGCCACCTGGGCACCGTGGCGTTATGCAAGCGCGCAAGACGTCTATGGGAATACCACGCCATGGATCAACGGGGTCAACTCCGGGGTATTCCCCTCCGTGGTCGGTGGATACCAGAGGGCCACTAACACTTTTGCTCCCTACAGTCCGGCCCTACTGGCCTCGATGCCCGCAAGCGAACTGCAACGAGTGCAGTCCGATGCTGCCACCGTCGAACTGGCAGACAGCGCTGCTCAGAACGCCATGCAAATCATCGGCACCATCCGTGCGAACGCGCCCGCGACCACCAATACAATTCGCAACATCGAAAGCGACTCCTTCTCGAACAGCCCCAACCTCAACACGGAAGTGTCGGTACTGAACAAGGTAAATGCCACCAACATCTTGGCGCTTGAAAACGCTCAGGACACAAATAAACTGCTGGTCGCGCTCCTCGAGCAGCAGACCATTCTTGCGAAACAAGCCCGCGACGCGGCAACCAGCATTACAAACGCCGATATCAGCCGTCGCCTGAACAGCTCCGGCTTCGCCCAGCAGCTCGCCGGAGGTATTGGCCAAACCCTCAACAACTACCGTCTGCCCTAAATGCGCCACCGCCACTGGAGGAAAGGAGCATCGCTATGGGCCAGCTGAACTTTATGACCACCTTCATCACACAGCTGCTCACGCAACACGTCGGGCAATTCGCTTTTCTTGGCCAGAGCATGTTCCTTTCCTTCGCCACCATCATGATCGTATGGTTTGGTGCGAAAGCTGCGCTCAGCTCCGCGGACCACGGCGGTGGGTTTCAGTTTGGCAACTTCGCAGGATTGGTCATGATGATCGCATTTGGTTTTGCCATGACCCAGTACTACGCCACTCCCATTCCTGGACTCGGGCGCAGCTTTTACCACCTGATCATTGACCAGACGTCTTATCTCAGCAGTCTCATCGCAGGCACGCAACTGCAGAATGCCACGAATGCCATCAGCCAATATGAAGGGCATATTCAATCACCCGGACTGACCGATTTCTCGGGCAGCATCGCCTACATTCTTGATCTTGCCATTTTGGCGCTATGGGAGGCAGTCGCCATCATCATCACCGCGTATGGCTTTGTTGCTCAAGCCATTTGCGTGCTCCTCGGACCAGTCTTCATCCCTTTTTTCATCGTGCCGAAACTCGAATGGCTTTTCTGGGGTTGGCTTAAGTGCTTCCTGCAATATGCCTTTTATCAAGTTATTGCCGCGGCCACCATATTTGTGATGGGGAATCTTGTCATTTACGTGCTCACCCAGCCTCCGTTCTTACCTATTCCCGATCCTGCGAGCCTGCTCAGTCTTCTGATCGTGGTTTTCCTAGGTGGCGTCTACGCACTTCTTAAAGTTCCCGCACTCACCAGCCATATCTTCAGTGGCACCTCCGGGCTGTCTTCTGGAGCCGTCATTGAGTACTTCTTGTCATGAGTGACAAAGAGTTCCAAGAAGCCAAACAGCTGTACCTCGAAAAATACGGCGACGCGATCGTCACCAACAACTACCTCAAGATCGCCGTTGCCTTGCTGTGTCTTGCCGTTCTGGGACTGATCGTCCTCGATCTGAAAACGATCCGGACGTTCCAGAATTTTCGCCCACTGGTGATTCGCATCGACCAATTGGGGCGGGCCCAGGCAGTCGATTACAAGAGTCTTGAATACGTGCCCGGCGACCGTGAAGCCAAATATTTCCTCTCCGAATTTTGCCGTCTTTATTATCGCCGCAACCGCTACACGATTCACGACGACTTTACCAGTGCCCTGTATTTTCTTGACGGCAAGCTGGCAAACGACACGATGGAAGAACACAGGAAAGAAAACACTGTAGACAAGTTCCTTACCGATCCTTCCGCGCCTGAGGTTGATATCGAGATCCGGAAAGTAGCTCTGGAATCCATGGAGAAGCCTCCTTACCGGGCCTCGGTGGATTTCTACCGAGTCGAATACGCGCCTGCAGACCATTCGGTTCTAAACCGAACCCTTTCCACCGCCAATTTCGTGTTCCTGTTCAAAGACCAGGTTCCTAACGAACTGATCCCGGTAAATCCACTCGGAATGACGATTACCTACTTTCGCGAGGATCAGGCATTCACTAGCGAGACGACGAAATGAACCCACCGCCAGGAGAAGGAGGTACGCGATGATCGCAAACGCCATTTTTGCAGCCACAGTTGTGACCTTGGGGGCACTTTTCTTTCTCGCCGGCAAGCTGCGCTTCCTAGCACCCTACCGCCTGCTGCTCCTCGAGCATTATCTTTCGCCGATCTTGATCGCAATCACAATCTTTTTTCTCAATCTCGCCGCCCTCTTCTTCGCTCTGGGCAGGCTCTTTTTCTTGAAGGATACCGGCAGCAAGCTCGCCCACTTTGACCGGGAGCTCAATGCCGGAAGGACGCCCATGCCTCCCCATCTTCGTCGCGAGGAGCTGAACTAAATGCCCCGTTCCAGCCGAGACGGTCGCGATAGAGAGTTGCAACTCCCGTCTTTTTCTCATTTCCGGGGCGACGCCGAAGTCTCGCCTCGCCCGCTCCGTGCCGGGAAAACAGCCATCGACCAACCCGTTGACGTCTCGATCGATGGTGGAGATCGCGATCGCGATCTCGAGCGCGAGCACATCCATTCCCTACAGGAAAGCGACCTCGAAGCGCTAGGTGACATCGGTGTTTTTCGCTCGTTGGAATTGAATGACTTGGCCCTTCATCGCTACCGGGGCGATCTCATCGGGACCCGAAAAAACATTGGTCATCTCTCACGAGCCGGCTTGGTCCGATCGCGCATCACTTATCCCGAACGCACGATCTACCTGAGTCTTACAACCGCCGGCCACCGATTGCTGGCCGCAAATCGCGGACGAGAAAACTCCAACCAGAAGCTCTATCACGGATTTGTGCGAACCCGCGAAGCCCGGCACGATGCCGCTCTCTATCGCCTCTATCACCAGGAATTAGGCCGCATCGAAGCCATGGGAGGAAAGGTTCGGCGCGTCATTCTTGACTTCGAGCTCAGGAATTCCATCAATCGCCGGGTGGCCAAATTGAATTCTCTTCCTTGGGCAGAACAGATCAATCAGAAACAGCTCATCGCGCAGGAGCACGGCCTGCGACTGGTGAACGGCAAGATCCCACTGCCCGACGTCCGCCTGGAGTATGAAGGGCCTGATCAGCAGCTTGCCAAAATCGATCTCGAATTGGTGACTGAACACTACGACCGCGGAAGCTTGGCATTAAAAGCCAAGGCCGGCTTTGCCGTCTACGCCTTCGCGGAAGACGCGCCTCGACTCCGCCCGGCCATGCAAGACCCAGAAATCATGCTCGACATCTTGTCATTATGAACATCGCGCCAGAACATCTCACGAGAATTCAAGGCTATGGCTATAGCCGGACTGAGGCGCAGTTCCTGTGTTTGGTGGCCACTCATTCCGGGTACTTCACCCAGGGCCAGTTTCTCCGCTTTGCGCAAGTGAAAGAGGGCGATTCGGTGTGCCGGTTTAGCGAAAAACTCCTGCGCTTCCGGCACGGCCGAAGAACGCGCTACGGGAGGAAGACGTTCGTTTACCACCTCCACTCATGGCTCATCTACGAGCAAATCGAGAAAGACAGTTTTTGCAACCGCCGGTGGCTTTCGAATGATCTGATTCGTACTCGGCTCATGATCCTGGATTTTGTTCTTGACCACCTTGAGCCTCGCTACCTCGAAACCGAAGCGCACAAGCTCGGGTTCTTCCAGCACGACCTCCATCTGCCTCTGGAGGTTCTTCCGGGGCGGATCTATAAGGGGATTCACTCCAATTCCTCCACCAAGCAGTACTTCGCCGATCGCTTCCCCATTCATGTTCCCGGTGGTACCGCCTCATCGCCCGCTCCTCTTATCCCCACCTTTGTTTATTGTGATCTGGGTGGTCCTCGGCTACTCCGATATATCCATCATCTCCGCAACTACGAGAACCTGCTCCATCGGCTAACCGCATTCAACTTCGTTTATGCCGCTGCGACCGACAGCAAATTCAAACGAGCGGAGAAATTGTTTGTTTCCCGGTTTGGCGATAACGCCCGGGTAGATGGGGAAATCTTGGCCCGCTATTTCGAAGTCCGGCAGCGATGGGAATCCCATAACACCAGCTCGTTGACCAGAGCGGACCGCCAACTCCTGCGTGAAGGGGACAGACGTTTTCGAGGCCAAGCGCTAGAGCAAATGTACGTGCAATGGGCTACAAACAGGCTCGCCCACTCTCGTGCAAACAACCTGTTCGAAGAACGAAGAACCCAAGGGAGCAAATTATTTTCAACCTACATCCTTCCCCGAGCCTACGACATCTTTGAACGACTTTCCGCGGAGCATTCGACAACGGTCTCGAACCCCGTCCCCAGACGCGGGGGATTAGCCTCAACCACCGCCCCGACGGAGGCGCAAGCCAACGAGCGGCAAGAGGCAAACACCGTATGAGCGAGTACATGTTGGCATCGAAGGGCCTCATTGCCTACGTTCTGGCCTGCGGAACCGGCATGATCTTCTATTTCAAGTGGCCGTTCCCGAGCCTCGACCCTGTACTTCGGTTGATCGCGCTGCGTGAACCCTTGATTTACCTGACCATTCGTTATGCCTACAACCTGTTTCTGTTCACCACGCCCTACATTGTTTTTAGCGGCGTGCTTTCTGGATTGTATGTAATCGCCCGTCGGCCGAAGAGAGCCGTAAGGCCGAAACCTCTGCCCCCATTCCCAGATCCAACCCTGCGAGAAACTCTCTCCCTCACTCTTGGAGAAGTTCACCATCCCAGGAAGCCGGAACCCCACCACCAGCCGCGTTGGATCAACGTTCCCGAGCGCGGCCTGTTCGCCGGCACCGCCATCTTTGGTGCCATCGGGACAGGGAAAACATCGGGCTGCATGTATCCCTACGCAGAACAACTGATCGCCTACAAGTCGAACGACCCCGAGAAACGGATTGGAGGTTTGGTCCTTGAAGTCAAAGGTGATTTCTGCCAGAAGGTGCGGGCGATTCTCCAGTCTCACGGCCGGGCGGATGACTACGTGGAAGTCAATCTCAATGCCGAATACCGCTACAACCCTTTGTACAACGATCTTGACGCCTACGCCTCGGCCTACAACATTGCATCTCTGCTGAACAATTTATTTGGGAAGGGGAAAGAGCCGTTCTGGCAGCAGGCCTACACCAATCTGGTCAAGTTCATAATTCAGCTCCATAAGGTTGCTTATGACTACGTCACTCTGTTCGAGGTTTACGAGTGCGCCATTAATCCTGAGCTTCTCGAACGGAAGATTCGCGAAGCCGAACAGCTGATCCACGGCCGCCATTACTTCCTAGTCCCGGACCCAGAGTTTCGGGCTCACCCCGAGCTCGAACGCTTTTCTTTCGCCCCGGATGAGCCGGCGAGGAGTCACAAGGCTCTTCAATCTGCCGCGCTTGAGGAAATCCTGAAGAGGAAGGGCATTGAATACGAATGTCAACTAGAGATCTCCCCGAACCTTGCCGATCCCGCGAGGCTGGAAATATTAGAAGGCGTGAAACGCTGGTTTTACCACGACTGGCGTCGGATCGAGAATAAGCTCCGCACCTCCATCGTCGAAGGAATCTCTGTCTTCCTGTCGCTTTTCGACGACAACCCGGCGGTGAAGCGTACGTTCTGCCCGCCCAAAGAATGCTACGACCCGCAACTGAACGCCGATCACCGCTACGGGAAGCCCCTGCCTCCGTTTGTGGAACTTGTAGAACAAGGAAAAATCTGCGCTCTCAATTTTCCAGTCGCCTTGAACCCCGGCCTGGCCAAAGCAATCGGGGTCATGATGAAACTCGATTTTCAGCGGGCACTGCTCAACCGGATTCCCCAGATCGAAGCCAACCCCACACAGCCCTTCCGCCAGGTCTTCTTTATATGCGACGAGTACCAGCACTTTGCAACCGCCGGCGAGAATGAACCCAATGGTGACGACAAATTCTTCGCGCTTTCCCGTCAAGCGAAGTGCATCCCCATTGTCGCTACTCAAAGCATCAGTTCACTACGCTCGACATTGCCGGGAGAGACCTGGCGCACGCTGCTACAAACCTTCCGCACCAAGATCTTTCTCGCGCTCTCCGATGAATTCTCCGCCAGAATTGCCAGCGAACTGTGCGGTAAGGAAGACCAGTGGAAGGTGAACTACAACATTTCTGAGAGCGGCCATGACGCTCGGGTGAGTCTGTGGACGGGAAAGGCGCTGGCTCATAAAGCCAATGTGACGACCTCGAAAAGCTATAACACCCAAAACCAGTTTCGCTTCGACTTCAAAACCTTCACGGAACTCAAGAACGCGCAGTCGGTCGCCCTTGTCTATGACGGGGTCAATCCGCAGCCGCCGACGTTTATGTACCTCAAACCCTACTACAACGACGTAAACAAGTCCTATTTTCGCCAACTCGCGGACGGAGAACTCTGATGGACGGATTCAAACTTATTCTTCCCTTCCTCCGGCCGATCGAGCATTTCATCCTCGATTCCGAGATCAGCGAGATCATGGTCAACGGATCGGATCGTATTTTTGTGGAGAGGCAAGGGCACATTGAGCCCGTACCAGAGGTGGTCATCAGCCAAAGATCTCTTCAAACGGCAGTCCGAAACATCGCACGCCGGCTGGGCGATGACATCTCAGAAGAGAAACCGTTTCTTGATTCTCGCCTTCCGGACGGCAGCCGAGTGGCCGCGGTGCTCCCGCCCTGCAGTGTAAACGGCGTGGTATTGACGATTCGCAAGTTCAACGCCAGATATTTCGCGATGAAGGACTTGGTGTCTGGCAAGACCTTGAGCATAGAAACTGCGGAGCGGCTCCAAGCGGCCGTTCTCGAACGGCAAAACATCTTGATCTCGGGTGGAACCGGGACCGGCAAGACGGCGATCCTGACCGCTTTGTCGAGTTTTATTCCAAGGCACGAACGCGTGTTGGTGATCGAGGATACCGCCGAGATTCAGATTCAAGCGCCCAATCTTGTCCGGTTTGAGGCGCGGCCAGAGCAAACTGGATTTCCCCCGATAACAATTCGACAGCTGCTCAGGGCAAGCCTGCGGCACCGACCCGACCGCATTTTGCTCGGAGAGATTCGAGGTGCAGAAGCCTTTGACCTCTTACAACTGCTGAACACCGGGCATTCTGGAACCATCTCGACTCTCCACGCCAACTCCGCGGTGCAAGCTCTCAGCCGCTTCACCAGTTGCGTTCTTGAAAGTGGTGTCGAACTTCCCTATCGGGCAATCAAGAGCAACATCGCTGACTCCCTGAATCTTCTCGTTCACCTGGAACGCCGCCCCGGTCAGCGCTTCGTCTCCGAAGTCGTCGAGATTTCTGGTTATAACGCCGACCTCGACCGTTACGACCTCAAACCCGTTTTCAATCGAATGGAGGTAGCGCCGTGAAGACCTCTCCGGGCGAGCCCGACAGCCCAGACGCTGAGAAAAATCTGCCCTCAAAGCCACCAGGGAACAAAGCGCGAGGCCGCGGCTCCATTCACAGGGTGCCGCGCGGGGGCGTGCCTCGGAAAAACCTCGAGAGCCGGCCACCCGGAACCCCAGAGTTCCACAAACTCATTCCCGAACATGAGCCGATCCCCTGCGTCCACGGACTCCCGCAGGAGGTCGCGTCTTTAGGAAGCTCGGGGACTGCGAAAGAACCGGGGCATCTCGACCCCGGGTTGCGTTCCCAAGCGATGGCACAACGCTACATTCAGGAAAATTTTGAGCCCGAGGATTGGCTCGCGGTGGTCATGCGAAATCGTCACTCGGAAGAGACGCTGCAAAGAATTTCGACGGCGCGGCAGATTGCTAGCCCTGAGTTCCAGTCCTGGTTGCGCCACAAGAATGTGCACGGGTCCGACATCTATTTGAGCCTGAATACGCTAAAGGAGCACGCGAATGGACGGACCAAAGCCGATTTAAAGGATATACGCCATCTTTATGTTGATTTGGACGAAGATGGGCAACAAAGGCTGGCCACAATTTACGAGGACGCTCGCGTGCCTCATCCGAATTATGTGCTGCAGACGTCTCCAGGAAAATATCAAGTGGTCTGGCGCGTAGGGGGGATTGCCCAAAACGATGCCGAAGATCTTCTGCGGGGTCTGGCAAGGCGTTTCGGGGGCGACCCGGCGGCGACAGATGCGACTCGCGTGTTCCGGATTCCTGGTTTCTACAACAAGAAGTACAGCCAAAACTTTGCGGTAAAACTGGCGACGAAAGCGTTGCCGGAACCTATCTATCACCAATCGGATTTCAGGGTTGAACCGCTCCGAGCTGCATCTGGACCGGCCTCGGCAGAATTCGGCGCCCGAATGGGGACGGAAATGGTTCTCCGGAAATAGAACCAGATCGTTAGAAAGGCTCAATTGTTGAAGCATTCTCGTCATGTGAGGAAACTCTTTGCTCGATGGATGGTCCTGACCGCATCTGTGTCGCTTCTCGCGTTCCTTGCGGCAGGCACAACCCGGCTTTCATCGCTCCGGAACTATCTAGCGACCTTCTCCGCCGTCCTACTGGCAACCATGATTGCCATTGATCCTGGACTTGCCGAAGAACGTTCGCGCGTGTCCGCGAAAAGCGGGGCATCGGAAAGAGTTTCTGCGGGCGCGGCTTTCCTGGCAACGCTCGCCGTTGCTGCCTTCGAGATCGGGCGCCTGCATTCGATTCCTTCCGTACCGATGTCTGCCAGGCACGCCAGCCTAGCGCTTTTTGCGGGAGCCATGGCGCTAGAAATGTGGGCGATGGTTGAAAATCCGTTCTTCTCGCCTGAGGTTCGCCTGCAGCCAGAACGCGGCCACAAGCTTATCGCGTCCGGGCCCTATCGCTTCATGCGCCATCCAGGTTACTTGGCCATGCTTGTTGCCATGCCTTCGAGCGCGCTCGCCATCGGTTCCTGGCTCGCTTTGGCGCCAGCGGCAGCATTTTGCCGAACAATCTGGAAACGGGTCGGCGAGGAAGAAGAGTTTCTCCTACAAAACCTTCCGGGCTACCCCGAATACTTGAGAAGCGTTCGCGGCCGGCTTGTTCCACGCATAGAGCTTCGCCGTCATCCACGAGGAAATCCACATTCCGGTTTCCGTTTTCGCCACTCGGAGCGGAGTTGACCGTGAGTACTCGCCTCTGTTTCCTTCGCAGTGACGACCGTTTTTCGAGCGACTCTTCTTGTTCCCTGCTTCTTCGCGGAAACGGCAGCCTGATAGCTTCAGCTTTCTCGGGACGTCAAGCCTTTCCGCTTCTGCAACGCGGCCCCCCGTCGGGCTTGTCCCGAACAGAGTTACAGATTTACGTTCGGCGCGGCATTCCCCCCCGTCTCCCCCGAAGATGGGGGGCCGAGTCTAGCGGGCAGGCACCACCTGCCTCGAGGGCCTTGCGATAAAAGCGAGGCAGAAATAAGGAGATTCCCACATGTATCAGAACCGTATTTCCCTCATCGGTTTCGTCGGCAACGACGTGCAACTGAGATCCACGAAGAATGGCGTCCTGGTCGCCGTGCTTTCCGTCGCAACCAAATCCAGCTGGAAGAACGGCAACGGAGAATACGACTCCCGCACCGAGTGGCATCGTTGCACCGCCTGGGGCAAACTGGCTGAGTTCGCTGGCAAATTGGAGAAGGGTGCTCACGTTCACATTGAAGGCGAATTGCGCTATCGCGAGTACAAGCAGGAAAGCGGGAGCGATGCCGATTCGATACCGACCAAGAGACGGCTGGCTGAAATTCACGCCAGCCGGATCTTGAAACTAGACCGCATGGCGAGGCACGAAGAACCGGCATCGGAAACCGCCGCGCCGATCTTTTTTATCGAACCTGCTGACGCCTGAACCGGATCGCGTTGGCCTCAGCCGCAAGTCTGAGGCTGACTTACTTCACGGGAGTGGGACGCTATCAGACGG
>Ga0207702_10000531_pt1 | contig 42602 bp, 74 predicted proteins | sample KBSCornC62_FD_184302 | JGI IMG/M metagenome (GOLD analysis project Ga0207702, IMG submission 184302) | Corn rhizosphere microbial communities from Kellogg Biological Station, Michigan, USA - KBS Corn C6-2 (SPAdes) (version 2) | ecosystem: Host-associated > Plants > Roots > Rhizosphere > Soil ... | reverse complement strand
TCGAGCATGTAGGCTTTGTGCGCGAGGGCTGCCTGCGCCGTGCGCGGCCCGGCGGGAATGTCTACCTCTACGGTCTGTTGCGGGAGCACTGCGCATGGCTTTGAGATTCCGCGGCCTCGATGGTCCCCTCGAGACCCGCTATCACAAGGATTCCGGCGCCCCACCCCAAGCGGTGGATCCCTATACCCAGGCGGGGGCGCAGTACGGCCTATCCACCGGCACCGCCCTCTTCAATGCGGGCTTGAATCGCACCAATCAGCAAAACCCACTGGGCTCGACCACCTGGACCGCCAGTTACCCGGGTGCCCCATCCGGCAGTCCGGGCGGTCAAGTCGTCAATCCCACGAACTTGCCGACGGGCTGGAACTATCCGGGTGCTTCCTCTTCGGGAGGGGGTCTCACGGGTGCTTCGGCCTCCGGTCCGGGTGCCACGCTCTCCAACGGGGGCGTACCGGCCGGGTCCACCTTCGGTGGCAGTAGTGGCATTCCCTATGGTCTGGGCCGTGGCGCGGGTGGGGCTTTGGGTGCAATGCCCATTCACGCAGGGACCCCCTACAACGGCAGTCCCACCGGTTCCCCCTATGGGGGCGCGCCGACCTATACCCAGACAACGAGCCTCGGGCCTGCAAACGATGCGATGTTGCAAAGCCCCATTGACACATCGGGGCTGGCGGGAATGCCCGGGGGGCCCTCGACCACCCAGGATTTGCAGAACACCCGCGATGCGCTCTACCAGAGTCAACAGCAGTACCTGAAGCCCGAGCAACAACTGGCCTCCGAGCAGTTGAAATCGCAATTGGCGAACGAAGGCCTGACACCTGGCAGTGCGGGTTATAACAATGAGATGGACCGGCTCTCGCGCGAGCAGGAGTTTCAGAATTCATCCGCCCGCAACTCCGCCATTACCGGCGGCGGCGCGGAGCAATCGCGCCTCTATGGCCTGGGGACGCAAGGGTTACAGAACCAGCTGGCGGTGAGGAACGCCCCGATCAGCGAGTGGGCGGCCCTCAATGGGTCCGGCGGAGCCTCCGCCCAGGCCCTGACCCCGGATATTTCGGGTGCCTTCGGTCAGCAGTTGCAAAGTCAGCTGGCCGGCTACAACGCCAATGTGGCGAGCAACAATGCCACGACCCAGGATCTCACCAGTGCCGCCATGATGGCGGCCATGTATTTCATGATGTGATGCAAATCATCGAAGTCTACAACCCGGATGCGAAACTGCTCGTCGATTACATGGCGCGGCTCGAGCGTGCGCGCAATGTCATGATTCGGCGCAAACTGCTGAACTGGACAGTGCGCAAAAGGCCGCACGTGGCAGCCATTCTCATCCGCAAGATCGATGAGGCCTTCAAAGCCAACGCCCGCAATTACGCAAAGAGTGCCCCATGAGTGCGAATCAACAGATGATGGCTCAGATGCTCGCCCAACAGTTGGGAGGCCAACAGCAGCAACCGGGCGTGCAACAGAGCTCGCCCATGGCAGGAGCGGCCCAACTGGCTCAGAAGATCGCCCTCATGCAGGCACTGCAGAAGGGCATGCCCCAGCAGCAACCCGGTGTCCCACCCGTGCCGCCGGTGATGCCGGGGGCCGTCCAACCGCAAGTCCCGAATGCCATGCCGGTGCCGGGAGGCGTCAATGCCTGACACGGGGCTGCAACCGCCGTATCTGGATCCGAGCCAGTATCCGGCCTATCTCGATCTGCAGCGAAAACAGATGCTGGCGCAGGCATTGATGCAAAGCGGCCAGCAGATGAACCAGACGCCTGCGGACTGGAACAGCATGCGCGTAGTACCCAAACGTAGCGTGCTGTCGGCGATCGCCCCGGTTTTGACAGCGGCCTTGAGCGGCAAGGCCCAGAAGGACCTGATGGGCGCGCAGAACAACTATTTCCAAGGGCTGATGGGGGGTGGAGGTTCGGCTCCAACGTCTGCCTCTGCCCCTCCCGCGCAGACGCCCCCACCAGCCCCTTCTGCCATTGCCGCTCAGCAAGGATCAGCCCCGATCGGTGCAGGCCCGATGGCCCCCCTGACCGCCGTCATGCCACCCCAGGCCCAGGCACTCCCTGTGCCTCCCGCAGGCAACCAGAACATGCTGCTGACCGGGGACGTGCGCACCAGCCAGGCACTGCTGTCGATGATGGGACCCCAGGAGTACGCCAAGGCCCTGGCGGGCCGCTATGCCCCCACGGATCTCGAGAAGCAGTTGCGGGCCGCCGGCGTCGATCCGTCTTCACCCCAGGGCCAGACCGCGCTCCTGAACGCGGTCAACAAGGCGACAACCAACGTGGAGAACGTACGGCCCGGCGGCACGCTCTTCGATGTGAACAAGGGCCAGCCGATCTTCAACGCCCCGCAGAACGGCCAGCAGATCCAGTACGGCCCCAACGGCCCCCAGGTGGGTTTGCTGCCCGGGGCGACCCAGGCCGCCGCGGCCATGACGGGCGCGGAAACGGGGGCGAAGACCGCCAATACGCCGGCGGTCATTCCCACCGGCGGCGGCGGATCGACCTACGGCTATCCGGAGGACATCCTGGGAGCCCCGCCGGGGCTGCGTCAGCCGGGGCAAGGTCCCCGCCAAGCCCCGCGAGTGGGCCAGCCCACGGCGCTGCCCAGTTCGACCCCGCAGGGCTCGGGCTGGTCGAGCATGCCGAAACTGCCCGTTTCCAATGCCATCGGCGCGCCGGATGCCTTCACCGAAGGACGTTTGAAAGCCGCCGGCACCAAGGATGCAGAGCTGTCGAGCCAGTATGGCCAGGAAGCCAATCTCGCCGACCAGAAGATGCAATACAACACCGATGCCCGCTCGGTGCTCGGTAATGCGGAAGTGGGCCCTTCATCCGAATGGTTGACGGAGAATCGTTCACGCCTGAAGGAATGGGGAGTACCTGAAAGCCTGATCCCAGGCTCCGGCACCGTCACCCCCACCCTCGAGCTCAACAAGGTGTTGAAACAATCGGCCTTGCAGGGTGCGCGTCAGGTGTTCGGTTCGCGCATGACGCAGATGGAAGTCAAACTCCAACACGAGGAGTTGTCGCCTTCGCCTTCCATGACCAAGGATGCCATCCTGTCGCTGATGAAACAGGATGATATCAAGCAAATGTATGCGAAGCAGCGTGCCGATGACTATGGCAAGTACATCAGCAACCACGGGGATCCGCTCAAGTTTGAATCCTGGTACTCGAAGAACTTCCCGCTGACGGATTTCGCCAAGCAACATGCAGAAGCTGCACAAACCGCCGCGCCGCCCGATGCTAAACCGGTGACCAAGTCGATTGGTGGCAAGACCTATATCCAACAAAACGGCAAGTGGTTTGAGCAGTAATGCAGGAAGTCACCGATCCTACGCTGCTCGCTCAACTGAACGGGACTGCTCCTGCGGGACCTAAGGAAGTGACTGACCCTGCGATTCTCGCGCAGTTGAATGGTGGCGAGGCCCCTGATAATAGCGTGGGTCGACAGTTGGGACTGGTGGGTCGGGCCGTCATCAATGGGGTGACTGGCATCCCGCAAATGGCCGCCGATGCGGGAATCGCCGCCAAGAATCTCATCACCGGCCACATTGACCCCACCAACTGGAAGACGCTCCTACTCGGCTCGCAGAAAGCCGCCCAGGAAGGCGCGCAACCGAGTTACTCACCGCAATTCCAACAATCCCTCACGGACTTGGGTCTCCCGGAGCCCCGCAGCTGGCAGGAGAAAACCGCCGGCATCGTGGAATCCGCCTTGACGGGCTCGCGCATGCCCGCACCGGAAGCGGCAAATCAGGCCCCGGCCAATTTTGTGCGTCCGCAGGACCTGGAGCGGCAGGTAGTGGGGGATACGGTGCGCCGCGGGCAGGCATTGGGATTGAAGGTTCCCCCCTCTACCACCAATCCCACCGCGACCAACAAGACGCTCGAGACGATCGCCGGCAAGCTCTCCACCCAGCAGAACGTGGCGGCGAACAATCAGCCGGTCCTGAACAACATCGCCAAGCAGGCCGTCGGCCTCAACACCGACGCCCCGCTCACGCAGGAGGGATTGCAGGCGATTCGTGCGGAAGCCGCCCAGGCAGGGTATGAGCCGATCAAAGCCGCCGGCATCGTGCAGGCCCCGGCCTCGTTACACGAGCGCCTGGTTGCCGCGCTTTCGAAGTATCAAGGGGCAGAGCGCTCCTTTCCCGGCATGGGCAAAACCGAGCTCACCGATATCGTGCAGAAGGTGGACCGGCCTTCGTTTGATGCCGGTGATGCGATTGATCTCACCAAGATCCTGCGCGACAAGGCCAGCACCGCATTCAGGGCAGGGGATACGGGTACGGGACAGGGACTGCGGGAAATCAACTCCGCCATCGAAGATGCGCTGGACAAGGGTCTGCAGGCCAAAGGCCCCGAGTTCGCCGATGCGGTGAGTGCGTTTCGGGCGGCCCGTCAGACCATGGCGAAGACATTTACGGTCGAAAATGCGTTGAATCCCGGCAGCGGCAATGTGGTGGCCGCCAAACTCGCCGCGGCCCTCAAGAAAGGCGAACCGCTGTCGGGCCCGTTGAAGGATGCGGCCAAATTCGCCGCCGCCTTCCCCAGGGCTGTTCAGGAGCCCACCACCAGCATGGGGGTGAACCATTTGGATATGTACGCTCCGATGACGACCATGCTCTTCGGGCACGGATTGGCCGAGAAAGCCGCCGGTCTTGCCGTGCCGGCCGGCCGTTGGGCCGCGCGGGCATACCTCTTGGGTCCGGGGCAGTCCGGTGCGTTGCCGCAGATCGCAGCTCCGGCGACCGGGAAACTACCGCTGGCGCTCGCGGGGACCTATGGACAGCAATGAGGAATCCCCGCTGGCAATGCCGGCGATGATGAGGATCACGAGCACACTGGCGGGAGGAAACACGTACCATAACGCCAGCGCCAGCAGGCACAGGCCCAACATGCAACACAATTGGAGCATAGACAGTGCCTTTTAATGGTTCCGGGACATTTGTTCGCGCCTACAACTGGGTCACCGATCGCATCAATGGAATTAACATAACGGCATCCCGAGTCGATACGGAAGATGACGGCTTTGCCGCAGGCCTCACCAACTGTATTACACGCGATGGGCAGGGGAAAGCCACTGCATCGCAAAACCCTGCCACCGATGCCTCTTATGACCTGGGTGCCCCATCGGCCCAATGGCGCAACGCCTATCTGAGTGGCACGGTCAAAGCCACCGACTACCTGCAAGGGTCGGGGCGGATTCTCAAAGCCTCTGCGCAGAGCGTCACCAACAGCGCCACTGCCGTAGCTGACAGTTCCTTGGTGTTCACACCGGTCTCGGTGGGTTCCTATATTCTCGAGGCGCGCATGTTGTTTTCCGCGAATGCGGCCGCGCCTCCCGGGGGCCTCAAAGTCGGCTTTTTCGCCAACAACATCAATGGTGACCATCAGGCCATTACCGCCTACGGATTGATCAACAGCGGGGCGATCTTCCCGGCCACGGGCAATTTCGCCACTGCGCCCACCAATACGCCCACCTTCTTTTTTGCGGGCGTCACCAACATAGGCACCGGGGCCAACTGGATCGTCATGACCGGCACCATCAACATTCTCAATGTCACGGGTGCTCAACAGATCGGAGTCAACTGGTGTCAGAATACGGCGACCGTCGGAGGCACGCTGACCGCTGAAACGCCCAGCTATCTCTCGGTGACCCGAGTGAGCTGATGGCAACGTTACGGGATCTCATTACAGGCATTCTCGAACGCCGGATCCCCGATGGCAGTTGGCTTTTTGGCTATTACGCGCAAACGACGGCTGAGAGTAACGCGAGCATCACCCCGGTCAATTTCCAGTACCCGCCCGGACACCTGTATCGATACGGCACCAATACGAACCCCGGCACCACGGATCTGATCGGCGCCTTCACCAATGCGGCCAATGCCTGTCGTGCCGGCAATTACGTGTTGCAGTTACCGGCAGATATTTTGCTCACCTCCGCTGCGCTCGATTTCAGCAACATCACCGTAAAGGGCCTGGGTGGAGTGTGGGGCGGATCTGGATATATCACCCGTTCGGCAGGCTCGAGTTTCGACATCGTTACCAGTACTGGAGGTACGATCCTCGAGGATATCCGGGTCGATGGGGCGAATCCGAGTGCGACCGCAGGGCTCACGGGAGACAACATCAGTTTCAAAGCGGTGTCCCCGGCACACCCTTACCTCAACACCTTAATCAATGTATCGAGCACGAATGCGCGTGCCCGCTGCTGTTATATCGAGCGGGGGGGCTACACCTCATTCTTCCACGTTCAGTTTCTGGGCGCCGGACTACATGCGTTGGAATGTTATGCCCCGACCGTGGGGGATGAGTGCACCACGATCCGTGATTATGGGAGCTCCCAGTTTGGAAGCTGTCCGCACGGATTTGGGATCAAACTCACCGAATGCACTTCCATGGCCTTTCACGATTCGATCATCGAGGGCACTCAGGGAATCCAGCTCAATGGCGGGGATAATCGCACCCTGAGCTTCGAGGGGGTGTATCAGGAGAATACCGCCGGGGGGCTTTTCATCACGGACAATGGCTCCGGAGGGGTCGGGCTCGCTGTGTGCTCGTGCTTTGGCGGCAATGGAAGTATGCCGTTTCTCACCAATTGGCAGAACGTCTATTTCCAGGCCAATTCCAACCTGGCCGAGAATGCGATTCCGGCCGCCGGCCGGATTCAAAACAGTTCCGCGGGTCAAGGCTCACTGTCGGCAACGGCGGATGTGACCGCGGCATCCATGAGCCTGGTGCCGGGGACATATCGGGTATCAGCCGTGGTGCAGACCATTGTCGTCAGCGGCGGCGGTTCCGCCACGCAGCTCGCTTGTCAGATTACGAGCAATGCGGCGGCCAGTGGCCTGTCCAATAGCACCTCCTCTTTGGTGGAAGGGGCTGCCCAAACCCAATCCTTTGGCGCCAGTCAGGATGCACGGATCAATTGTTACACCATCATTCAGACAACGAGCACGGTGGTGTATTATTTGCGCGTTCACATCGCGTTGTCCGGTTCGATCACGCAAGCTTACAACGGTCAACTACGAGCGGAGTTAATAGAATGAGATCCAGAGGAGTGGATCCGGATGCAGACATCGAGGATGTCGAGCATCATCGTCAGCAACAGATCATTCTGAAACTGATCGAGAGAAGCGGCATCGACAATCGATCAGGGGAGGAAAAAACGTGGAAGGACTGGGCACTGGGGATCATGGCCGCGATGGTGACGGTGGGGATACCCGCGATGATTTACAAGTTGGAGATCATCACTACATCCATTGCGACCCTGAGCGCGAACCAGATGGCGGATCACGAGGAAGTATCGAGGATACGGGCGCGCGTGGATCGGATCAATCCGTGAACTATGGCCGTCAGCACGACTCGCCGAATGAGTCCATCACGGCGCATCCGGGAGCCAATGTCAACAAGACGGTAATCGAGCTTTCAGAGCGCAGTTTGTCTATCATTGCCTTCGGATTTGCCATTGCTGCTTTTATCGTAGCGCTTTGGGCTACTTCAGATAACAGGCAGATTCGCGATGAACTGCTGCGCTCCGAACGGGAGTCCCGAGTGTTGCAACAGCAGGTCATGGACCAATCCGCCCTGCTTCTGAGAGAGGGTATTCGTCAACCCGGAGACCTGACCAACGGGCCTTCCGGCAATCTGGATTATCAACGGAGAAAGTAAACATGGGTGGCGTCGTATGTCAGATTCTCGTCAAGGCACGGTTGCAATTTACCGCTGTGCCGAGCAGTCCCACGCAGTTGACGGCATTCGATGCGCAAATGCGGGACATTCACTTCAATCCCGAATACGCGCAATCGGTCGTCAATGACACCGAGGATGCCTCGGCAGTGTGTGCGATTTTGGCCAAGCAAAACAGTCAGTGGACGACGGCCGACCGACAGACACTCTTGGATGTGGTGAACGAAGTCTGTGGCGGGTATCCACCCTCCTGAGATAGGCGAATCGCATGTCAGCCTGAGGGAGTATGTGGACATGCGGTTCGAGTCACAGGAAATGGCCACCACGACGGCGTTGGCGGCCCAGGAAAAAGCGGTCGCGGCTGCACTGGCGGCCGCGGACCGGGCGGTAGCGAAAGCTGAAGGTGCATCGGAACGCAGGTTCGAATCCGTGAATGAATTCAGAGGAACGTTGCTCGATCAGGCCAGGACTTTCATGCCGAGATTGGAATATGAGACGTCACACAAGGCACTCGTGGAGAAAGTCGAAGCCGTTCAGAAGTTCCTATGGATGGGGCTGGGAGCGATGGTAGCAGTGCAATTGTTCATCGGCTTTGTTTTCGTTTTTCTGAAGAAGACGCCATGAGCTTCAAGGACTGGTGGCTGGAAATCAAGAAGCTGTTAGTGGTGCCCCCTGAGCCGAAGGAACCGCCGAAGCCCTTCTATCCCCCGCACTCGCTACCCAAAAGCGAGTTGCCCCCGAAGTGGCCGGACAAGGACGAGCGACAATGAACGCGGTTGATTTTGTCCTTCCTCGCTTGCAAACCGAGGAAGGCTTTCGAGCGCTTCCCTATCGAGATACCCAAGGACATTTGACGTGGGCGTATGGAGTCAATCTCGAAGTTCCAATCAGCAAATACGCCGCGGGTGAACTCCTACGGGCCCAAGTCAGCGAGCGGCATACCCGGTTACTCACCTATGACTGGTATCAGCGGCTGGATCCAGTACGACAGTCCGTCTGCATCGATATCGATTTCAATGCAGACCTGATGAACTTTCCCCATTTGATCGCAGCGCTCTCGAGACAGGATTGGGCGAGCGCGGCTGTCGAGTGTCACGTCAAGAATTCGGAGCTGGATGGTCGCTATTCCAAGCTGGCGCAATTGCTGCTCACCGGGAACACGGCGTGACGAAACAGACGTGGCTCAATGTAGCTGAGGTTGTAGATCATCTACGTATTTTCCCCCGCCTGGTCCTACTCGCCTATGCCACCTACGTCTACAACATCACTTTTTTTGTGCTCCATTGGTATGCGACCCAGCCGAAGGAAGCGCGCGGAATCGAGGAAAGCAGCGTGGTCGGTATTGTGATCACCGCCGTAACCGGGTTCGCTCCTTGGATTTTCCGGATCTATGCCGATTCCGCGACTGACTGGACTGAAAAACCGCCCACCGTAACGACGAGTTCGACGCGGGTCACCACCGCCACGGGGGTTCAGCCATGAGCGTTCTTCTCTTGAAGTTTGCACCCTACCTCATCGCCGCCGCCGCCCTGCTGGGGATTGGCGGATGGACGGGCTACCACTTAAACCCCTACCCGGCGCGCTATAAAGCCTTGGAAGCCTCGTATGTCATCGAGCGAGCCCACGAGGAAGAAGCCGTTCGACAGGTGCTCTCAGCCCAACTCACGCAGGCGCAGACCGTTACCCGCAACAACCAAGCCGCCATGGTGATCCTTGCCAATCAAAACGCCCAAACCGCTGCTGACCGGGACGCTACTGTTGCTCGTGTGCATCGCCTCGAGCAGTTGCTCAGTGCCGCGGCAGCCCGAGCCGCCGCGGGTCGTATCGTGTCCCAAACCCGTGATCGATCCGCAGCTGCTGGTGCCAGCGACCCTCCCAGCCCTTCACCAATTGAAGGACTTCTTGTCGCTGCCTCCGCCGAGTGCCAGCAAACCGCCAACCAATTAAATGCACTGATCCAAGAGATCAAACTGCAGTTATAATTCGGGCAGCGCAGTGTTTTCAGCACTTGCGCCGCCCTAAACACAGCGATCTTTCTAGGAGATGCGCAATGTCTAAAAGAAAGGCTATCACTCCCGGTTCACGTTTTGGAATGCTGGTTGTTCTCAGCGACGCTGAACCGTGTCCGAACAGTAATCGATCCAGAGTTCGGGTCATCTGTGATTGCGGCCAACTGGCCACAAAAATTTGTCGGGACTTGACTCGTGGAAACTCTAATTCCTGTGGATGCCTGAGAAGCGCTAAAGCAAAACTCCATCGAACTCACGGCAAATCAAAGGATACGGAATATATCATTTGGCTTCAAATGCGAGCGCGTTGCCAGAATCTAAAGCACCCAGCTTTTAAGCATTACGGCGGCAGAGGCATACGAGTTTGCGAAGCATGGGAGAAGTTTGAAAGCTTCTATGCAGATATGGGAGATAGGCCGTCAAAAAATCTCACATTAGATCGTATCGACAACAACGGGAATTACGAACCTGGAAATTGTCGCTGGGCTACGTGGTCCCAGCAGAATCGAAACAAGAGGAACATGCCGACTTCTCAAGTGTTCCTTTAGATCAGCCCCCAGCTATAGGTGACCCATGATCGGCACAATATTGTTAGTGGCCGCTTTCGTGCTCTTTTTGTTGAGCGCGATCGGGATTCCGTCGCCGCCGCGATTCAACCTCATGGCTGCGGGACTCGCCTGCTGGGTGTTGGCAGAGTTGATCGGTCGTGGGGCTTTTCACTGAATCCTCCAAGGTCCATCGACTGGCGGGGCGCAAGCCGGGACCTGTATCCGAGAATGACAGACACGGCCCTTTGTGACCTTTCGGTTTGAAGCATCGACCAAACCCAGGTTTTTTGTTGCCACAGTCCATTTTCGTCAGGGTCGTCCCCGCTGCAACTCCTCATCCGCCTCTTCCTCAGTCGCCGGCCTCACAATAATCCACGTCGTTTTCGAGTCATCCAGCGGAAAGCTGAATCCCGCCAGGGGTAGGCCGCCGAAGCCGAGCAGCTCCTTGGCTGCTTTGCGGATGGTGTCCTGAAGCATCTGGCGACGCTTGTTTGCGATCTCGTCAGTCATCGAAAGATCTTATACACAAAGAAGCCGAGGGCGCACAGCGAGACGCCCATGAGGACACCGGCCCAAACCTGAAGCTCGTGGAAGTCGATGCACATCATAATGTCATTGTTCTCCGCTATTTTGTAGTCCTCTGCTTCTTCACGATGACATTGCAGCGGATGCTGCGCTCGGCCATCTTGTCAGCGTGATCGACGGTGAATGAGCGGCCCAGCACCTCGTAGGTGACGCCTTTGATGTTCACGAGGTCACCATCGTTCGGCTGGAATGACGAGTCCAGCGTGAGGAATGGCATCTGCTTGTCCTCAAGGTAGAACTCCAGTTTATCGGGCATCGGCCTCATCCTCGATGCATGGGAGCCAAAGCGGCTCGTAGAGTATCGATGCAACGCTGGTGAGCCCATGTCGCCAACGCGATGTACTTGCGGGCGTTACCCTTCCTGCAATAGACGCATTGATGTTTCATTCGTACACTCATCGACGCTCCGGGAGTCGTGGCCGCATTGCTGGCGTAGCCAGTCCGACAAAGTTTCCTCGTTTGTCATGAGCGCACCTCGAAAACATGAAACACCAGCATTCCGTCGTGAAGCTGGAAAGTGTCAATGAAATCGAGCCTGAACGTGGATTCATCCTCTGGCAATTCATGACCAGTGCCAAAGATCGCGATCACCCGAGGCTCTCTGGATGCTTCCGGATCTACCTTCGCCCACAGGCATACTGTTTCCCGCTGCACCTGAACTGACAAGAGTTCGGCGCCGGCTGGCATTTTGATTGTCTGCTGGTCAGTGACCTGCAGCGGGAATTTCCAGATTGTTTTCATGATTGGCCTGGTAATGAGTTATTTGCGAGTCGCTTCTGCATGTCGAGGACTTCCTGCTGAAACGCTGCATGTGCCTTAGACTCTTCTTCAGTCCATTGAGACTGAGGCTTGCTCATATAGACCGGTATCGGCCGAGTGCTTCCATCAGGCATCATCATCATGGATGGCTCGTTCATAGTTGGTTACCGTCTACTCTCACAGCGGCGCTTCCACCTTTCAAGGGTGTAGAGATCACCGGAGGTTACTTCGCAGTTGGAACGCTCTGAGCAGTCACTTATGATCGACTGCTGGAGTTTATATTCGTTGCAAACGTACTCCGATCCATCGCATCCGGCCAGAAGAGTCGCAACCGCCAGCAAAATCCTCATGGTTTCTCCGTAGATACTGGGTGTGGTTGAGGATCTCCAGCCGGGAACCGCCGCTCAAGCTCCTCGCGAATGATTTTCCGAACGTCCTCGGCGGTGAGCGGGGGAGGGACCCAAGTGAAGCCGCCTGGAACTGGCGCTTGCGGCGCGTAGTTTGGGAAGGGCGGTGCATATGGCTGTTGAGGCGGCACAGGCGTGCCACCAGCGCACATATGCATCGTGCCTGCGTAATAGTGCCCGCAAAGGGAACAGTAGTTCATTGGCTCTCCTGACTCGGTAACACGGTTAGACCGTACCTTCGAGGATGAACTTGTGCTTGCACTCGGGGCATTGCACCCGTTTGCCGCTGATGACGATCTTCTGCTTGGTGGCCAGCCCGTCTTCGCCCATCACCAGCGCCCATCGGTCCTCCATGTCCTCACCCTGCGCGATCAACTCGCCAGTCAGGCCGAACTCTGGCCACTCCTTGCGCATCTCCTGGATGACAACATTGACGGACTTCTCAAGGTAGTAGGTCTTCTCGGTGCCTATGTCCCATTCGAGGCCAGTGAAGTCTTTTGTTATCGCCAGATCGATATAGCCATAGTTTCGATCGCCGTTAGGTGCGCCGCTAATTTCGCCGGCATCTTCTCCGAGCAGCGTATTGAGCTTGGCTAGCATTTGAACCGTGATAGGTACCGCAAACTTCAGTGTGCCGGTGAATCGTGTGTTGTATCCCATCTATTTACCCTCCGGAGATGAACATGCGCTGTGTGCGTTCTCCGCTTCCCAGCCAACTCCGTTGCAATCAACGCGATGTGGCAGAGTGAAGGAATCGAAAGGGACGTGCCCGCGCCAACATCCGAGCCGTATCCCAACGGCAGAATCGTTCGGGTATCCGTGTTTGCACGTTCCGCAACTCTGGCGTGGGATGTGTGCGCCAGACCAGTGAACTACCTCATCCATTGGCTTGACCTCGCTCCTGTCTCGGCTTCTCTTCAACTTCCCACGCGATGGGCTTGTCGAAGCCCTTGGCCTTATCCGCAAAGGACAGGTGTTTCCCCTGGTGAGACTTATTGCGGAAGCACTTTCCCAGGCCGTGTTTCTTTGCACCGCAATCAGCCATTGGCACTATCTCCGGTTGGAGGTGCGTCATCGTCGCTGCTATAGGTGATTTCCACACGTGCGGTGATCTTGCAGGGCTCGCAGCGATATCGCTCCCAGACGAAGCCGGACGTGATCCGCGGTACGGTGATATCAACCATGGGTTGGTTGCAGACCGGGCAGTTCATTGTTCCTCCGGTGTGCAGATCGGACAGGCGAGCCATCCGCCTTCACCGTCGCAAATGTCACACTCGACGTTGTCTTCTGGCTCCAAGCAACAGCAGCAATCCTCACCGCAGTCGTGGCCCGAATAGCCATCCTCGCAGTTCCAGCAATCACGCCACTCCATATCGTTGCCGCATTTGCACACGCGGCGATCGACGGGCTCACCGAGTGGTCGGTCACCGCCAGTCATCAGAATGGTCATCGACATCCTCCGGGTGAACAGGATGTATTTCCAAACATGTCGATCTGGACGGGCAATCTGACTACCCGGCGGCGAGTGCGCTTCACCTTCACCGGTCTCATGGCTCGCCAGGCCATCCAAGCCGCTCGCATCCATCCCGCCTTGCGGCCGTCCCAACACGGATCCACACTTGTGCAGCGGGTCCAGCAGGAATGGCTGCACTTCGGGAAGTCGCACCAATCTAGTTTGACGAGAGACTTCATGACCCGTTCTGTGGATTCGCGTCCTTTTCCGGGATCTCATTCTCCCAGCCAGGATGCAGCCGCGAGCACATTTCATGGAGCACCAGCGTCGCAGTCGGGCTCTCCTCGAAACAGCCGTCGAGCGCTATATCCACCAATGCCTGATTGGAGAGCTTCTCGAGGCGACTCGAGGTGATGATTGCATTAGCCACTCGTTCTTCAGCGCCGGGCGGCAGATTTGCCAAAAACACCTCGATCGATGGCAACGCTCCTGTTTCCTGTTGTAGTGGAAGGCTCCGTTTGAGGACCTTCGCTGCATGATCGAACCAGTCAGCTTCCTGCAGCAACTGGTCGCGTGGCCCCAACAATGACTCATGCGTATCCTGCGCGGTCATCAATCGCCCGTCGCGAAACCGCTCCAGCATCGTGATAGCGAGCTTGGTCTTTCCGGCATCAAGATCTGGTGGCGTCTCGGGAGCAGGTCGATCTAGCCATTCCACCATGCCGGTTTTGCGTCCCACCTCGCAGTCAGCGAAGGAATAGACGCCTTGTCCGGGCCAGTTCAACTGCGGGTTATCCCACTCGGCAACGATCCCACTTCCGCCGTTTTCGAGTTTCACGAACACGCCATTGAGACCCGGATACTTGAAACGGGCGCCGAGCGGTAGTGAGTCGAAGGTGACGAAGGTTGGGGCGGTGTCCGCTAGGTCTTTTGAGGTGAGTGTTCTAGAATCAGACATAACTCGGATCCTTCATGAACACATACCAGTGAGTGTGCGGGCCGCGGCGTGACCCAAACAGAGGCTTATGGGGTGTAGCCATCAGTACCTGAGAGACCGGAATATTGGTGTCGGCCCATTTGAACACGAGCGTTCCGTAGGGCTTCAGCACCCTGAAACACTCAGCGAACCCGGCGCGCAGCACGTCAGGCCACTTGCTGGGCAACATGCCGTACTTTTTCGAAAAGCATCCGGTGAGTCCTCCGCGGTGGCGCATGATGTGCGGCGGGTCGAACACCACCAAGTAGAAAGACTCATCTGCGAACGGCATAGACGTGAAGTCCGCTACAACATCAGGAGCAATCACCGCCGGCAAGCGGCCGCGGGTGGACTCCGTGCCCAAGTCCATCGGGTGCGTCTCTTGGCGCTTGTCAATGAATAGGGCGCGTCGATCCTGGCCGTCAAACCAGAACATTCGAGGGCCGCAGCAGGCGTCGAGGACTGGCGGCATTGCGAGCGCGATCTGCTCATCGGATGTGAGCGTGCTCATCCGAGCGCCTCCCAGCGTGTTTTGCGGTCGAGTGGATGAGAGTCGATGCGTTGCCGCGATGCGCGCGACCAACTGCCACCGCTAGTTTCGCCTGTATCTCTGAAATTTGACGCCCGCAGGCTTGCGCCGCCCTCCGAGGGTAATGTGTACGTGACCGTCTTGGCGTATCCCATCGCCTGGGAAACTCGCCGGCAGCGCCCATAGAGCATGGAGCAGCCGTTGGGGACATTGGGAAGGACACAGACACGGACGATTTCGCAGTAGCCCTTTCGCTGAAGAACTCTTGAGACCGGCCTTCCGGCGATCGCTACACCGACGAGTTGGTCGTTACGCATTAGCGCCAGCGCCCACAAGCCACCCTGCGGCATGTCGTGATGACGGTGGTGCTCCTGAACAAACTGTCGCGCTTGGCGAAGCGATATCGGACGCACGACCATCACATCTTCGGTTACTTGTGCATCAGCCATGTCATGACTCCAAGACCAAGGACTAAGAAGGCACCCACCGCGGCATAAAACAGCGGCCCGGATCGTGCCGAAAAACCGAGCGCAGCCCACGCATGGCAGTATCTGCAGTTGCAGCGATGCTCCTCTGCAGTGTTGATGTCTACCATCCTGCGAACTCCGGTAAGGCTTCCCATTCGGCGGTCGTCATCCACACGTCGGTGAGTACCGCCCCATCGCAACCATCCGTCATATCGCCAACCTCGCGCGGCTCACAGACGCAGGACTGGCCGTCGTAGGTGATCTTCACGAAGCGCCGCTTATCCCGGGATAGGGCTTTTGCGCGCTGGAGTTCTTCCGTGGAAGTGACCATCTATCGACCCTCCGCCTTGGCCAGTGCAGCCGACAACCGTTGAGTCATGTCGTCGGTAACGCAGCGACCCGGTCGTTTGCCGTGAACCCAGTCGAGCAACTCACGACAGATTTTGTACATATCCGGCGCCGCGGCGATCAGGCGCGCGTTGGCGTTGGCTTCCTCAAGAGAAAGATGCGGCAAAGGATCGTCAAAATCGTAGGCGACGCTTGCGAGCAGGTTTGGGGATCCCTCGCCAGGGCGGTCTGGGCCGCAGATATCGTGCGGATCGTTCCCAACCACACATTCCACGGTCCACGGTCCCGGCGTGTGCCTGACTACCTCGTCAGTAGTTTTAAGCTCAACCATGCGGGATCTCCTCCAGCGTGCCCCACGTAAAGCGAGGGGCCGGCACTGACATATCCACGTACCAATCAGGAACCATCAGGTCCAAGATCCCGGGTGTGAGGCTGCCTGTAGTGCATATATGGCCAGGCTGCAGTTCACTCAGGAGTTGCCTGCAGCCCTCGCAGCGCTTCTCGGTTGTATTGACGCCACTCACGTGTTGCACACCTTGTCGTAATAGGTCTTGAATGGATGGCTCGATCCCATGCTGGCCATTGCTACGATCCACGCTGCGTAGACCATGGCCTCATCGGGGCTCATGCGAGTAGGCGGTCTCATGATTACGATGTCGCCATTCAGCGAGGAGACCATGTGTTTGTTCGTTGTATCGATTTCGCTCATGACTTCATCCCTCAGCGTGTTGTAGTTAAGCCGCTTTACGCAGCGACTTTTGCAACCGGTCATACAACACAACGTTGACGGTCGCGGCCAGATTCATGCAGAAGTTCGTTGGCACGTAGACGCGGTCGCGGCACTTCGCGGCGATCCGCTCCGGGATATCTCCGTCCTCGGGTCCGAAGATGTAGAAGGCGCTGCGCGGGTGCGTATACTCGACCAGGCTCACGGCATCATCCCGAAGCTCCACGGCCACCGGCACACAATCGAACGGCACCATGTCCAGTAGATCCCCGTGTAGCAGCGGGATATGGCGGTAGGCGGCCTGGGTGTCCGTGACCATACGTCGATAGCGGTGACCCTCAATCGCCACCATGGCGGCCTCGTAACAGCCGCAGGCACGCATCACTCCGCCGAGATTCGCCTCGGTCTTGGGTGAGTAAAGCCCAACTGCTGCATACCCTCTGCTCATCACAATACCCCTAATTTCAATGGGTTAACTTCAACATCGGCCATTACTGTCCGCACCAGGGATTGCCCCGATCGCAGCCCGCCGTATATCGATAGGCTGGGATATCCGGCATATATGTCCACCACAATCCCACCAGCAGCAGGCCCACGATCAACATAACGAGCCCGATGGCGATCAGGGCTTTCTTCGCCGCAACACCAGTCGCCATTTTGTGCTCAGCAGCAGCCAAGTGAGTTTCACGTGTTGAAGTAGCCACTTCATCGCCTACTGATAATCTTCGATTGCGGCCACGCGCGCTGAATTCCGAGGGTTTCATTGACGAGACTCCACAAACGTTTGACGAGCACGATACCCAGCAGATGTACATTCAGATGATGATGAGCGCACAGCGGCAGACAGTAGAAATTTCCCACCCGGCGACTTCCCTGGGTGATGTGATGCACTTCGGTGCGGGACTTCTGCTCATCGGGCAGACAGACACAACACGGCAGCGCCTTTACCCGGGACATGTAATCCTTTTCAGCGGAAGTGGCCTTTGTTTTACCTGCGTATCCGACCACTACAGCTGCCCCCGCCGCAGATTCGCCGACATGGTGCGGTAGAGCTCGATGACGATGTACTGACGCTCCCGCTGGGCCTTCAGTTTCTCGTACTCGAGCACGGCCTTGAAGTGACGCTCATTCGCCTCCTTCACCTCACTCGTGAGAAGGGCCGACTGTTTGCGCTCTTCTATCGAACCCTCTTGTGCCTTGAACGCCAATGCAATCGCGGATTTCACCAGAAACTCACTGCGCAGGACTTCCGCACGCCAATGCCCGATCTGTAGATCCGACTCCGCAATGAATGTCAGAGCCGCCTCCAAGCGTTGGTCTGTGATTACCATGGGACTTGCGAATCATCGAATGGCTCATCATCCTGGCCCGGCTCGCGGCCCTTTGGCGCAGGCCCCGAACCCTGTAAACCGGAACCCCCGGCCGGGGCCTGCGCCTTGCCCATGTTGGTGAAAGCGGAATGCGCGGCATTGACGAAAAGAGCAATCTGCTCGACGTGTGTGATCTGGCCAGCCGCCGCAAGACTACCGACCACGTTCGAGACACTGCGCAGGATATCCCCATCGGTGATCGTGGAGCCCATCTGCGCACTGCCTGACCCATTGGGGCGGTTCTGTTGGGGAGCGGGCCGGATGCGGGTAAGGATGGTGAGCTTGCCGTCACGGCCGCCCATGCGCGTCTCATACTCGACGTTCATCCCGGGTTCTAAGCCATCCAGATTGCAGGAGCGATCTGGAAATACCCAGCGCCCTGCGATCCTGAGCTTCGGGTCGCCCCTGTTGGTTTGGCCCCATTCCTGAAATAATCCAAGCAAAGTGTTCTCCTAAAATCCGTTGATGTTGAAAGCCGTTCGGGCCTTCAGGTAATTATCCACCGCGGCGCGCATGTCACAGCAACTGTCACAGTTGCAGTCATCACCGTGATAGACCGGCCTTTGGCGAGGTGTGATCACAGCGTCCGTCCCCGGCACGGTCTGCGGGCTGTGCAGATCGAGCAGATCCCGGATGTTGTCCTGCAGTTTGGTCATCTCAGTTCGCCTGTTTTTGTAGCAGTGTGATCCCACTCGGCTAGGCGGGTGTCTTTGGGGAGATCGCAGTAACTTTGCGACACTCCATCTTGCGAGCCCACTGAAAGGCCTGCTTCGCGCTCCTGAGATCCAATGTCAGGTTGCGGATTGGTCGCAGTCGGACTCTCGGATCGGACAGCGGGTGCTTGATTCGCATAGTCGGTCTCCAGATCGGCGATGTTCCGGCGCAGCAGGCCGGCCAGTAGTGGGAAGTGATTCTCCTCGAGCGACAAGGCGGTCGAGCGCACCAGGAACAGGAGCGACTTGCGCTGATCCTCGCACTGTTGCAGACGAATCCGCAGCTCACCGTTCTCATCCCTCAGCCGGGCGGTTTTCTGACACTGCTCGAAGTACATATCCGCGAATAACTCGCTCATGGCTTCGGTACTCCGGCGTCTTTGCGGATGCGGATCTCTTTGCGATCTACCTGAATGCCGCGGGGCGCTTTGATCCCCAAGCGGCACTGATCACCGTGAAAGCCCAATACGATGACTTCGATGTCATCCCCGATAATGATGGATTCCTCGGGTTTGCGACTCAGTATCAGCATGTTCGTCAGCTCCGTCTCACGTGGTCGATGGGCGTAGTATATGCGTCCTGAAATAGATTGCAAGAGAAATATTTCAGGGTATGATGTGACCCATGCAAATACTCCGTGACTACGTCGAATCCAAGAAGCTGACTCAGGATGAGTTTGCGCGACTGCTCGGCAAGTCCCAAGGCCAGGTTTCGCACTGGCTCAACGGCACGAGAAAGCCGAGCACTCCGAATATCATTCTGATCGCCGAGAAGACCGGCATCAGTACGACGAAGCTATTGAAGGCGGTTACCTCATGAGCTGCGTCCTACCCCCTTCGGGCCGGCGGCATCCCCCCAACTACCGCCGCTGCAGTCAGTGTGGCGGGTGGAAAACTAATAAAGGGATGAAGATGAAACCCAGACGCATTTGCGCAGCCTGCCAGGTGAAGAAATGAAATTCATTCACGGTTTAATCAATGTCCTTCTGATCGATCTCGGCATCGGGCTTTTGTGGGTGATTGCCTGGGAGTGTTGGAAGTGAAGCGCTATCATGAAGCTACCCAAGTTTGAAACGATCATCATCGAAGTCACTGCCGGCAGTCACATTGTGGACGTATCCCGAGAAGCCATTGCGATCGCAGTCGAGCATTGCTGCGATGTGCAGTTCACCCACAACGATCGCGTGTACAGGGTCAAGTACACGGATCTGTATCGGCAGGTGGCGGAAACAAAGGATCCCAGCGAAGGGCGTAGGAAAACAACATGAAGCAATTTCTTTACTGCGAGACCCAAGAGGGCGGCATGGATCACTTCATCGTTTCCAAGCCGGAGGAACTGAGTTGCTTGTACGGCTGGGGCGAGATCTCGTGCGAGAGATCAGATATGGCGTTGTGTTCGTGGATGCGTGAGGCCGAAGTCGGCACGATGCACGAACATCGGCTCGGTCTTTGTGTGCGACTGGCTGACACCCCAGAAACGACAAAGGCCCGATGAAGGGCCCTTGCGTACCAACCAGAGGTTGGATTATGGTGCGAACTACCAGATCCGCGAGAAGAAGAATAGCAACCAATCAGTTGCCGATCAAATTCCCGCGTCGAGCTCGTCGTCAGTGCCACGACAGTAGGTCGGCCGAAGCGGGCCAGTCGCACACAAACCGCTACCCGGGTTCAGGTGTGCCAATTCCTTCCCGGACGTTCTGCTCACAGGACGGAAATACAGAGCTTCTGGCTTTGCCAGACTGCCCTGCGTTGGGGAATCCCCGAAAGGGGGCCGGAAGATCCTCCGGAGGGGACCTGAGTACCTGCCGAGCGCAAGCAAGCAGGGAAAGGGCCTGAGAACTGCCTCGAGGTTACGCAAATGAGCTATCTCATCGCTCTGTACTACCACTTTCGCCGTCTATCCCCGCAGCACCGATCCCGGGAAGCGTGGATCGAATATCAAAAATCCAAAGGCCTGAAGGGCGATGGGAGTCCGCTGTGACGGACCGCAGTAGCTTTGTGATCATCGAGCGCTGTCTGAACGGCTTCCTGATCGATATGGATGGCGCGAAGCTTCTCGTCGAGGGAACGGGGCTCTTGGCCCAGGATCGGCTGCTGGAGGTTCTTTCCGGCTGGCTCAGGCGGGCAGAACCCTTAGGCGCGAGACCAGCACGTGGTGCTGCACCACCTGGTGCTCCAGATCCTCAGGCTTCGGGGTCTCCTCCTGGGCAATCCGAATCAACGCCTGGATTCCGCAGTGAGGAAACTCAGTGGGATCAAAATCGTGGGGATTCGCCAGAATAGACGCAACCAGCGTTTTCATAGACATAGCTCGCAAAGCTTAACATGTGAACGCAGTCGCAACAATTGATCCTTGTCAAGCTGGACACTCACAAAAAAGAACAATTATGAAGCGTACCCTCACGATCCTCACCGGCTATCTGCTCGCAATCATGCTGGCCGGCTGGCTGCTCGCGGCGAGTGGTTGCGCCGTGGTTCCCAACACGGTGCGCCTCGAGGGCGTTCACCAAAGTCACATGGGTCAGCACTTCGGCGCTCACCAGACGAACTACGGCGCCCAGTACGCTGAGGTGGTGGCGCGGTGGCAGATGAAAGGGGCGTATGTCGATTTGGGGCAGGGCTACAACCTCTCCCCGGGCCTGCACAATGACTGGACGATGAGTTGTCCGGGGGGCCTGTGCGGACCGCGCGAGCTCACCACGGTGGCGATCGGTTATGAGTGGCAACTGAAGTGAGATACGCCCGCAAGCACGATGGCACGCAAGGGGACATCGTGGCGGGGCTTCGCCAGGCGGGGGTGAAGGTGTGGATCATCGAGGAACCGTGTGATCTCTTGTGCTATTTCTGGTGTCGCCGGCATCAAATACATTGCTGGCAGACTATCGAATGCAAGCCGTTGGTTGGTAAGCTAGCGCCGAAGGCTCGCCGTCGCACCGATCAGCCCGATCAAAACACATTTCTGGCTGACACGAGAACCCCGGTGGTGACGAGTGCCGAAGAAGCGCTGCTCACCCTCTCGCTGCACGGAGTTCCCACACGTGACAACCATTGTCGTTCAGGTCCAGAAAACCCTCACCGACCTGCCTGAAGGCAAGGTTTTCCACAACACCCGCATCACGGTCACCGACAACTCCGGCAAGACGCTCGATCCGGTGCTCTTGTCCGGCTCCGAAGCCCCGCCCTGGTCTGCGACCTTCACCGGAGCGACGGGTACGCAGGAAGCCACGGCGCTGATCGAGGATCTGGATCAGGACGGCAGCCTCATCGGTACTGCGATCACCCTCACCGAGACCGGCACGGGCGGGCAGACCCAGCAGTTTCAGGCGAGCACCGGCGGCACGATCACGGTCTCGTGAACAACCCGCTGCACGATCTCTTTGAGCTGTTGCGCGAGATCCGCCACCTGCTCAAAGAGGTGTTGAAGCACGTGAAGCCCAGGCACTACCCCCGCAGTTCCGGGGGATCAGTGAAGGTGCGCTAGTGGCGCTGTCCTTGCGCAGCCTGCATGACCTGCCGAGTCCCAATGGCACCATCGATCGACGTTACCCCTTGGGAAACGCCCCGGTCATCCCCTCTGCCACGCTCGATATCGATCTGAATGCTTTCAATGCCGCGAATATCCAACTCACCTATACGACTGGCACCACGGTCCCGGATATCAACTATCGGCAGTTTCTCACTGGTACGTCTGCCTCGACCGCGGTCCTGAGTGTCTCTTCCGCTTCGGGGTTCTTGGGCAACTGGGTCATCGATGCCAGTGGGAACGGCATTACCAATCCCCTGACCACCACCGGCTCGGGCAGTCTTTTCGTCTCCGCCACCAACGGCACCATCACCAAGACCTTCCCGGTGCAGAGCTGGGCGGTCATCACCGCCAATCCCACCACGGCCATCAAACTGCCGGTTGGTAACGGGTTCTGGTTCGACAATCAGTTCTGGTACAACTCGAGCTTCGGGGCGGGTGCTGAGCAAACGGCCTTTTTGAACAACTTCAATACGCTCTCCGCGAATCCGCTCATCAAGTACGTCTATCTCACCCTCACCTGGGGTCACGGGGAAGGGCCGACGCGCGGGGACTATTCCCGGGCGTTCGCGGCCATTGATGCGATGCTCGCGAAACTCGCTACCGCCAATCACAAGATGGGGCTCATCCTCGAGTTCTGGCAAACCTTCTTCAACACCCAGAGCACCACCGATCTCAGCGCGTGGCCACAGTACGTGGTCAACAACAACTGGGTGGTGGCCTGCATCCAGCAAGGCGCCCAGCGCACGCAATTGAAGTGGGACATCGATGATCTGTGGGCCGCCTACGGGGACATGCTGTGCGCGATCCTGGATCGTTACAACAGCCACCCCTTGTTCTTTGGCCTCTCGAGCATGGATGAGTCGGTCGCCATCTCCAAGGTGGACAACGTGGCCCAACCGGGCGGCCTGTCCCCGGGCGCAACGATCATCGATTCCGTGCACTACAACACGCAGTTCCTGGCGCTGCAAAAGCGTATGAAGGACCACGGCCCGAACGTGCTCATCTACGTGCCGCTCAATTACCTGCCGCCCGGGGACAGCACCGAAGCGCCCACCATGGCGAACATGATCACGAGCCTGCGCGCGAAGGACCCCTATGGCTTCATCTACGGCGGACCGGATCCGTTTCTGCGTCAGACGACCTTCCAGAAACTGGTGGCCGGGCAGTATCAATCCACCACCGGCATGGGGGATATCCGAAAGCAAATCCTCCTGATGAACCGCACGCAGGAAGCGTTTCTCAAAAACTCCACGCCCACCCCGACCACCAATTACGACACGGCATTGGCCAATAACGCGGTGTGTCTCACCTGGAACTGTGAGACGTGGCTGTTGTGGAAATTCCAGGACGAGCTCGCCACGATCAACGCCCACAACGGGGTGGCCGGCACCCCGCCCTCGGGCGGCAACTACCTGGTGATCTGATGCCCCGCAACTTCGCCGGCACCAGCCAATTCATGAAAGGCAGCGGCGCGCCGTTCTCCGGGAACGGTCCGGGGACGCTTCTCATCTGGCGTCGCGTCACGAGCATTGCGCAGCAGGCTTCCCAGTACCTGATGTGCAATGACAACACCTTGAACAATCGTTCCATGGTGGGCACGGACATCACCGGCACGGGGGGGAAGACGGCTGCGGTCCAATCCAACTCCACCCCCACCAACAGCCAAGCCCTTGCCACGGTCGCGCAGACCGCGAACGTCTGGGAGCTCGATATTGCCGCCTTCGGGACATTCCCGAACAACCAGATCGTCTATGAGAACGGCGGCAACAAGAACACAAAGGGCGCCATCGTCAACCCAGCCACCACCACCACCGTGCAAGTGGGGGGCCGTGGGACACAGGACCTGGCGCACGCGGGCATCCTCACCCGCCTGATCACCGATCTCGAGGCCGCCGCCCTGAATGGGGTATTTCTCAATCCGCGCGCGCTGGGCTTGAGTAACTACTATTACCTGAACCAAACCACGACCGAAAACGATCAGGTCGGCAGCATCAATCTCACGGTCACGGGCACGAGCTCGGTCTCCGGGGATCCGAACATCGGCACCTGGTTTACCGGAACCGCGATTGCGGATCAGTCCTGGACGCAAGGCAGTGCGATTACCAACCTCGATCTCACCACGAAATTCGACAATGGCGTCGCGGCCACCGCGCCCTGGACCGGCACCCTCAAACAACTGGGCACCGCCGGCACCGCCACCACCGCCAGCAGCGGGGCCACGGCCTCCACCGCACTGACTACGGCTGCAGCGCTGACCGCCGGTCAGTGGGTGCAGATCGCCGCCAATGCCAAAACCCCGGTCCTGTATGTATCCGGGACCACTGCTCTCTTACGGGATGCGCAGACTTGGAATTCTGGCGATACCGTCACCCCCTATCCGGTGCAAGCGGTCACCGCGATCACCAGCAACGGTGTGACGGTCAACGGCAGCAACGTGCTCACCGGGACGCCGACGGCCGGGGCTGTGGGCAGCTACAGCAACCTCGTGTTCCAGGCCACGAACAACACCCATTCGAGCGCCATTGCGTACTCGAATCTCTTCAACGCCTCGGTGGCTTCCTCGGGGGCCGCAGCGTCTTTTACCGCCGGTCCCACCCTCACCAGTGCCAATACGGACGGTTATACCTTCGGGGGCACCAGTAACCAAACCGGCACCTGGTATACCTGCGTGCTCCTCAAAGGCTCCGCCACGCCCACCGCCGCCCAGGTGAGAACCGGATCCCCGACGGGCTTCATTTCGCGTTTCAATGTCGCCGTCACGGCCGCAACCCCTGCGACCCAGACCGTCACGGCACTGACCTTCCCGTTCCACGATGTCTATCACGTGCTGAACAATGCGAACGGGGACAGCGCCATCGTCAGTAATTTGGCCCTCTTCAAAGCTCCGCCCACGGGCAAGCAATATGTGACGGTGGCCCTGATCAGCATCAGTGCCATCACCAAAGCGAACCCCGCCGCGATCACGACCAGCACCCCCCACGGCCGGACCACGGGGGACTGGGTCGAAGTCTTCGGCGCCGGCGGTATGACGCAAATCAATGGTGCCTGGACGCCGTGCACGGTGGTCGACAGCACCCACCTCACCTTGAATGGGGTCGACTCCAGCGCCTATACGACCTATACCAGTGCGGGCAATGTCACCTGGGGCCGTAGTTGCTTTGCCGGCGCCTCTACCGCGGTCGTTTCAGGAGATGTGCTGATCGCGGATGCCACGGACGGACAAGGGGCCGCGGTGAGTTTCACGGCCGAAGGGGTGGCGATTTTCACCACCACCTCGCTCGCCCGACAGAGTTTCGTCAAAGACGTCTATTCGGTGTCCGCGGGTAACTTCATCGGCTCGGCCACCGAATACGAGAACGACGCTCCGCCCATTGCCGCCGGCCAGAGCTTGCAGCTGCCGTACGTGCTTTTCCCCCTGAACCAGCAAACGAGCACGGATCTCTCGGCGTTCTTCGTCGATCCGCAAGGGGATGTGCCGACCATCACCGCCGTCAGTGCGCTGCCGGCCAACCGCATCTTGTCGGGCACTTCCCTGCAAGGCACTCCCACGGTCAATGCCGTCACCCAGTTCACCATCCAGGCCACCAATGCCAGTGGCGAGTCCGCCCAGCTGCAACTGAATGTGGTGGACGGAGGCATTGCGGTTCCCAATGCCATCGGCCTCATCCAGTCCGATGGGGAATCCTTGGCACAAGGTAACTTCCTCGCCTTCCAGTCCGGCACCCAGAACGATCCCAACCCCGCAGGCCCCGCCCCGCTGGGCACCATCATCAGCCAGAGCCCCGCTCCCGGCACGATCGTCAATCCCGGCACGACCGTCATCTACGCGATCTCCTCCGGCGTGAGCTCGATCGTCACTCCGGGAGGCGGAACACCCCCACCGGTGATTGTGAGCTCGATCATCAAGTCCTCGCAGCTGCGCATGGAAGAAGGCCTGAATGCCCTGCAAAGCTATGGGGTCTTCAAGCCCTTCGGAGTGATCCGCACCGCCCCCAATGACCAGGCGGGTCAGATCTATCGATTCTTCCGCCTGCCGGCCTCTGCGATCATGACCGAGCTGCAGTTCATGAACGACCCGAACCCCACCGGCTCGCTCTACAAACTCGGCCTCCTCAAGATCAACAACGGCGGACAGATCGTCCCCGGCGGTGACAGCATCCTCATCCCCTCAGTCAGCCTGGATACCTCACGCCTGTACTGGACCAACCTTTTCACCCCCGCCAGTGCCGCCGGTCCTGCCGCCGTATCCAACGTCGGCAAACGCATCTGGGAACTGTTGGGTTTCACCCAGGACCCGAGTCTGGCCTCACAGGATCTCTTCTACGATGTCGCCCTCACCTGCGTTGTGCCCGGTTCGTCAGGGGGTTACGTCGCGGTGCGAATGGAATATAGTCGAGGCCCCGATCGCGGATTGATCGCTGCTGCTGGAAGTGTCTGACATGAATCCCACCTTTGAAGAGCTCCGGAAAACACTCGAAGAATGTCGAAAGGAATCGGAAGCCCCCGAGCCGGTCATTCAGCCCGAGAATCAATTGCCTAAGCAATAGATTATGAGTCGAACACCGGGCGCCAAGAACAAAGCCGGTAAAACTGCCAAAGACAATGTCCTCGCGGTCTTCACCCGCCTCGGGGGCACCGCTGCCATGGCGAAGTGGGCGAAGGACAATCAGACTGATTTCTATCGGCTGTATGCGAAGCTCATCCCACAGCAGATTGAGCTCGATGTGGATATCAAGCCCAAGGATGTGACGGCCAACCCGCTCGCCCCCGAACAATGGGATCAAACCTATGGCGAGAAGCCCGCCGTCCAGTGAGCGCGCCCGCGCCTCTGGAAAGCGCGTATTCGTGGGCCCCCCAGAGAGGCCCTCAAAAAGCCCTCGTCGATTGTCCTTATCCCGAGATCCTCTTTGGTGGCGCCCGCGGGGGCGGGAAAACGGACGGTATCCTCGGTAAGTACGCCATCAAGGAAAAGCGCTGGGGAGAAGCCTTCAATGCCGTCTTCTTCCGAAAGGAGATGCCCCAGCAGGATGACTTGATCGAACGTGCCAAAGCCATCTACCTGCCCACCGGAGCGCGCTACAGTGAGCAAAAGAAACAGTTCGCCATGCCTCACGGTGGACGCATTCGTTTCCGCCCACTTGAGAGCATTGCCGATGCAGAGAAATATCAAGGACAGAGCCTTAGTGATGCCGCTGTGGAGGAAGCCGGAAACTATCCAATGTCCGCTCCCATTGACCGATTGTTTGGATGCCTACGTTCATCTCATGGTGTCCCGATTCAACTCATACTTTCGGCTAATCCGGGTGGCCCTGGACACCACTGGATCAAGCAACGCTTCATCGACCCCGCCCCCCTAGGCATGAAGCGGATCATCCGCGCCCTGCCCAATGGAGCCGAACACCATGCCGTCTACATCCCTTCCAAGATCCAAGACAACCGGATCATGCTCAACGCAGACCCCACCTACGTCAGCCGACTGTATCTCGTCGGTTCCGTGGAGCTGGTCCGGGCATGGCTCGAAGGCGATTGGAATGTCATCGCCGGCGCATTCTTCCCTGAATTCTCCATTGAACGACACGTCTGTGCGCCTTTTGCCATACCAGATCATTGGGCCCGCATCCGGATGGGAGACTGGGGCAGTGCGCGACCTTTCTGCATATTGTGGGGCGCTATTGCTGATGGCGTAGAGGTACAATTTGGTTCCACATTAACAGGGAGCCAGAATGCGATTGACCCAGTCGACATGCCGATGCGGGGCTCAGGCCCGAGATGGACAGCGGGTATGCCGCAATTGCCACGCGGCTTATATGAGGGATTGGCGCAAGACCCATCCTTTGAACTCCGCCCAGAAGAAGAAAGCCAATTGTCGTTCTTATGCGCACGTCTATCGCGATCGGGGGAAGATCCCGCGCAAGCCGTGCGAGCGCTGTGGGGAAACCAAGGCGGAGATGCACCACCACGACTACGATCAGCCATTACTCGTTACTTGGCTCTGCCGCGAGTGCCACCTGCGTCATCACAAGGAAGCGTTATTCCTCGAGGCACGCTCGTCATCTACCGCGAGTGGTACGGCTGGAATGGCAAGAGCAATGAAGGCTGTCACCTGACCGCCCAGGAAGTGGGCACCGGGATCCGGTTACTCGAGCGAGGGCAGTCGTTGCATTTGAATCCCAGCGGACCGCCTGAACCTGCGAAGTGGGACGTGCTCGACACATCCCTGCCGTCCGAGCCTATGAGCGATGAGGTGATTGACCCCGCCGCCTTCGCCCGGGACGGCGGACCCAGTATCGCTGAGCGCATGGACCTCCCCTGGAGACGGGCCGACAACAGCCGGGTGGCGAAGATCGGTGCCATTGGCGGTTGGGATGAAGTGCGCCAGAGACTGAAGTCCAAAGAGCAGGGCTTGCGCATCTTCAGCACCTGCACGCATCTCATCCGCACGCTGCCGGCCTTGCAACACGACCCCAACAAAGCAGAAGATGTCGACACGAACGGCGAAGATCATGCCCCCGATGCGCTACGCTACGGCTGCATGTCGAGACCCGTCATTCGAGACAAACCGTCGAGTGAACCTCGCCGCTTTGAACAGGACCTGACGTTCAACGAACTGCTGCAACGCCAGAAGGCCAAGCGGCTCAGCGAGGGTTAGTTGCCACAAGCGCGTTTGCCGCTCGATAGCGTAGGCCTATTCGCGCAGGTCATTGCCGCCTCCGCGGTCGCTCCCGTTACCAGCCAATCCGGCATTCGTTTGGATGCCAATAACGCCTGTGTGGTAGGCACGGTTTACTCCCTTACCCAGAGCGGATTTCCCCTGGATGCCAATGGCAATCTGATTACGGTCGACAAGGCGAGCCTGGTCACCCCAACCACGGTACAGAACGGATTCAAGCTCGATGCCAACAAAGCCCTCGTGACTGTCGCCAATGCCTCCGCCACTACGCCGCTGGTCTATGTGAGCGGACTGCCATTTGATCAGAGTGGGGCGCTGGTGCATGCCTAGCCTGGATAAAGCCACTCGAGAAAAACGTCTGTGGTGGAAGGAGCTGGAACTCGCCGGCAAGCGCGAGAAGACCTGGCGCGAGAAGGCCGAGAAGGTCGTCAAGCGCTACCGAGGGGAAGAGAAGAAGAAAAACCGCTTCAACGTGCTGTGGGCCAACACCGAGACCTTGCGGCCTGCGATCTATAACTCCCGGCCCAATCCGGATGTCAGACGTCGCTTTCGGGATACCGATCCTGTGGGCAAAGCGGTCAGCGAGCTCCTCGAGCGCGGGCTCATGGTGGTGGTCGACTATGAGTGTACGGATCAGTCACTGAAGAATGACGTGCTCGATGGACTGCTGGTCGGGCGCGGCGTATCGCGCATCCGCTACATTCCCTCGCTGCGCCAGGTGGGTGAAGCCCCCAAGCCCCCCACTGCCAGTACGGAATCCTCTGACAACCCGGACGAGTCGAATGCTACAGCGGATTCGGAAACCCAGGAGGAAGTGGAATACGAACAGGTCGTTCCGGAGCACGTGAGTTGGAAAGACATCCGCTTCGGCTACGCCCGCACCTGGGATGAGATGCCGCACCTGTTCTTCCGGCACAAGCTCACCCGGCCCGATGGGGAGAAGAAGTTTGGGGCTGCTGTGCTCAAACAGGTGAAGTTCGCGGTTCCCACTGGGGATGACACGAACAAGCGCGGCGAAGAGGTGAACGAGACCGAACGGGTGGCGGAGTTCTGGGAGTGCTGGGACAAGAACGGCTCGCGCGTCTTCTTCCTGCAGGAGGAGTGCGATCAGTTGCTCTTCCCGGTGGATAACCCTACCGGTGCCCCGCCGCTCGACTTGTCGGGATTCTTTCCCATCCCCGAGCCGTTGCGGATCGTGGAGAACACCGACTCCTTCGAGCCCATCATTCCCTTCAGCCTGTATGAGGAGCAGGCCGATCAACTCGATAAGATCTCCGCCCGCATCGACAACATCGTGGGCGCCATGCGTCTTCGAGGCGTCTATGACAGCAAGATGAAAGAGCTGGCGGATCTGATGTCGGCCAGTGATAACGATCTCATCCCCGTGCAGAGTGCCCAGGCCTATATCGATGGGGGCGGCCTCGAGAAGGCGATCGCCTGGTTTCCCACTGAGAAGGCCGCGGAGATGCTCACCTCGCTCTACGAGGCGCGCGACCGGCACAAAGCCATCATCGATGAGCTGACCGGCATCAGTGACATCATCCGCGGGGCCACCGATCCGGATGAAACGAGAGGCGCGCAGGAGCTCAAGCAAACCAACTACTCCGTGCGTCTGTCGCGGATGCAGAAAGAGGTGCAGCGCTACTGTAAGGATTTGCTGCGCCTCGCGAGTGAAGTCATGGCCGAGAAGTTCGCGCCCGAGACCTTCACCGAGATGACGGAGCTGCAGTTCCCCACGGCGCAGCAGAAGCAGATGGCCCTGGCCCAGGTGCCACCGCCCATTCCGGGTCAGCCTCCGCCGCCCCCGAATCCCATGGCGCACATGCCCACTTGGGAAGACATCCTGCAGGTACTGCATTCGGATGGCCTCAGGCGATTCAAGGTGGACGTGGAAACTGATTCCACCATTGCCGCCACCTTGAATTCCGACATGAGCGGCATGGCGGAAGTCTTAAAAGGTATCGGGGAACTGTTGCAACTGGTGGGACCACTGGTGGCCAATGGGTCGCTCCCCATCGATGCGGCGAAGGAATTGGTGATGGCCGTAGTGCGGCGCGCCAAGATGGGCATGGCGGTAGAAGATGCCTTCGATAAGATGAGGCCCCCCGCCCCGCCGCCGCCGCCGGAAGCGGTGCAGGTCGCGCAGATCAAGGCGCAGACCGACAAAGACACTATTGCCGTGAAGGCTCAGGCGGATATCGCGAAGGCGCAAGGCGAACAGCAGGCCCAGGCCCAGAGCCGCCAGGCCGAGTTGCAAATGGAGACCCAGAAGGCGCAGATGGAATCCCAGATCGAGTTGCAGAAGGATGCGCAACTGAAGGAACACGAGCGCGCGCTCAAACAAATGGAGTTTGACGCACGGTTGCGTGAGACCGCCATGCAACTGGAGAACGAGCGATTGATTGCCGATGCGGGCAACCAGACCAAGATCATGGTGGCGGAAATTTCCGCTGGCGCTGCGATGGCGAAACAGGCCTCTCAGCAACAAGCGGATGCGAAAGCACAGGACAAGGAAATCGGGGCAGAGGCGCAGAGTCAGGATAAGGAGATCGATGCCAATGCGGATGCCCAGGCGAAGGAGCTGAAGGCGCAAGAGGCGCCCCTCGCCGCCGACTACAAGCAACCGGAATCAGAATTCATTCCGGTCATGAAAGAACTCATCGAACACCTGAAGAAGCCCCGGCGTATCATGCGCGAGGGCGGTCAGATTGTGGGGTTACAATGAACATGGTCAACGTGGACTTAGGGGATGGGCGTATCTTCCCGATGGAAGAGCATCTGCTCCAGGGTCCTTTTCGGTCGACGGTGGAGAACGAACGCGAACGAACCACCATTGAGGAGTATCGCTTTGAGGGGAAAGTCGTACATCGATCCGTTCATGTCACCCTGAAACAAGGGCTCGGTGTCGAAGCGGCAGTCGGGAGGATGGGATAATGGCCAACACCGCCGGCCTTGCCATTAGCTTCAAAGCTGAACTAATGTTGGGACAGCACCAACTCGGCGCAGTCACTCTCGTGTCGCGCACCAGCCTGACCGCTCCCACCACCGATACGGTGAAATTCGCCCTGTATTTGGCCTCCGCGACCACCAACAACGCCAACACGGCCTATACGGCCACGGGTGAGGTGAGTGGAACCAACTATACGGCAGGGGGCGTAACCGTCACCAACGCCACCGCTCCCACCACCAACAGCACGAGTGGTGTATGGACACCGAGCGCCTCGATTGTGTTCACCACCGTCACCCTCTCCACGGCCTTTGATGCGGGTATGCTCTACAACAGCACGCAGGGCAACCGGGCCATCGGTGTGTATACCTTTGGTTCTCAAACCGTGACGGCGGGTAACTTCACCCTCACCATGCCTGCCAACACCGCCGGTAACGCGCTCATCCAGTTGGCATAACGAGCATATCCTATGAAAAATACCTGGAACGGTACCCTCATCACCCAGCAGGCGGTGGGAACGGCGCTCACCAACTCCACCACAGCCACGAGTCTCCTGAACGGCCAGTCCAAGTTCACGCTTCCAGCTCAATTCCTGGATACGATCGGCAGCAAGCTGCGGGTGCGGGCCTCGGGCCGTATCTCCACCGCCGCATCCACCCCTGGAACGCTCACCTTGGACATCCGCTTCGGATCGGTCGTGGTGTTCAATGGAGGCGCGTCTGGAACTCTGGCGACGTCTGCCACCAACCTGACTTGGAAGTTTGAAGCGGATCTGTACGTTCTGACCGTGGGTAGCAGCACGACTGCAACCGCGTACGGAAGTGGCATTCTAACGAGTGCCGCGCTGTCTGCCACCACGCCCGTCATGTTGCTGCCCACCAGTGCGCCGGCAGCGGGCACGGGCTTTGACTCTACCACGGCCTCGGTTGTGGACTTCTTCGCCACCTTCTCCGTGGCCAATGCCAGCAACTCGATCCGGTGTGATGATTATGAACTGATCTCATGCAACTAGCATGGATGCAGCCATGCTGCGCTATCGGTGGACTGCGCCCCTTGTCGGCGCCGCCCCTGCGCTCATTCAACAGGTCAATGATCGCTGGCCTGGGCAGAACACCGCAGCCCCGCCGGACAACTCGCAGAGTTTGACGCGCACCATTGCGCTGCCCGGCAATATCACGGCAGGCAATTCGATTGTCATACAGGTATGTCATTTCAACTCGGCGACCAGTCCAGGCGGAACCGTCTCATTCGCCGATAATTTGGGGAACACTTTTCCGGCCGCGACTGGGCGCGTGGATGACCTAGATGCATCGGCCAACATGTCGTTGTATCTCTTTTTCATGCCGCGCATTACCACTGGGGGCGCTCAGACGATCACGGCCACATTCCCATATTTGGAATGGCAGAGCTTGCTGGTCATGGAGTGGTCCGGACTCGCGAACCAAGCGCCATTGGATTGGAACGGAAGTGTCCAGACTTCGACTACCACGGCATCCGACTTTCTGACGACCGGTAATATTGTCGGAGGGTCGAACGCAGGGATATTCATTGGCCAGTGTTTGAATGGCACTGATCAGAATACGGCCAACGGCGGAGGTGTGGGATCCCCCAACGTGGGCACCGGATTCACAGCGGTGAATAGCGGCACAACCAACTGGAGCGGAATCGAGAACTCGTTCGTAGGACCGGCCTGTCAGCCGGAGTATCTATACAGCACCAACTTGGGCACCCGTGCGATGACATACACGCCCAAGAAGGCTGCTGAAAGCTACGTCTCTATCGGAATGGCGCTGAAAGCCGCATGACGATCAGTGTCCTCCAAGAACGTCAAACCTCTGTTGGCTCAGGTAATGCCGCCAGTATTCAATTGGCGTTTGCCAGTCCTGTTACTGTCGGCAGCTCGATCCACGTATTCTGCTCTGGCGTCGATACTGCCACCTCGTTCACGTGCTCTGACAGTGTCAATGGATCGTACGGCGCAGCACTCGATACGATTGACCAGGTAGGTGATACACAGCGGCTCGCCCACTTCAAATTCGACAATACTGCATCCGGCACACCCACTGTTACGATCACTCCCAACGTTTCAGTGGGATTCCTGGCGATCTGGATTCGAGAGATCGGCGGCACCTCAGGCTACGATTCTGCACACAAGACAGCACTGCAGACGGCCCTCGGTAACGGCACGGACAACGTAACGACCGGAACCCAGGCACCTAACAATCAACCCGGGCTGCTATCCGCATTAGGAGCCTGTACATCCAACTTTGCGCTGCCGACGACCGGCACCGGATTTACAGCCGGCGCTAACGGTTGGGATTTCACGGTCTCCAACACAACGTGTACGGAAAGCAAGCGATACACGGCACTGACTGCAATCGCTGCCACGTTCAGCAACGCGAGTGGGACGCAAAATTTCGCCACGCTGGCGGCTTTCTTCAAGGAATCCGTCTCCGCAGCTACAGCAATCGGTAAACCGGCGGTCAGCGGGCCTGGGGTTTCTCCAGACAGCCGGCAGATGTTCAGGGCGCGGACTCTCTCGAGCGTCGCCAGCGCCAATGTGACGGTGGCCCTGACCGGCCAGGTGGCCACGTTTGCCTCGGGCACGCTCAGCCCCTCGACATCAGTCGCAATGACGGGCCAGGCTGCGAGCTTTGCCCCCGGTCAGTTGATCGCGGTCCTGCCGACAATCGGACTCTCCGGCTACAGCGGTCCGGGCATCTCGCCGGACTATCGACAATTGTTTCGTGCCCGAATGCTCTCGAGCACGGTCGCTGCCTCCCCGGATGTCACGGTCGGCTTGACGGGTCAATCTGCGAGCTTTGCCACGGGCACCCTGCTCCCGGCGACCACCGTCCCCCTGAGTGGCCAGGCAATCACCTCGAATGCGGGCGTGCTCTCACCGGCCAGCACGCTCGCCTTGAGCGGTCGGTCCGCGACGTTTGCGCCCGGCACTCTGACACCCAATACCCAAGTGCCTGTGAGTGGCCAATCCGCCACTTTCACCCCGGGTGTCATGAGCGCGGGCAACGATGTGACAGTGGCCTTGACCGGCCAGGCCGCCGCCTTCACCGCTGGAATCCTCGCGCCGAGTACGACGCTCGCCCTGACGGGCGGTGCGGCCAGTTTCGCCGCGGGCAACCTGCTCGCGACTCCCACTGTGGGGCTCACGGGCCAATCCCTCACGGCGACGGCCGGCACGCTCACGCCCAGCAGTCAGGTGCCGATCACGGGACTCGCTGCGACCTTTACCGGAGGGCTTTTAGGGGTCGCTGGCGATGTGACCGTGGCGCTCACGGGACTTTCGGCGACCTTCACCGCCGGGCAGATGAGTGTCCAGGGGGATTTACCGCCCAATCCCTATCAGGGAGGGGGTGGAGGAGGAGGCGGCGGTTGGAGTGGCAGTTTCAAGGAAGGCGCGCGCAAACTCGAAGACACCCTTACGGAAGAATGGCGCCGGATCCGCAAGCTCGATCAGATCGAGGCGCTCGAGGAGACACCGGCTGAGATCAAACCCGTCGATCCCACGCCTTTGGTCAAAGCGCTCACCGTGCCGAACAACGATGATGAGATAGCGGTGACCTTGCTCGCCGACACCTCCGACCTGGCGCCGTTCATCGAGAAACTGGAAATGATCGTGAGGAAATTCGATGCGTAGACGCTATCGCTATATCAACGGCGTCCTGACCGAAGTACCGTGGGCTTCCAAGCCCAGCGCGGCCGCGCCGTTCGTGTGGAATGACCTACCCGCCTATGAATCCCCTATCGACGGACGGGTGATCGATGGTCGACGACAACGTCGCGATGATCTCGCCCGTCACGGCTGTCGGCCTTACGAAGGTCGCGAGCAGGAATTGAAAGAAGCCTCCAAGGTGAAAGCGGCCCAGGAGGCTCAGCTGGATCGTCTGGCCGAACGCATGGCGCACGAAGCCTGGGCCCAGGCACCTGAGCGCGTTCGTAAACATCTCCGCTACAAATAGGCAAACCCTATGGCACTCGAAGACAAGAACATCGATGAGCAAATGGCGGCCGACTGGACCGCGATCCGGGAGAAGCATGCGGTCGAGGAAGAACCTGCCCCGCTCGAGACGCCTGCGCCCGAACCGACCCCGGAGCCCGCGCAAGAACCTGCCGTGGATCGAGGCGATGGCCGCAGAAACGACGGAACCTTTGCCCCGAAAGCGAAGGAACCCGTCAAAATGCCCGAGCCGGTAGACAAGAATCCACCACCGGCCGAAGTCCCCGCGCAAGAATCTGTCGCACCGAAGCGGGATATCAGCAAACCCCCGCCGTCTTGGAAACCGATGGAGCGGGCTGAGTGGGAGAAGCTCTCCCCGCTGGCTCGGGAAGCAATTCACCGTCGCGAGACGGATTTCCATAATGGCCAGCATCAATTGCTCCCCGATGCGCAGTTGGGCAAGTCGATGCGCGAGGTGGCAGCCCCCTATAAAGCCCTCATTGATGCCGAAGCGGGCGGCCGGGTGGAGCTCGCGTTCGGCGAACTGATGAAGACCGCGGCAATCTTGCGCATGGGCACCCCGCAGCAAAAGCGGGACGTGGTGCTCGGGGTGGCGCGTCAGTATGGGGTCGACCTGGGGTTACAGTCTCCACCCCAGCAGGGCCAGCAACCCCCGTCACCTCAACAGCCCTACCAGGATCCGCGCGTCGACCAACTGTTACAGCACCTGCAAACCCAGGAGCAACAGCGTCAGCAGGCCGAACAACAGGGCTTGTTGGATACGGTGACCCGGTGGGTCGATCAGAAGGATGAGACGGGGGGGCCGAAATACCCCTATTTGAACGACGTTCAGGCAGAGATGGCGGTGCTCGTGCCCATGATCCGTCAGTCAAACCCTAGCCTAAGTCACGAACAAGTGTTACAAAGTGCGTACGACCGAGCCATCTGGGCCAACCCCGAGGTGAAGCCGTTGCTGCTGCAGGCCCGAGCTGCAGACGCTGCCCGCCCTTCTGAAAACCAGAACCGCGTGCGTGAAGCCAAACGAGCCGCGAGTGTGAATGTGCCGCGACGCGCGTCGACCCCCTCTCCCGGAAAACCTGGGACGATGGAAGAGACGATCGCCGAGACCGCCCGCACGCTGGGACTCATCACGTAAGCTTTTCAGGAGACACCCATGCCCGCGGGCATTACCTCACTCTTCACGGCGTGGACGGAGCTGGCCTCCACGACCTTCCGTAAGCACGGCGGCGATGTCGCCGACAACGTCAGCAAACACAACGCCCTCTTTCGTCGCCTCATGGCCAAGGGCCGGGTACGCACCGAAGACGGCGGCCTCTCCATTGTCGCTCCCTTGGAGTACGCCTCCAATAGCACCTACCAGCGTTATTCGGGCTTTGATGCCCTGAACATCAACGCAGTGGATGTGTTGACGGCGGCGGAGTATCCCTGGCGCCAGGTGGCGGTGAATGTGGCGGCGAGTGGTCTCGAGCTCAGAACCAACATGGGTGAGAGCCGGATCATCAACTTCACCAAGGCCAAGATCCGAAATGCCATGAACTCGTTCAAGAACGGGCTCAGCACGGATCTGTATTCGGACGGTACGGCTGCGAACCAGATCAACGGCATCCAGGCCCTGATTGCCGATGCCGGCACCGGCACGGTGGGTCAGATCAACTCTTCCACCTTCCCCTTCTGGCAGAACCAGGTGCAGTCTGCCGCCTCCCCCTTACAGGGTGGCGGTGCGCTGACACTGGGCCCGAGCACGATCGAAGCCCTGATGCTCGGCATGTGGATCAAGCTCACTCGCGGTGGGGACAAGCCGGACATGATCGTTTTGTCGGATGATCTGTACACGTTCTACGAGCAGAGCCAGACTTCCATCAAGCGCTATTCGGATGTGAAGAGTGCCGATGGTGGCTTTGTGAACATGAAGTACAAGGATGCGGACGTGTTCTTCGATTCTTCCGGCGGCATTCCGGCCACCCACGGCTACTTCATCGATACAGAGTACCTGGAGGCCGTCGCGCATCGGGATGCCAACATGACCATCATGGACGAACTGCACAGCGTCAACCAGGATGCGGTGGTCATTCCCGTGCTCTACATGGGCAACCTGATTTGCTCGAACCGCTTCCTGCAGGGAGTTTTGAAGGCCTAATAAGCTTTCAAAGGAACCACCAACATGTTTTCAGCAATTTCTCCTATTGCGGGTACTCAGCCCTTCAATGACTGGTTCGTGCCCGATACGACGCAGCGCCAGCCCTTGGGGATGGAAGTCACCGCGGTCGACCCCTACTGGGGCACCGGGGTGTTTGTTTATCTCAAGTCCAATGATGCAGTTCTCAAGGGCTCGGTGGTCTGCTGGGATGAGACCTACCAGGCGACGCTCCTACCTTCGGCGGTGACGCAGGGCTTTCCCTTTGCGGTGGCGATGGCGCCGGCGGCTTCGGGCACTTACTTCTGGGCCCAACACACCGGGCGTGCGGTCTACAAGACCAATGCCACGGTGGCGGCCGATGGTGTGCTTGCGGTGGCGGCGGCCGGTATCCTGGGCGCCACGGCCACGGGCAAGCAGGTGCTCGGTATCCGCAACCGGGTGGCCGCCACGGGAACCGTGACGGTGTCGGTCCTCACCGGCAACGGCACCAATATCCTCTTGGCCCAGAAGGGCTATGACGGCTTCTTCCTCGGAATGGCGCTCTCGGGCACCGGCATTCCAGCCTCGACCGTGGTCGCGGGCCTGGATCCGGATGGCAAGCGGATCTATACCGGCTCGGCCATTGGGACGTTCGGGGACAAAAACTCGACCGCCACGGGACAAGTGACCTTGACGGGCACCTATACGGGCTTCGGCTCGGGCATTCTGAACCGACCGTCCTGCATGCAGATCGTGACCTGAGGGAGGCATGATGGCCAATCAAAACCGACTCACCACTTCGGGTCTATCCGCCGTCGTGGCCGATGCGATCCAAGGCACGGTGGCCAACAACCTGACCGCCACGGGCAGTACCCAGGGCGGCGCACTGGCGCTGCCGGCGGATATCTGCAAGGTGACCAGCACCCCCTCGGGTACCGGGGTCATTCTTCCCGCCTGCAATGCGGGAGATGATGGGATCGTGTTCAATGGGGATGGCACGAATGCACTGCTGCTCTATCCCCCCGTGGGGGGCAAGATCAACGCGCTGTCCACCAATGCGGGCTATTCGATTGCCGCCGCGACGCCCCGCTGTGTGTGGAATTGCATCGACCCGCTGACGTATATCGCCTCTCAGGGCGCCTGAAGATCACCTTCAGGCCCTTCAGTTTACTCGAGGAGAAAACCTCCGATGATTCATGGCATCCAGAAAGAAGTCATGCCGCACGTGCGGTTCGAGAACCGCGACTATGGTCGTGACGAAGAGGCGTCCCGCCGGGCCGGGCGCCACATTCCGAAGAACACCGTCTTCATCATCATCACCAGCCACGGCAGCAAGGACGAATCGCACCAGATCGCCGATGAGTGGTTACCGCGAAAACGCATCGAAGCCTCTCGCGGCAACTACAACCTCGAGTGGGTCGAGCACTTCGAGAAGCAGTACCGCATGTGGAAGGAGGGTCACGAACTGCCGCGCAATGGCACCCCCATTGCCACCTGGCAGATGATCAGTGCTGAGCAGAATGCCCGGCTTCGCGCCATGGGGATCACGGTGGTGGAGGACCTGGCGGCCATTCCGGATTCCGGTTTAGCAGAATACGGACTCGATGCGCGCTACATGCGCGACATGGCGCGCAACTGGATTGCCGAAGGCCAGCAGAAAGGCATCAATGCCCAGGAGCTCGCCCAGGCCCAAGCCAAACTGCGTGAGCAGGATGAGAAGATCACCCAGCAGGCGGGTCTTCTGACTGAGCTTCGGGAGCGGCTGTCCGCGCTCGAGGACCGCCCGAAGCGCGGCCGCAAACACGAGCAGTCCGAGGAGGCTGCCTAGGAGACGGATTGACCGCGCTCAGCATCGTACAGTCGGTTTACACGAAGGTTTTATCGTCTAGGCCGGCGGTCGCGGTCACCGCCTCCGACCCGAAAGTTCTGCAGTGCCTGGAATATGTGAATGAGGCGGGGCAGGAACTGGCGGCCCGCTATACCTGGCAGGTGCTCACCAACGAAAGCCTGTTCAACACGACCGCGGTCGAGAACCAGGGCACGATTCAAACGCTGACCGCACCGGGTTTCAGCTACGTGCTGAACAATGTGATGTGGAACCGCAGCCAGCGGCGGCCGGTCTTCGGTCCGCGCTCAAATGCCGAATGGCAGTTGCTCAAAGCCACGTTCATCAACGGCCCGTGGGTGCAGTACCGCATCCGCCAGAACCAACTTCTATTCACCCCCATTCCGGCGGCGGGTCAACAGATTGCTTTTGAGTGGATGAGCAGTTTCTGGGTGAACGATGTCAACGGCAATCCGCGCTCGAGCTTTCTCGCTGACACCGATTCGGCGATTCTCGATGAACGGGCGATTACTCTCGATGCGCTGTGGCGGTTCAAACGCGCCAATCAACTCTCCTACGATGAGGACTACAACAAGGCGCAGGCGGCGATCGAGGATCTGATGGATCGCGATGGGGTGAAGGACACCCTGCACCTGGATGGAGGGGTATCCAAAGCGTTCATTGGAACGGTGATCCCGGCGGGTAACTGGACGCTGCCATAATGCCCGTTACCTTGCGTCGCCGTCAGGTCGAGCGGCAGATTGAGCCGGAAAGCCAGTCGGTTCCCGCCCCCGTCGGAGGGGTGAATGCGCGCGATGCGCTGGCGGCCATGCCACCTACGGATTGCGTGACGGCGGTCAACTGCTTCGGTCAAACCTCCTACGTACAGATCCCGCGCAATGGCTGCCTCGTGGAAGCCACCGGATTACCGGGCGCGGTGGAAACGATCATGGGCTATACGGGCACCGTGGCGAACAAACGTTTCGCGGTCTCCGGCGGCAGCATCTATGACATCACGGCCGGGGGTGCGGTCGGGGCGGCGGCCGTGACGGGACTCGCCAATTCCCGCTTGCAACATGCGCTGTTCAATGCTGGCGGCGGCACGGTGCTCATCTGGGCCAATGGGGGCAATCAGCCTCAGTATTACGATGGCATCGGAACGGTGCTCACGCTCAATACGCTCGTGGGCGGCGCCACCTATGTCAATGGAACGTATCCCAATGTTCCGCTGACGGGAGGCACGGGGGCCGGCACGCTCGCGACAGTGACCGTGGCCGGCAATGCGGTGACCACGGTGGTGATTACGACCGCCGGTAACAACTACACGGTCGGGGATACTCTCACCACGGCCAACACCAACTTGGGTGGTACGGGTTCGGGCTTTTCCATCAAGGTGGCCACCACCAGCACCGGTTGGCACGTAACCAACATCACGGGTGTCAACTTGAATCCCGTGAACCTCATCACGGTCACCGTATTCAAACAGCGCTGTTGGTTCGTGGAAGCCAACTCCATGAATGTCTGGTACACGGCCGTGACGGCTTTTCAAGGGGTTTTGACGGTCTTTCCGCTGGGCGCGATCTTCAAAAAAGGCGGCTACCTGGTCAACATGGCCACCTGGACCATCGACAACGTCTCAGGCATCGATGACTACGCGGCTTTTTTCACCAGTGAAGGAGAAGTGGCCGTCTACCAGGGGTATGACCCCGCCCAGCTCGCTACCTGGAGCCTGGTGGGAATCTTCAACATCGGTCGTCCGATTGGACGGCGTTGCTACACCAAATACGCCTCCGACATCCTCATCATCACCGCCGATGGCCTGACGCCCCTGAGTAAGGCGATGTTGACCGATCGCACGCAAGAGGACTCCCAACTCACCTATAAGATACTGAATTCCATCAACACCGAGGTGCAGCAGTTCAATGCCAACTTCGGCTGGCAGGTGATCATCTACCCGATGGGGAACAAGATCATCCTGAATGTGCCGGAGATCGCCAACCTCAGCATGCACCAATGGGTGATGAACCCGGTCGCCAAGTCCTGGTGGCGCTTTCAGGCCTGGAATGCCAACTGCTGGGAGTTGCAGCAAGATAGCCTCTACTTCGGTGAAAATACCCGCGTGATGCGTGCCGATGTGGGGCTCACTGATGCGGGACTCGCCATTACGACGGACATCAAGCCGGCCTTCAGCTATTTCGGGGCGCCGGGCAAATTGAAGTCATTTTTTATGGCTCAGCCGGTGTTTCAGAGCAACGCGCTCATCTATCCCCAGATCACACTCAACGTCGATTTCAACGATGTCATCAACCCCTCCCCTCCCTTTACCGGCAATTCGGTCTCTCCGTGGGACACCAGTGCCTGGGATGTCACACCCTGGTCGGGGGATGCCACCTCGATTTCCATCAAGAATTGGCAAGGCATCGTAGGATTGGGCTATGCCGCATCCGGTCGCATCAGCATGCAACTCAGTAACGTCCTCGCCCAGTGGTATGCCACCAACTACCTCATGGCAGAAGGCGCCCCGCTATGAGCTCGTTTTTGGCCAGGATGCCCGCGTGGCCGATTGGGTCCGAGCGAGACTGCCGAATTTCATCGGCTGGGGCGGGCAGTACATTGCCATTGGTTACCAGAGGGAAGGCTATTTACAGGGCGGGGTCGTATTCACCCAGCACAGCGGTCCCAACATTCTCATGGCCGCAGCTCTCGATGCCCCCCTCACGCGCCGATTCCTGCGGGCTCTGTTCCACTACCCCTTTCTGCAACTGAAATGCGAGCGCATCACTGTGTTGATTGATGATGACAACCCGAAGTCGATTCGCCTGGTCGAGCATGTAGGCTTTGTGCGCGAGGGCTGCCTGCGCCGTGCGCGGCCCGGCGGGAATGTCTACCTCTACGGTCTGTTGCGGGAGCACTGCGCATGGCTTTGAGATTCCGCGGCCTCGATGGTCCC
>Ga0207702_10000528_pt1 | contig 42681 bp, 81 predicted proteins | sample KBSCornC62_FD_184302 | JGI IMG/M metagenome (GOLD analysis project Ga0207702, IMG submission 184302) | Corn rhizosphere microbial communities from Kellogg Biological Station, Michigan, USA - KBS Corn C6-2 (SPAdes) (version 2) | ecosystem: Host-associated > Plants > Roots > Rhizosphere > Soil ... | reverse complement strand
GATGGCACTCGACAGTGCGGGATCCAATCCCGAGTTCGAAAGCAATCTCCTTGTTCGTGCGGCCAAGCGTGATGAGGTCGCAAATGGTCTGCTGCCTGGCTGTCAGCGGCCTGCCCGTCACTGCCCCGTGCATTCCATTTCTCCATCAAGCCGCTTGCGGTTCTTCCCACTGGGCGAACGGAACCCAGATGCCGTTACGCCCATCCGAGGACTGCCCGAAATGCCACCACTTTGGCTCCTGGTTTTCCGCCCAGCGGACAAGGCCTGCGTATCGCTTGTGCCCTTCGGGAACGAATATCTTCACGCACTGACCCGATGCTCCAGAACCCGGGACAGAACTTCGCTTGGCGGGCCGCGATGTTCGCAGCTTCCGCAAATACTCTTGGTGCTCCTCGCAGGCTTCGATCACTTCGCTGATCGTCGGCGGCCACTTCATACGGCGCTGGATGCCCGTGCGCGGATCGGTGACGTGGGTTATTACCTCGTCCGGAAATCCCTCGAGTACGGCACCGAGAGAGACCATAAAGCCCTCAGGATCAGCATACTGGTCAGTTCGATATGCGGAGAACAGGGCTTTCTGACAGCGCAAGATCAGCCCTTTCCTCTGCCTCAACTGCTGCGAGCTCGCGGTTGATTCTTGCGATAAGGCTGCCACCGGATTGATTTTGAGATGTTCCATGGGTCACCGTGAGAGTTTCAGCTTGGCGGATTTGGACGATCGGCAGCGGGGCCTGGCGCTTGGCGAAGGCCGTTGCGAAGACCTTTTCGTGGTAGGAAAGCGGCTTATCGGGGCCAATCCGGCGCGCTTCAGTTTCGATCAGGTCCACCGTCCAACCGGCAGCCTCCCAATCGATCGCGCGCCAATCGACGCCCGCAAACTCGGGAGGGATCGAAAGCGGATTGGCGAAGCCGAGAGCTTTCCAGAACGCGGAGGCCAATGCCTTCGACCCGTCTGTGAATTTGCTCGCGCGCGCGCTTCCTATCCTATCTTCTGTATCTGTCTCTGTATCTGGGGGCGTTTCTGAAACGGTCGATGAAACGTTTCCTTTGCGTTTCCTGAAACGTTTCACTCGCTCTGATGAAACGTCCGATTTGTACTGGCGACCATTCCAATTGTGCGGCGTGAAGCCCGTTTCAGTTTTGTCGAGAAGCCCGGCAGCATGAAGCTGCGCCAAGACCTGAGCGGCCTTGGTCGGAGCAATGCGGAGAACGAAGGCAACATCCTTCAACGCTGGCAAGGCACCGTCATGCGCGGAAGCAATGCACATAACGTTGAACCACGCCCGGAAAAGCGAATCCGAGATGAGCTGAAGCTTCGGATCGTTGACAGCTTCGTTATATGCGCGCCACCAGTGGTTCACAGCATCCCCAAGGCGTGCATATAGGTCTCCAGGATGGTCTCCTGCTCTTGGCGCTCGTTGGCATCCTGCTTGCGCATGCGAACGATGGTGCGCAGCGCCTTCACGTCCCAGCCGTTGCCTTTGGCTTCCTTGTAGATGTCCCCGATGTCGTCGGAGATCACCTTCTTTTCTTCTTCCATGCGCTCGATGCGCTCAATAATGGACTTGAGCTGCTCCTTGGAAAATCTCGCTGCGGGTTCATCTGCCAGGCTGTTATGCCCGATGCTCGGCTCGCTCATTTGCGCCCTCGGTATGTGATGCTGCTGGAACGCGGTTGGGCTCAACTGGAGCTGAATTGCTGCGCCACTCGACGATCGAATGGTCCTTGTTGTCGAAATCTGGCATGACGTACATCCAGCCGACATCCCACCAAGCAGACATGCCGGCAGTCGGGATGCTCTTTCGGATCGCGATCATGCGCGAAGCTGCCGCTTAAGCAGCGTGACAACCTCAAGTACCTTCACGCGATGACGAAGGCGATCCCGAGACTTGGGCGTCGAGTGCTTGAGAGCTTCCCTGCGGGCTTTCAGAAGGGCACGAAGGCGAGGCTTCATCAGATCACCTTTGGAAGTGTAATGCTGGCGCGGAAGAGATGATTGTTGCTCCAGGATCTAGTTTCAGCGTCGTACCCGAACCCGTGCTCGCTCTTTTTGCCACGCGCGAGCGGAATGAGATCGGTGAGGATCGCTTGTCGGTGCGTGAATGTTTCAATCCCGAGCTGCCTGTGCAGTGGCGCTCGAAAGCTGTCATCCACATTTCCAAAGCTGATCCCGTTTATGATCTTCGGTATGCCTTTCATCTCGCGTCGTTTAGTCATGATGCACCATTCCGATTTTCTGACAATCCGTGGATTCGCACAGACGGAATTCTCAACCGTTCTCGGAGGAGCAGAAGGCGGTTGTAGATCTCGTGTTCCGGCACGCCGAGGGCTTTCGCGATCTCCAGCGAATCCATTCCGCGGCGCCACAATGGAATGATCATGCATTCCTGTTGCGGGCTAACGAAGTGTGCCGTCCGGCGCCGCGCCCTCATCTATTCATCCTCGCCCACCACAGCCTGGCCTTGACGACCAGCTTGTTCCAGATTGCTTTCAATAACCTCATGCGCATTTCCCATCAGAAGGCGAAGGCGCGCCTCATCGAGTTCGTTTTCGCGTTCGACGCGGCTACACAATGCCTCGTATTGCGCCCTGATATTTTCATAAATTGTCGCGCGAGGTTCTTTCGCCTCGTATCCTTTGATCAGCTTACGGAGCCAGCCAGGAGACGCACCAACCGCTTTTGCTACCGCCTCATAGGCCGCCATTCGCGATCCGGTTTTCCGCTCGGCGCGATCGACGAGGATATGAGCGCGCTCACGCGTCATGTTGGTGATTGCAGCCGAGGTGATCACTTTCGATCTCCGGACATTTTTTGTACTCACTTGGACAATCCCATGCTGTCTGTTGAACGGCATGGATACGCATCACAACGACAATTCGACCTGGAGCGCGCTTGGCTTGGCGGCGGCGCGCGTCGTTGGTAGGCTAACAGAAGAACCAGTAGGCAAAGGCGAACGCGATCCCGAAGCCGGTCACGGCGACGAGCAGGATCGCGAAGAGCACCTTCAGGAAATCAATGGTCGCCTGAGCGACAGCAACCGTAGGGCTTACCTCCGCGAGGGCATCGATCGGATTCGAAGATTTGAAGATAGAGCCCGCGGGAAGCGGAGCTAGTAGATCGGCGTCCATGTATTGCTTGGCGCCGGGACGTGCCGCGATCCGCTCATTGCCCCCGAGGGATCGCGGCACGGTCTGAATTTCTGCAGCAGCCGGCGCCTGGGGTGACCGGGGCTGGCGGTGCTCGCCGGCCGCTGCTCTCGCACCGTGAAACCCCGAAGGCGGCGCGAAATGGATTCCGAATTGACGGCTCATGCGGCCCTCCAAGCATTGACAAAAGCTCGGCAAGAACGGCGAAATCGGGCTTTCAACCCAGAGGGGAATGGGCGATGAGTGACGAGAGCAGCAGCGTTAAGACCAAATCCGTTGAGGCTGCCATACGCGGCCGAAGAGCGGTTAATCTGGGCGGAGTCATTATAGAGGTCGTTGACCCCAGAAATGTTCTGCCGGTATTCGCTGACGTTATTGTAGAAGCTCGCAGCTATGCCGGAGTTGTTCAACTGTCCTTGGCTAATACCGTTAAGGACGGAGACGCCGCCGCTGAGGCTGTTGTAACAACTCGCGTGAGATTGAGCCTGTCCACCACGTTGGACCTTCGCAACATGCTCACGCTGATTCTGGAAGCCGAAATGCCGGGAAAGGAAAAGGCGAATTGACTTCATGACGCGCTCCGATTGCTTACAATTTGAGGTGTCAAGGTTCCCTGAGGGAACACCGGCGTTGTCCGGAGACTGCGAAAGTCCACTTGTGAACTCTCAATTTCTGAGCGAGCATCGGTCCCGGAATAAAAAGAAAAGAAATTGCTTTGGGGGCCAGCATGCGAGACGAAACGCTCGTAGAACCATTCCCTGTCCAAGAGATCTTTGTGGATGGGTTTTCCGATCACATCATTACGAACGGCGTTCTGACGTGTGCTGGATATCGAATTCAGCCGGCCTCGCGTCTGAATGGCGATCCGCAGAAGATTGTTGTCATTCGACTGGTGATGCCGGCGGCAAATCTCGACGAAGCGATCGAGGATGCGCGTCAGGCTCAAAGCCAGCCCATCTTCGCGCAACGCGGCGAGCGCACCAAGCGTCATTGAGACGTCCCCGCTTCGATCAACTCACCAACGGAGATTCCCGTGTGATCTGAAATGCGCTTTGCGTCCTTGGGACGCGGAGTCCGCCGACAATTTTCCCAGCGCCACACCGTCAAGGGCGCCACGCTCAGCTCGCCCGCCAGAGCTTCCTGAGTGAGGTTCCTAGAGGCGCGATACTTCGCGAGAGGATGGTCATTTTCAGCCATACCGCTGCTTCTAAACCAAAATGGTAGGCTCTACAAGCCTATTATGTTACCGTTTTGGTTATGGGAGCTATCCACATTGGTAGGTATGCTCCCGAAATGCCCCCTCGAATTGGTCCAAGAAAGCCCGTCAAGCTGTTCCTCGCCGAGTGGCGAGAAAGCCGACATCTGACCCAGCAACAGCTGGCAGACCGGCTTGAGACGACAGACGTAACCGTTTCGCGATGGGAAACCGGGAAGCGCCGCCCCGATGATGACGCTAAATCAGCGATCGCTTGGGTGTTGGGGATCGAGGTGGTTGATCTCTATAGGCACCCTGATCAACCGAGCGCCGACGCCCTCCTGAGGGATCAGCCAGGCGACGTTCAGGATCAAGGTTTCCGGGTCATTGAGGCGCTGGTAGCAGCCCGCCGAGTGTCCTAGATCACATCTGGTTGCAGGTAGCGATCGTTCCAGTGCGCATGCAGGTCACCGTCGAAGGTGCGGGCGCAACATAGGCCGGCGCCGCAGGTGCCTGCACAATCGTCGGCGGGGGCGTTGCCGCGGCAGTGCGCCGGCTCCCCTCGAGCTGAGCGCGGCAACTCACATAGGCATCAGATCCAGGCTTTGCGCCATACGATTGGCAGGTCTTGTCGTCAAAGAAGAGTTCCCGTGCAACGGGGCTCACCGCCAAGAGAGTTGCGCGGTTTTTGTCCATTCCCTGACTTACAAAGTAATTGTAGCTGACCTGCTGCTCGGAGGTGAGACCGTCCGAGTTTCGGGCCGTCATGCATCCGGTCAAGAGTGACGCGGCGCAACAAAGCATCAATAGATTCCGGTTCATTGGACGATTTCCGGCCGCGAGCGGCTGCAATGCTGCTCAACCTACAGGATAATCTCCCCATTTTCCAGCTCGCGACTCAACTAAGCCATTGCGGCTATTTCGGATTTTCTTTTCCTACCATTTTGGCTAATTTTTTTGACCAAGCCTATTGCTTTCTCCTACCGTTTTGGTAGGATGCTCCCATCGGATTTCGGGAGCACGACATGGCCGCAACCAACCATTCTTATTTCGTCGTCATGCAGGACTTCGGCCGGCTCGGCCTTGAGGCCACGGTCACCCCGGAGACCACCCGCCGCAACGTGGTCGATCGGATCAAATCCGGCGAATACCAGCTCATCCGGTTCATCCATCACATTGACGGTCTTTCGGTCGAGGATGTGACCGCCGAGCTGATCGACCTCGCTGAAGCTGAACTGAAGGACGAGTATCGCGCCTCCCGCGCCGACCGTATCGCCAACACGCAGGATCACCAGCGCAAGCTGCAGGCGGAGGCGGTGTGATGCGTCGCCTCCCCTTGTCGCCGATTGAGCGCGAACAGGCCCTCGCCCGCTACTACGAGGCCGAGCGCCGCGCCGGTACGTTCTCGCTCGAAGCCAACGAGCGAATGCACTTCTTCGCCAAGCGTCTCGACAGCGCCTTTGAGCGCGATCTCGAAATCATTCGTCAAGTCATTGGGAGGAAGTAATGAGTTTGCCCGCTGAAAACCTTCGCGAGATTTCTGGACCGGTTTCCTACCCGCCGGCCCTTTCCGAGACGGCCGCAGTCCTCAGCATGATTGAGCGCGCGGCGCGTGATCCGGCCGTCGATATCGACAAGCTGGAACGGTTGATGAAGCTGCAGGAGGACCGGGATGCCGCGCGGGCTCGCGTGGCTTTCGATGCGGCAATGGCTGAAATGCAGCCGCAGCTGCCGACGATCGATCGCAAGGGCAAGATCGAGGTCCGCAAGAAAGATGGAAATGGTGACCGCACCGGCGCCATCCAGCAGTCCACGCCCTACGCATTGTGGGAGGACATCAACGAGGCTATCCGACCGATCCTCGCGGCCCATGGCTTCTCGCTGACATTCCGCGCTGGGCGCACTCCGGAAGGCTTGGTCACTGTCACTGGCATCCTTGCTCACCGCGATGGGCATCGTGAGGAGGATACCTTCACCCTGCAGCACGATAGCACCGGCAGCAAGAATGCTGTTCAGGCTGTCGGCTCGTCAAACAGCTATGGCAAGCGCTACACCGCCATCAATCTGCTCAACATCACCACCCGCGGGCAGGATGACGATGGAAAGGCTGCGGGCGCCCCTGAAACCATCACACAGGATCAGGCCGACGATCTGCAAGCAATGATCGAGAGCGTCAACGCGAACAAAGACAAGTTCCTTAAGTTCTTTGAGCTTGATCAGGTCAGTCAGCTTCCGGCCAAGCGCTATCAGGAAGCAGTCAACATGCTCAACGCTAAGGCGCGGGGGTGAGCATGGCACCGCGCATCATCACCTGCGAACAAGGTTCGCCCGAGTGGTTTCAGGCCCGTATGGGTCTGCCGACCGCCAGTGAATTCTCGACCATCATGGCGAAAGGCAAGGACGGCGGGAAGTCCGTCACGCGCCGCACCTACATGCTCAAGCTGGCCGGCGAGTTGCTGACCGGCGAGCCGATGGAGGCTTACACCAACCAGCACATGGAGCGCGGCAAGGAACAGGAAGCCGAGGCGCGCTCAGCCTATGAGCTGATGCGGGATGTGGACACCGATCTCGTCGGCTTCATCGTCAATGGCGACAAGGGATGTAGCCCGGATTCCCTGATCGGTTCCGAAGGCGGCCTCGAGATCAAGACGGCGCTCCCGCATATTCAGGTTGATCGCCTCCTAAAGGGCGAACTGCCGAGCGAGCACCGCGCCCAGGTGCAAGGCAACATGTGGGTGACCGAGCGGCAATGGTGGGATTTCGTTTCCTACTGCCCTCGCCTCCCGCTGCTGATCGTTCGCGTGCCCCGTGATGATGGCTACATCGCTACACTGGCTGGCGCCGTTAAGGCATTCAACGACGAGCTGGCCGAAACCGTTAAGGCGATACGCCAGTACAACGGAAGCACGCTCCTGGCTGATCTCAAAGCATCAGCGGAGGCCGCATGACTGATACAGCCCCTCCTCTTGCCTTCGAGTGGACCGACGAAGGCATGATGAAGCCTTTGAACCCCCGTCGCGCCGATGCCTACTATGCGGTCGGAGAGCGCTACATCTTGGAGCCGGTTCACCAGCGCTCCGACGTGAGCCATCGCCACGAATTTGGCTGGCTGCGGGAGGCTTGGATGAGCCTGCCGGAAAGCTTGTCGGATCAGTATCCGACAACGGAGCATCTTCGCAAGCGCGCTCTGATCGATGCCGGGTACTACGATGAATCCATTACCGACGCCGGCACCAATGCCGCGGCGTTGCGCGTGGCATCGACATTCCGAGCGATTGACGATTTCTCACTTGTCATTGTTCGCGGACCACTCGTAGTTCGCAGGACGGCCAAGAGCCAATCGCGCCGCGCAATGAAAGCGAAGGAATTCCAGGAGAGCAAGACCGCCATCATGGAAGTGATCGCCGGCATGATCGGCGTGAGCGTCAGGGATATGACCCACGCGGAGGCAGCATGACCCGCGCAACCTCTGAATGGATCGGCAAGACCGACGACGCCAAGGTGCCCGACTATGTGCGGCTGCGCATCTTTAAAAATCACGGCGGCATCTGTCACATCTCAAAGCGCAAGATCACCGCTGCCGATACCTGGGATCTGGAGCATATCATCGCGCTGTGCAACGGCGGCGAGCATCGCGAAAGCAACATGGCGCCAGCACTGGCTGCGCCACACAAGACCAAGACGAAGGCAGACCTCGCGCAGAAGGCCAAGAACGATCGCATCAGCAAGCGTCATCTCGGCATCCGCAAGCGCAGCACGTTCTCATGCTCTCGCGATAGCGCATTCAAGAAGAAGATGGACGGGACCGTGGTTCGTCGCGACGCAAGTCCAGGACATTCTCGCTGAGTGGGTGGCCCCGTGGCCGATAATTCATACAGGAGATGAACTATGTTTCGTGTGGGGCAGAAGGTGGTGTGCATCGAGACGTGGAGTCTCAACGGCACCGGCTACGGCGACGAGATCGGGCCGATTGAAGGGAAGATATATACAATTCGCTCCATAGGCGTCGGATTTAATTCGCACTACCCGGACAGGCTGCAGGTACGTCTCGTTGAAATCAGCAATGAGAGCAGGCTCTACGGGGGAGACCGCGCCAAATATGAGCCTGCCTTTGGCGCATATCGCTTCCGCCCCGTCGTCGAGCGCAAAACCGACATCTCGATTTTCAAAGCGATGCTGACGCCGAAGCGCTCGAACGTGCGCATTCATAGCTGAAGAAATGCGCCATCTCACAAGGATACCAAGGACATGAACACGGTTTGCCTTTGTGGAAGCACTCAGTTCATCGAGAACTTTGAACGCGCCAATATCGAACTGACAAAACGCGGCCTGTCCGTCATCACGATCTCGATGGCAATGCCGAGGAATGTTCAGCAGACGGATGAGGAAGCCTCACTGAAGGAAATTCTCGACCTCGTCCATTTCAATAAGATGATGCGCGCAGACGCGATCTTTGTAGTTGGTCCCGGCTACATCGGGAAATCAACGGCCCGGGAGATCATCTGGGCTGAGATGCAGGGCCGGCCCGTGATCGCCGAAAAAGATTGCTCAACCTGGGATGAGGCTGCGCATCGCGTGCGCCACGGCGTGGTCGATACGTACATCTATCCAGCCGCCAAGGTCGCACTCATCAACGCAATCAAGAACGGTTGAGAGATTTCGAGAGTGTCAACCGGACGTAACAGGGATGGTCAACGCGCCGATTTTTTCGGTTTCCCGGCGCGGTTCGACGAATTGGCAGACGTAGGACTTTACCTGTTCTCTCGAAAACTTCCGTTCTTTCCCACAGCCGGAAAGCGCCAATGAGCGACCTATTTCTTGAGCGCGATGCCGTTCTATCCGACTGCGGGACGTATCGCTATTTGCTGCGCCGGACATGGGATCACAAGCTCCCGCGCAGCCTTTTCATCATGCTCAATCCGTCCACAGCGGATGCTGAGATTGACGACGCCACCATCCGATCCTGCATCCGGCTCTCCAAATGTCTTGGCTATGGTAGCTTCGAGGTCGTCAATCTTTTTGCTCTCCGGGCGACCGATCCGGCCGAATTGCAGAAGGCAGCAGAACCGATCGGGCCACGCAATGACATTGTGATCGAGGCCGCGCTTGGCCGATGCGATATGGCGATCTGCGCCTGGGGCGCTCATCACATGGCACAGCGGCGGGCCACTGAAGTCCGCAACATGCTGCGGTCGCGTCGGCCCGCAATCTTCTGCCTCGGCAAGACGAAGGCAGGGTTCCCGAAACATCCGCTCTACATCAAAAGCGGAACGCCGCTTGAGGTGTTCGCATGACCTCCCGTTCTTTCCTCCGCGAGGACCGCTGACATGGACTGTTCATGCGACTGGGAGCCCGCCCGCTTCTATCGGTCTGAGACCCGAAAGGCTCGGAAGATATATGCCTGCGAAGAATGCGCGGGGAAGATCTTGCCCGGAGATAGGTACGAATTCGTTTCAGGCTGCTGGGATTACGGCGTTTCCACCTTTCGAACCTGTGAGCGCTGCGTCGATCTCCGGACTTGGGTCAGAAACAACGTTCCGTGCCTTTGCTGGATGCATGGCAACGCCGACGAAAGTCTCAGAGAAGCGGTAGAGGATGCCTACTATCGCGCCCGTGATGAAGTGACGGGTCTTTGGTTTGGCCTACAGCGACGTTTCATCTTGCGTGATCGATTTAACCAGTCGCGCGCCAAGCAGGCGGAGGCAGCATGACCCTCCGCTCGTACCTCATCGCCATCCCCATTGTAGCGGCCCTCAGCGTCGGCATCTTCATCGGTGGCGGCTGGGCCTTTAGTGCGTCTCTCGAGCACGTCTTCGGACAGGACACCGAGCAATGAAGGACTATCGAGCCATGGACGCTCAGCAGATGTCGGCCCAACTGCTCGAGATGGCGGAGTTGGCGCCGACGCCGGATCTGCAGGAATGCTACCAGCGCGCTGCAGCTCTCCTGGATCATCCTGCCCAAGGAAAGAATACAGAACTCCAAGCTCTGGCGGCGTGGGAGCCAGGTCAGAGCCGACACGCGCCCGGCCGGAGCGCAGGAGATTCCGGCCAACCATCACCGAGTGTCCGCGAGTACATCGAGAACTACAGGTTTGAGTTTGACGGCGGAGGGTCTTACGCGCCCACCGAGCGCGACCGAGCCATGCTTGAGGATGCTCTTGAAGGCTATCTCGCCCTCCAGCCCGAGGCGCCCGCTCCGGGGCCGAATCTCTCCGACGCGATCGAAGACATCATCTGCGGCGGGAACTGCATGCACTCCGAGATTTGTGACGGCACGGAAACTACATGGTGCGGTCAGCGAACGGACGAATTGTTGAAGTTGTTCAACGCCCAGTTTTCCGGACGTTCAGGACAGACAGGTGCAGACAAGTTTGACTATGATTTGGTTCGCGAAGCGCTGGTTAATGCCAAATCAAGCCTGACCGCGTTCGGCGGCGATCCCCGCAAATACGTCGCTGATGACGGAAGCATTCAGGGCGATGAAATCCAGGCCGCTGTACTGGACGGCGTCGATGCAGCGCTGCGCGAGCTGGACGCCCAAGCTACCCGCCACATACCGGGTGGGGTGGAAACCAAGGAGGGCTCCAATGGCTGAGCACGCGCCGACGCCGTGGATCTGCGATAGCGAAGGCATTCTCCCGACCGATCGGGATGACGTTGCAGTCATCGCCCGCGTCCCCAACCATCCGGAGAACTCCAAGAATTGGGAAGCAAACGCCGCCTTTATCGTCGAGGCAGTCAACAGCTACGACGCCATGAAGGCCGAGATCGCTCTATTGCGCAGTCAGGTCGAGATAGCGCGCACAGCATTGGGACCGTTCGCTTCTATCGACGTTGGCATCGACGGCGCCGATCAAGACGAGTGGTTCAGACACGACGGCGATGTTCTGACCGTTGGCGACTTCCGCCGGGCGCGCAAGTTCTGCGCGTTGTCATCGACATCATGCCCCATAGATTCATCCGGGGGAAATCAATGAAGGTTTTCCACGAGCCGGAAGCGTGGTCACACGTCAAACCGAAGGCTGTTGTTGAAGGCAGTGCGGCGCAGGCCGAGAACGTGCTGACGATGGCGCTGCACGATATCGCTCAGATGGCTGCAGAGATCTCCGCCATTCGATCCGACCGAGATCGCATCGCTCGCAACCGCGATATGTGGATGGGACAGGTTGACCGGCAAGCGCACGAACTGGGCCGGCAGCGTGATGCCATTTCGCTGCTACACCGCTGGGAAAATGTCGCCAAAAATGGCGGCTGGGTCGTAAGCGGATATGACCTGGCGAAACACCACCTCACGCGCGAGACGGCCGAATTCCTAAATGAGCCCGTCTTAACCGCAGTTGCTCCGCAGGAGCGACTATGACTTTTTCTGCCGCTTCAGCCGGTATTGCAGTTCACGCTCAACGGCGCAGCGCACAAATTGTGTCCGGTCTTCGCCCTCTTCCAAAACCTCGTCGATTGCCTCGAACGTTCCTTCGGGGAATCTGGCCTGCATATCCTCATGCCAAAGTTTTTTTCTTCCCATGTCGATTATTTCTCATATGAGGTATTGACGATAAGTCATATGCGATATATAACTCATATCAGAAATCAACGCAAGGGGTTCGCAAATGACCAACGAGCAAGCCACGACCGTAAATCTCGCCCTTGGCCGCATATTCCGCATGGCCTCGCGCCCGGAACAGGATGGCGATATTGCGGACTACGAGCGCTGCCGGTCGCTAATTCTCAATCTGCTCGATCCGGAGATGAGCATACACCGTGCGGTGATGGCGAAGCAGCACGACGCCGGCCGCGACAGATGGAAGGGCGCGCAGGGTCAATGATGATTCAGCGCTACTGCGCGATATTTCACGATGAGAGGCACCATGACTGATCTGATCTGGATCGGAAACACCCTCTACCCACGATGGATTGTGTTCGCTATCCCGATCGTGGTCGTAGTCGCCATCTATGTGTTTGCCGCGATAGTTTCACAGGAGCGATCTGATGGCTAGTCTGTGGAAACGTGCGACGCCATCGCAGTATCGGACCTTGCGCATAGTGGCGGGCGCGGTCGAGAATGCGGCTCATGCTCATGGCTGCGATCTGCCACACAATTTCGCCCGCAGTGTTGCTAAGCGGGCCACAGGGACACTGACGGCCCAATGGCCCGACGTGTTGGCGGCGAAGAGAGATCGCCGTCAGAAGCTCGTGGCTGAAAACCTGCTCTATTCGCCACGAGCCCGCAACGCCCAGACTAGCGAGCGTTCGGATGGGGGCCGTCAAACTTTCAAGCGACGGTCCCCGCTCCGTCGTCTCTGGGCCGACATTGCCAGAGAACTCTGGCACGTCAAACGCTCGGATCGGGCTGGGAAATATGAGGCCTATATCCATGTGCTGCGCTTGATCGACAAGGCCGCGCGAAAGGAAGAAGCCGCCATGTCGGCCTTCATCTCGCAGGGGGATACGTAACCGGTCTGTCAGTCAAAAAAGAATGCGTCTTAGACTTTTCCCGGACTAGGAATTTTTGTTGACTTGGAGAAACCTCTAGCTGTGAGCACGCCGTCACCCGAAACACTCGAACGCGAGAAGGATAAGCTCTGGCTAACAGATGCCGAGCTGATCCGACGCATGGGCGTGCCGGAAAAGCAAGCTAGAGAGGTCATCCGCATGCTTGACGCAAAGCCTTCGGGCTTCCCGAAGAAACAGAAATTGTGGGGAGATCGGCGCTACTGGCCGGCGGTCAAAGACTACTTCGATCAGAAGTATGGCATGATCGTGCAGGCCGCAGGAGGCCGCCGATGAAAGAGCCGCCGAAGATCGACAACGCGCCTGGCCTACGCTGGCGCACGATCGGCCAGAACTGGGAGGCCCGATGGCAGGCCCGTACCGACTTGATCAACAAGGGCTTCCCGACCAAGAGCCAGCGGGTATGGCTTGGCAAAGAGCCGACCGAGCTCGAAATCGTCGAGATCCAGGACGGCTGTCGGCGCCTTCAGGATGAAATGCTGCTTTTTAGCCGCGGCGGACTCCCGACCGGTGGGCATACCTACGTTTACGACGGCACCTACAAATCCCTGATCAACTGCTATCAGACTGATCCGGACTCCACCTATCACAAGAAACGCTACCATGTGCGGTCGAACCACGACACGCTGCTGCGCCGCATGGTCATCCGCCATGGGTCCGATGAGGTGAAGGACACCAAGGCCCGCACCCTGCTCGCCTGGCATGAGGAATGGAGCAACGGCGGCACGATGCTAGCGACCGCTCAGGCAATCAGAGGACAGCTCCGGGTGCTGTTCACATTCGGCGCGACGATCCTCGAGGATCCGGAATGCGAGCGTCTATGCGGCGTCATGAGCAAGATGCGCTTCGAGAACCCGTCGCCGCGGAAGAACTTCGTCTCGGCCGCCCAGGCCGATGCCGTCCGGGCCAAGGCCCATAAATGGGGCCTGCACTCGATCGCCTTTGCTCAATCTCTCCAGTACGAGGGAACTCTTCGTCAGCGCGATGTAATTGGCGAGCTAGTCCCGATCAGCGAGCCCGGCACGTCGGACGTGATCTGGAAGGGCAAGAAATGGCTCCGCGGCCTCCGTTGGTCCGAGCTCGACCAAACCTTCAAGCTGGTGCATGTCACCAGCAAAAAGGGGAAAACCATCGAAATTGACCTGATGCTGGCGCCCATGGTTTTGGCCGAATTGGCCTTCATGGCCGGCGTGCAGGTTTCCGAGCTCCGCCGAGACATGTTTCCCGCGGCCGGTCCCATGGTCACCCGGGAACAGGATGCCATGCCCTGGCCGGCCTCCGACTTCCGCAAAAAGTGGCGCCAGCTCGCCAACGCCTGCGGGATCCCCCGGAATGTCTGGAACATGGATAGCCGCTCAGGAGCCATTACGGAGGCTACCGATGCTGGAGCCGAGCTCGAGGACGTCAGGCACGCCGCAACCCACAGCGACATCTCGATGACCCAGAGGTATTCCCGTGGGGCGGCCGAGAAGGTTGCCAAGGTGATGCGGCTGCGGGTCGAGCACCGGAACAAATCGAAAACCGAATGAAGTGAGAACCTACTAGCTGACGGATGACTGACGGTCTTTTTAAGTTATTCTTTTAATTGGACTTTTCAGACAAGCCATTCCTTGACCATCTGCGGAGTGGCCTTGATCTGTCTAAAGTCCGTCAGTCATCCGAACCTATCAAAGCGGCGCCTAGCCGCGGACGGAGAACAGACAGTGACGACCACCGACCAAGCCAAATCCGAGCTCCATGGGCTTCGGATCCGCGCCGCCCAAGACAAGGCAATCACCTGGCGAGCCACGGATGCTATCGGCGCCCTGACGGTCCTATCGGAGCCGGAAGGGCGGCCAGGCCACCACGAGGCTCAGCGCTCCATTCTGCGCCGCACCCTGAGTGAGCTCGACGAGGCTGTCGCAGCGAAGGGAGCCTAACATGCGAATTGTTGGCGGGTTGGATGACCGCAAGCCGGACCATTGGAAAAACCAGTTCCAAGAATGCCCGAAAGTCTATGTCAACGGGATCGAGATGGACGGCGTCTGCGAGGCCGACGACACGGCTGGATTTGTCGTTGTTGTCGAGAAGGACACGGACGGCAAGCTGAAACTAACTCCAGACGGACAGAGCATTGCCACCACCAAGATTAGCGGTCGGATCGATATCCTCGGCCCCCGCCTTCCGATGGCCGTGAACGCAGGGAGCGCCCGATGAGCGAGTGGCAGGACATCAGCACGGCGCCGAAAGACACCACCATCATGATTTACGGCCCCCAGGTCGGAAAATCAAAAAGCGACTTGTGCGGGTGGGACGGCAGTATCGTCTCGTCGGGCTATTGGGACGGCATCGATCAATCGTGGTGCGTCACCGGATCAACATGGCGCGGGCCATTCATGAATCCGACCCACTGGATGCCTCTACCCGCCCCTCCGATGAAGGAAACGCGATGATGGAAGAGCCTCGCACCTACACAACCATGGCCGACAAGAGCATTGGGAAATGCGCCTCCGGTCATTGGCTTCCGCTCAAAGGAAATTGCGACCTGTGCGGTGCGGGCCCCGAGGATAAATGCCGTTTCGTGCCGCCACCCGCCATTCAGACCACGAAAGAGGCGACATGAGTATGGACTCTGAAATTGTTGTCGTCCCCGTCACGTCAAGCGCTCCACGAGACTGGAAGCTCGTCCTGACCGTATCGGCCTGCTCGTATGAGGCATTACGTAATGCCATCGAGAGCTGGCAAATCCAGATTGCTGAGATCAAGAGCTTTGAGGACCTCTGGACGGCTAATATGGCCTTCTCAGGTGGACAGCACTGGAACTATTCGACCGAATGCACAAGCCCGATACAAGATCGCATTAAAGCCCTACGCGAAGAAGCCGATCGGTTGGAGGGCGAACTGAAGTCGCCCTCGTCGGCTCATACGCCGACCACGGGAGCGAAGTGATGGCCGATATCATCAAGCAGGTTTTCTCGGTAGCCGAAGCCAAGCGGCAAGCGAAGCTGTTCCAGGCGGCCACCAAGGTCATGGCAGAGCACTGCGACAAGCGGATCGCGACTGCGACAAAGGCGATCAATCGCGAGGAAAAGTACCTTTACAAGCTGCTGAGGTCCAAATCGGCCGGTGGCGTCATGGCCGGCGACATTGAAGGGGCCTTCCATCGCCTTCGCTCTGCGCTTGAACCACCGCGTTCCTGAAGAAGTAACAGGCCCTAGCCTGTTAGATGCGGATGGAAAAACAGACTGAGGACTTACGAAGCAGCTGCGTCATGAGGAAGAACCGTCCGGGGTTTCGTTGGGAATACCGGACGGGATGTCAGTGCAAATGGTGCCCCTGGAAGGGAAACTGCCGCGGCGAAGACTGGCCGCATTGGATCGAGGTTAGAGAGATCGAAATGAACAAGATCATTGAAGCTGCAAGGCAGGCAGTCGAGGTCGCGAAGTGCGACCACAAGCATATGATTTCGCAGCCGCCGCTGACCGAGAAATCGAAGATGGATCGATTTTACTGTCCGGACTGCAAGGCGACGCTATATAGCCCCCGCGCAGTCCCGAATGGGGAGGCGCGCGATGCTTAGATACCTCACATGGTTATTTTGCCGGGCACAACCGTGCAGCTATCCACGGTGCGTGAAGTTCGGGCCGTGCCTGCATTGCGACAAGCGATCCTGACCGAGGATGGGCGCCATGAATCATCCGGATAGAAATCAGGGCCGCCGTTCGCGACGCTTCAATTCCCGCTCAACAGCCTCCCGAACGAATGCCGTTCGCTCCTCGCCTTCGGCCAGGACGGCATCAATGCGATCGAAGGTTCCTTCCTCAAATCGGGCCTGCATGTCCTCAGCCCATCTTTTTTTGCGTCCCATGTCGATTATTTCTCATATGAGGTATTGACGGAAACTCATATGAGGAATATAACTCATATCAGAAACGAGATCAAGACATGTAGCGCGGCAATTCTGCCAGCGCTCTCTTCCCCGGAGGCTCCCATGCCCGTCTCTTTCTCCCGCTCCGCATCCTTCGTTAAGTCAATGAATGAGTGGCGCGGCATCTCGCGTCGCAACAGCGCGGCTGGCGCGGCAAAGGCATTTGCAAGGGCAAATATGATTGCGGTCATTCATCGCGCAGACGATAGCGCAGTCGGGTTCTTCTACGACGTGGCGAGCGACCGTGTCGCTCAGGTGACTTATCCCGAAGTCAAGTGGCTCGCCTAGGCGAGCCAAAAGGAGGGTGAAATGAGCTATGACCGATGGAAAACCAAATCCCCCGATGACGGCATATATCACCCGTCCGACGAGCCGGACCCGGAAGCGGAGCGGGCCGAGTACGAAGATAGAATGGCTCAATTGTGCATTGCCCGCGCTAACGGCAACGACCTCCCGGAAGGTGAAACCTGCGCAGTGTGCCGCAGGGTCGGTCCAGCCATCCACGACCACGGCTTGCGCCTTCGAGATGTTAGCGACGCTGAGGTTAAGGCGGCGCTCACTACCCGCAGTTCCTGAGCAGCGAATGCCGATGAGTTTGACCAAGGAAGATCGCCGCGCCTATTTCGATAGCATGACACCTCGCCAGCGGCGAGAGTATCAGCGTGAGAAGGACATGCAGGCGCTGGAAAGCCCCAGCTATAATTCTTCAGTGGTTGAACGAGCGAGAGAGCGAATGGCTAGAGTAGACAATTTCCCGCCGGAGATCCGCAAGCTTGTCCATGAGTTCGGTTTGGAGGTGGTTCAGGAGTTCTGGAATCACAACGTCAGGCGACCCAACGCCATCCGCCACCTAGTCGAGACTGTACAAGGCAAGTATGCTGACGGTCGCAACAAGTTTAGAGTGAACGCGAAGCCGAGCATGCAGCAAAATTCTCTCAATACTGAGAGGGATATCCCGCTTCCGTCTCGCTATCGTTCATAAATAGAGGCGAGTCGCATGAAACACGCACTGATATTGCTAGGAATGGGCATGACATTTTGGCTCGGCGGGTACATCACTCTGATAGTTGCTATGGCGAGGCCGCAGCTCATGTTCCCGCACATGCTTATGATGCTGTGGGCTGGCTTGGCCATCGTGTTTATGCTTGCCGCCTTCGTGGTCGGCGGGATTGATATGGCAAAGCGTTTTCGTTCTTAGCGCCATTCGTAAACAGGGGATGAATGAGGAGAGACAAAATGCAAATTCTGGAAGGGCGATACTACAAGACCCGCAGCGGGGAAACGATAGGACCAATGGTCTGGGATAGTATCAGCGAGCTTTGGCGGCGCCCAAACTTCGTGCGCAATTCAGGTGACTATTGGCACAAGGACGGGATGAGGATGGGGCACGTCGAGGATGACCTCGATCTTGTCGAACGCGTTGATGCACCACCGCGTTCCTAAGCCAGGAACGCTAAGGAGCGCCCCCGCTGACAGTTAAGCAGCTTTCTTTGGCTTGTTCTTAATCTGCTCTAGATCGTCGAAGGCCATGCTCAACGTGGTTTCAGGTTTAGGAAACGCTCGCTGTAACATTTCCTTGAACTGCTCCCAATTAGTGGCAGCCTTCATCAACGCGACAACGGCAGAAAGATGTGCTTGTAGCTCCGGAATACCATGCATGGAAGTAAGGAATCGGTGGAGTTGATGTTTCAAGCGCCCTTTCTCGTTCCTGCCGGCGTACTCATGGAGAAGCTTCTTAAGACCAGGGCCAAGGCGGTCGTAAACAATATCGTTAGTCCAAATGCCGATCACGCCAGGCCGCGCCAATGAGTTCGGGTCATAGTCCCAATTATTCAGCTCGAAGATTCTCTTGTAGTAGGTGTCCGGAAATTGCCGCTTCCATGGCTGCAATTCCTTGGTGAGCCATTGATCCAGGATCCTTTCCAGCGCGTTTCTCGCGCGGATGTATTGATACCCGGTGGCCTCATCCACCAGACCGATTATTCCGAGCCGAGCAAGTCCGCGGGTCAGAACTTCGCAGCGCTGAGCGATTCCGAGTTGCTGCTTCTGGAGAACTCCGGCTTGCCGTGCGGCCAGCACACTCTCGCAAAGCTCCACGATGATCTCGGCATCATATCCATAGGCTTTGCCGCCCGTGGTTGTGATAAAAACTATAGGAGAGTGGATTCGATCGACCAAACCACTGGAAACAAACGGATTAATCTTCTTTCGGAGCACAAAAAGCTCCAAACGATTCATGCCCGCTATCATTGAACCGCCCTTCGCGAGGCCGAGCGCCTCGGTCATGCCGGTCACGGTAAGCACCCGCGTCTCGTCCTCAAGGACGTAGCAGGGGATCGAGAGCGGTCCAATGCGGAGGGGCTTATCTTGGGATCCGCAAACCGCTTTGGGGAGGTCTATTCTGGATGGATCGGCTTTTGCCCATCTGGCCTGAGCTCCGCTTTGCGCAATCCGACTGCGCTCCTCAGCACTCAACCGGGCCGCTCTATTCTCGCCACCCTTTTTCTGTCCTGACACGCAATTCTCCATGCTTGCTGACCAAGCATATAGGATTTGATTGCTTGGTTAGCAAGCACCAGTGTTCGCTGCCCACATAATTCACACCGATTTTTTAGACCTGCTACCGTCCCTCAATGCACCTCTTCCTCCGCCCCACCGTCCTAGCCGGCGAGACAATTCCGGACGACTTCGTAGTGATCCACGAAGGCTGCACGGTCGGCCGGATCAGGCTGGCAACCGAACGCAGCCCGGCGTTCTGGACCTACGCCATCACGGTCCCGCTTCCCATGCCGACCGACAGCAGCGGCGGTGCTACGGACCTGGAAGGCGCTAAGGCTCGCTTCCGGGAGGTCTGGGAAGCGTTCTATTCGAGCCTGAGCCCGAAGAGCGTAGAGCTCTGGCACCACACCCAGGACGCGGCTATGGGCCGGCCATGGCGGAAATAGCATGATGAAACCAGACGAGCTTTTGTATGCCGCCTTCCATCCTGCTTGGGACAAGGCAACGGACCACGATTGGCGAGCCAACGTCCCAGAAAGCATCAGGCAGGAGGAGGCGTTGGATGGAGAAGGCTTTATCCACCAACTACCGCCGGTTCGGATGATCCGGCGGATTCTTGCGCCACTCGCGCCACTCTTGGATCGCGATGCCAATCGTGAGGATGGAGAGGACAATCATAAAGCCGGCGAGCCAATGAGCCCACCAAAACGAACTGCTCATTGTCTCTTCGACGCGATGGCCGCTTTCAGCTCTCGCATGTCCTCACGGTACTCTTCTCTGAAATCGCGAAAATCGTCCTTTGGCAGGAAGCGCGTTTCCGTGTGCAGCCGGTGATCGTCGATCTGCCGGCGGATACCTTCGAAGGATTCCTTGAACTGCTCGACCAGAAGATCATTGCGAGCGTCAGACTTTTGGACGTGGGAGACCATAGCTGTCCTCGTTTCATCACGCAGTGCGGAGATTTTGGTGTCGTAGTCTTCCTTGACCGCCTGCTCTGCTTCAGCGCTTGAACGTCCCCACCTCCACGCGCCGACAATCAGTCCGCTAATCCCAGATACGAGCGAAATTCCTACTTCGATCGCCAGCTTGCCCCATTCCATTTCCGCCACATTGCCCTACCGCTTGATAATTCGGGCGACGTTCTCGAACGTGCGCTTGCCGAAGTAGAAGCCCATTACCATCCCGGCCCAGGTACTCACGTCACCTCCCAACGCATCGGTCGTGCCAAGGCCAAGAACCTTGTCCCAGATGACGCACTTGGCGAAGAAGATCAGCACGATATAGAAAGCGAGCTTTTCGGGCTCCCAAGGGTGCCCGATCTCGGCGATTTTCAATTGCGTCTGTGCCTGCGCTTCGGCGGTCTGCGCAGCGATCTCGCTGGCAGCAAGATCAGCAGCGATCTTGCTCTCGACGTTGCCGGCCTTCAGCTTGGCCTGGTAAGCATCGATCAGACCCTTGATGACCGGACCGCCGAGGAAGGAAAGAATTGCCATCCACATGGGTCAGGTCTTTCCAACCGATCGCAACCGCGCTGCGATGGTGATGGCGGAGATCCCCATCATCACGTAAGCGAGGTACTGCGGATTGTCCTTCAGCGCCTCCATAACCTGGGCCTTGAGATCAGGATCGCCCAAGGCTGATGCAATAGGATCGAGCCACTGAAAGACAGTGCCGATGCCGGTCAGAAACAAGCCCCACAGCACGGTCACCGACTTGCCGCAGATCGCCCAGACCTTGGCCCAGAAGCCATCCGCCTCAGCATAAAAGGCCTTCAGCGCCGGGATCGCGTGCAGCACCGGCCGCAGGAAGAAGTAGTACGCGCACGCCACGCCGGGAACGATCAGGATCAACCAAAGCCAAAGCATCGTCATTTCCTTCCGAAAATCGATTTGAAGAGGTCAACAAAAAAGGCTCCTAGGGAGCCTTTGGCGGGAGATGTCACTGAGGGCTTTTGAGACGCAGGAGGTGGCGGCTTGGGCGCTGGCGCGATCGTCACGCCGGTGAACTTGATGGTCGGGTCGATCTGGATCATCGCCAACAGGAGACCCGCGCAGCCAAGCTGCTGGTCAACGACGTTGGGGTCGTACACGCCGTCTCGGACGTACTTGCCGGACACGTACTGATCCGTCCCGGACCAGATGTACGGCGATGGGCGACCGCGGGAGGCGTAGCCGAGCCCGTTGTATTGCTCGAGCATGGTGAGCGTGGCACCAACCGACCAATCGTGATTGCGAGCGGCAAAGGGCGCGCAGTTGACCAGCGCGTCATAGGCCCCGTCCTCCCAGGTCTTGAACGGCCCCCTTCCCTTCGGAACATGAACCGAGACGCTGCCAAGCGGATCGCCCTGCCCGAGCTGGGTGTTCCAGTTCTGGGAGGCCTCCCGTTCGTGGGCGACCGCGATGAAGAACCATGGCACCCCGGTTTTGGCTGCAACCGCCTGATAGCGGGATTTGGCAGCGGCAAGCCGGCTTGCCACGCCGGCAAAGTTCCGGGTTGGTTTGGCTTTCGCCCAGCGCGCCGCGTTCGCCGCTTTCAGGGCGTTAAGGTCGGTCATGACTTGCTCTATTTTCGGTTGTGGTGTTAGAAATCCGACCCGGCAGGGAGGAACGAAATGCTCAAGGCAACATCTGTTCAGTTAACAGGGCTGCGGCCGGAGGATTCCAACATCCTTTATGGATGGATCGACGATGCAGAGACGGTTCGCTTCAACGCTCCATACAAGCCGGTTGATCGCGCCGGACATGACGCCTGGTTCGCAAACATCGGCAAAAATCCAAATAGATCCGTGCTCGCCATCAGGCGGATCACTGAACCGGCCATCATCGGCGTTATCCAATTAATCGACATTCATCCGATCCATCGAACAACTGAGCTGATCATCCGAATAGGCACCGACACGGATCGAGGCCGCGGTTACGGGACCGAAGCACTGAAACTGGCGATCGAGCACGCTTGGCGAGATCTCAACCTGCAACGACTTTGGCTGCGGGTGTTTCACACAAACACCCGCGCCATAGCGGCCTATAAGAAAGCCGGGCTTGAGGTTGAAGGCGTCATGCGAAGAGCTTGCTTCATCGACGGAAGTTTTGTCGATGAAGTCGTGATGGCGATACTACGGCCTTAGATAATTCGCATGATGTAATTGCAGACAATCGACGGCTGCACGTTCGGGTGGGAAGCTCCCCCTGTATTGTTCGATGTCACTGCGGCGCTACCAGCACCGATCGTACCGGTTGATGCCACAGTGCTCAGCGCACCGCCGGAGCCAGGATCAGCTGCCGTTACCTGCGATCCGCCGGCCGTTGCGGAACCCTGATTAGGCCCGTTCACTACCTTTTGGCTTGTCGTAACGCTGAGGGCGATCGACGACGGATTTACCGATGTGATTGAAGGTATTTGCGTGGCGTTGAGAGTGATGCTTTCCGCGCCTCCGGTACCACCAGGCCCTGTTGAGCTGAAAACAGCGCCGCTAATGCGACCGAAACCGTTGTCATTCCCCACAGAGACACGTCCGCGCTTGTCCGGAATGCCGAAGGTAGTGCTGCCATCACCGACCCCGTAAGTCGTGCCGATGATCCCGAACAGCGCTGAATAGGTCGTTCGCGAAAGCGTCGTCGTGGCTCCATTCAAGAGTACGAACGAACTATTTGGCGCAGTGCTTCCCCAGAAATCCATCCCAGCGCCGATCGGAACGTTGTACGGATTGCCAATGAAGCCCTGCAGATACCAAGCTCCATCTGTGTTGTTGTAGGTCGCCACATAGGGCGTCCCCTGCAAGATTGTCCCGGAAGGAAGCTCGACGTTCGGCGCGCTGCGCAAGGCTTTGGCACCGAGCCCATCAACATTTAGTGTGCAGGCACCCGTGTTTTGAGTGTGGGGCGTAAAGGCGATCATCTGCCCCGACATATGCGCGAGTGTATCGAACACCTGATAGCTGGTGACCGTGTAAGCCGTTGAAGTGCCGGCGGTCACGATCGCCCCCGCGATGTCATCCCGAAACGCTGCCGTGGACGCCATCATTGCGCGAGCACTGTCGTTGACGCTCGATGGCGCCTGGCCTTCCTGCCAGTTGACCGTCGAGTCAGCGGTAGCGTTATTGGAAGCCGTGCGGCTCCAATTGAAGAACGGAAGTGCCATTCAATTATCCTCTGGAGAAGATCGGAGCTTGAGCTAAGGATGCGCGCAGCCGGGTCAGATCGGGACTGCGACGCTGGGCGTAGAAAATCTGGCCCGGCTGCGGTGGCTGGAATGCCGGCATCTGGGCTTGAGCGCTATCCATCTGTGGAGCGGCTTGGGGCATCGTCTGCGGTGCCTGCGCGAAAACCGGGGCTTGCTGCGGTGCGATGTTCAGAGGGACGCCAGGAGCCGCTACGGGACTCGCTGGCGCGGCCTGCGGCTGGGCGGCCTGTGGCGCACCGAACCAGGCTGCCTCTCGCTGGCGCCTCGCTGTGAGTCCTGGATCAACGTTCCCGCCGGCATGGTTGTACTGAAGGAAGATGCTCTGCGCCTTGTCCCAATCCCCAGCCTTGACGGCTTGTCCGAGGCCGGACTGTTGCCAACCGGGACCGGCATTATATGTTAGCGAGGTCAGCGCAGCCCGAACACCCGGAGGAAGGTTCGGATTAAAGGAATCGACGCTGGCCGCGGCCTTGGAGACCTCATCCTGGAACCGCTGCTCGTAGACCGCCTGCCGCTGATCCGGTGGAATGTTTTCATCGCCGGGCTGTGCCTTCGTTCCGTAGCCCGAGCTATATTGTTTGTAGTCCCACGACGCATCCGGGGTGTACCCCTCAGACTTCTTGATTGCGTCGAGATATTCAGGGTCAAGAGCCATGTGGTTTCTGCTTCAAGGATCAATCATGTTCGCGGTCATCGCTTCCAACATCCATTGGCAGTGGACGCCGAACACATACGCCGCCTCCATGCTGGGCTTTATCGCCGCACTACTCACGACCGTAGGATTGAGCAATCTAATCTCTTGGGCGCGCCAGAAGCGCAGGCCGTAGCGCTGCTAGCGCAACGTTCGTGGGTGGCGGCAATGCCAACGGCATCGTTTGACCGAGTGGTGAGCGGCGGCGGATAGCTTCCGCGGCTTGTTCGGCCTGCTTCACCACAGAGCGATTGTTCGCGATCTTGAAACCTCGACCGACAGCGGCCCCTGCAATTGCTCCCGGCCAGCCGCCGGCCTCATAACCGGCCGTACCGCCCGCCAACATGCCGAGGCCACCGCCCCCGCCGAGCAAGTTTGCGACCGCGCGCATGCCGTTTTGTGTCCAGGTCCCTCTGACAATCTTCTCAAGGTCGGCGCGTGTTTCCGCTGAGATGTACTTGGACTCATTGCTGGAGAGATAGTTTGTTACCTGCTGGCGGATTTTGTTCCCGACATTGGCTCCCGAATGCTCGTCAGCAGCGCGCAGTTCGGCTTTAGCCACGCGCTTGTCCAGCGCTTCACCAGCCTTGAAGGCCGCCCAATTCTTATCCGCCTCCCTAATCTGAGCCATGGTGCCGGGCGAATTCTGCTCAATCGCCTTTTCGATCTTGCCGAGCGCCACAAACGCGCCGGCCTTGTTCGCGTCAGGAGCACCAAGCAGACTTTTGACGTTCTGCCGGGCCGCGACGAGATCAGCGACATCCGCCATGCCGGGCGTCGCGGGAGCTTTGATCTCATCGACAGCGTTGTGGATACTCTGCGCCGTCGATGGCCGGATACCCTTGGCGTTCAAGGTTGTCTTGATATCCATTGCCAAGATGTCGAGCGCAGATTGCGGAATCGGTGTTGCGATATTGCGATTTGTCAGCGCGTCATATGCGTTTGACGCTTCAGACTTTACATCAGCGAGTGCCGGCGTTGCCGACTTCAGCGCCCGCGCCTCTGCCATGGCATTCGAAACCTTGGCCCCGCCGGCGCCGCCGATCAATGCACCCGCAACGCGGGCGTAAGGCTCCGCAGGCGTATCCTTGGTCAAAAGGCCAGCGGTCTCGGCTGCGATCGCAGGAACGGCAACATTCGTTGTGAACCGCGCCAATAGGCCCTCTGGACCGGCCGCCAATAAATTTGGCGCAAATTCCGCGCCGGTCTTCGCATATCCATTGAGCGCATATCTTGGCTTGTAGTCGAGCGGAACTAGAGGGTCTGTCGCAGCCGCGCGGATATCCGCCGATGTTGGGGCATTAGCGATAAGGCCACCGCCAGGAATGAGATTCGCTGCCGCAGATGCTGCAGTCTTGACCGGAGATAGATCAACGCCAAGGCGATTACCGAGCGCGTCTAGTCCATGGCTGGCAGCACTCCGAACATCTCCCAGCCCACCAACCGTGCTGATCGCGGCGTTTTCCAGTCCAACGCCAGCGCTCTTGGCAAGGTCTTCGCCGAAAGACGGCTGATCCAGCACGAAGCCGGAAGGCAATGCCGGCGAGCTATTCGGTTGATCAAGAACAAAGCCTGGGGGAAGTTCGCTCACTGCCATTTCCCGTTGCGGAAGGTGATCTTCTGACCAGTCTGCGGGTTGGTCGCGGTCGCGCCTTCCTGAATACTGGCAGCTGGCGCAGCGCTCTGTGCGCCGTTGCCCTTCACCCAATTGTCGATGCGCTCAAGAACCTTCTGACCCTCTTCCTTGATGACTGGACCAGCTTTGGCAGCCGCCATAGGACCGATCGCGGCAATTCTCTTCTCCTCGAGCGCGGCAAGCGAGCCGTGCAACAGTTCCGAGAGTTTCGCGATCTGGGTACGCTGCTGTTCCGGCGACATGTTGGGTGTTAGGTTCTGTTCCCATTGTCTGATTTCAGCGTCAGAGAGATTGGCGCCCTTGAACACCTTGGACATCTCTTCCGCGACCGCGTGGGCATTCGTGCGGAACGCTCCAGGCTGACCGCCTCCGGTCTGCTCGTTGACGAAGTTGCCAACGGCGTTTGCTACCGGGAAACGTCCATTCTTGAGGTTGTCCATCGCATCGAGCAATGAGCCGACATGCGCCAAGGTCTGGTTGGCAGCGCGGACCATCTCCGAGCTCTTGCCAGATGTGAAGTCCTTCGCGCCAGCAGCACGCGCGCCCCAGCTCGTGGCGTCAAAGGTCGGATCGACCGAATGAGCCGCGTCGATTAGAGCCAGTGTTGCTGGGTTGCGCATTGCTGCGCCACTCGGAAGCGGCTGTCGCCCTTCGATCATCGCCTTGACCATCGGGGCGATCTGCTTGGGTAGATACTCGTAGAGTGCTTCACCCTGCACGCCAGCAGCCTTCGCACGCTCCATGTCAGCCAGCGGAGACGACGAGCCCTCCGGAGATCCCTGAGCATTGATCGGCTTGCCGTTGACGGTCTGATCGCGCTCGTTGATGAAGCCGTATTTCTTGCCGGCGAACGGATCTTCGCTGACGACGCCGTACTTTTCCTTGTTCGTGAACAGTTCTGGAATGATCGTCTTGGCTGCTTCCGGGTTCATTACGGCAACCATTGCCTTGGAGGCTGCCGCCTGCGGGCTTTCACCATTCGCCAACAGAGCCTGACGGAAGGCGCTATATTGAGCCGTCAAATTCTGCTGCTGCGGCGTGCTGCTCTGGAACAGCGAGCCGATCAGGCTGCCCCCGTTCTGCAAGCGATCAAGATAACCGCCGCCCCCGAAAGCGGGAGGAAGCGGCTCTTGAGGTGCTGACTGCGGCGGCTGCATGGGCTGCTGAGCGGCTTGCGGAAGCTGCCCTTGCGTCGGCTGCGCATTCGGGGGGAGTGCTGCCTGCTGCGGCTGAAACTGCCCTGCATCTCCAATCCGTGGCATCTGATAGCCACCGACCGCGATAGGAGCGGCCTGGTTCGGCGCGTAGGTCGAAGGATCGAACGTCGCGGCGTCGAACTGGCGTCCGGATGGATTGACGGGCTGCGGAGCGCCGGGAAGAGCATTGAACCGATCAGCAAAGCTTGCGGGCGGCGCGGCTGCAGGAAAGCCCGCACTCGGCTGATAGTCGCTCTGCTGCATCTGCGACGAGCGCAGGAAGTCGAGCAAACCGCCGCCCTGGCCGCCGTAATTTCCGGAGTTGAAAAGCAGCGAATCCAAAAGTCCCATTTATCCTGCCCTCAACCAAAAAGTTTCGGAAAGGCCCGGCCGGTACCGAAATTGCCCAACAGGCTCCCGATGCCGCCGGCAATCGTTCCGAACTGCTGGGCGCCGCTCATGGTCTGAGATCCTTGAGACTGGCCCGACGACTGCGAGCCAAGACCGGCGATCGGAATACCAATATTCGCGAGAAGGCCGAGATTCTGAAGCGGGATGCCGTAGCGCTGCGCTTCCGCAGCAAGCGTCGCGTTCGCACCAGCGTTCGAGAGATCGAGGCCACCGCTGGCCGCGTTCATGCCCTGCCCCTGGTTCGTCAGGTATTGCTGCTGGAGGCCCGAGAGAATGCCCGCATTGGTGTTGCCGGCGTTGTAGAGATTACCGGCCGCGCCCTGCTGGTTCTGGACGTTCTGATTGTACTGAGCCGCGATCGTCGGTGCCAAGCCCTGCGAGAGGCCCCGAGCTAGCGTCTGAGTATTCATGCCGCTGAAATCGCGTCCGGCCGCCGCAAACGAGCCATTGACGTTATTCGTGATGTCGGACGTTGCCGTGTTGATCGCGTCCCTGAACCCGGGCGTGTCATACGGGTTATAGTTCGTGTTGCTCGCCAGCGGCCGCGTCGCGTTGGCATAATCCAGATAGTTCTGGTTGACCGCGCCAGCCTGGTTGAGCGCGCCACCCCCATTGTAGAGCGATTGGGCGTAATTCGATTGCTGAGGAGCGAACAGCCCGGATGCCGCATTCGAGTTGTTCTCAACCGTGTTGAGTGCCCCACTCTGCGCACCGTTCAATCCCGTGGTGTTGCTCGCCGAACCAAGCTGGTTGATGATGTTGCCGAGTAACCCCTGCGTTGGCGCCCAAGGCGCAGTCGTAGAGCTCTGCGTCTGCTGGCTCGTAGATGTCCCGCCCATCAGCTCAAGTCCTTTTCAAGCACAACGTGTTGAACGCGATAGCCATCGAGCACGCGCTCCCAGCCCTTTCGGCCAAAGATTCGCATGACAAGGGCACCTTCCGCTTTTGCGTAGTTTTCAATCTTTTCGAACAGAGGAAGCCAGCGCTCCCTTTGATGACCAGAGCATGCGGTGAGCGTGCAGACATCCCGGCTCAGATGCGTCGTCGCCGCCGCCTCAATACGCCCAGACCATGCCAGCCAAAGAAGCTGCTCGCCGGCCAACACTTGCTTTTCGATTTCCTCGAAATCGCTCAAGTTCGTCGCGTCGATCGCAGCTTTGATCAGTCCGGAGGCATAAGGCCAGAATTCAGCGATCCTCGCCGGATCGACGCAGATCAACCCAGGATCGCCCAAAGGAACGTCCTTCCGGTTGTTGCGCTGTTTGTGTGCGTGATCGTGAACGTGTTGAGCCCGACAGACGAGATGAACCAAGCCCCAGCTCCGAACTCGGTTGCCGCGTTCGCGGTCGTGGGGATCAGTATCGGCACAGAACCGGGAGCACAGAGGCCGGTCAACGTCGTCACAACGGTTGTTGCCGATCCCGTCGCTAGCGTCACGGTCCCAACCGCATTTGACCGCCCGGCGCCCAACTGCTGAATGCAAAGATTAATCTTCTGCTGATCGGTTTCGGTGATCGCCGGCAGAAGAACGGTCATACTGCACCGTTCGTCGTCACGTCAGGCTCGACGCCAATCGCATACGTCCAGTTCGATCCGGCCGGGATACGGTTCTTGTAGCGGATATACCGAGCGTCACGCATCATATCGCAGCGGCCGGTTCGCGTGTTCATCGCCACTTCATCCCCCAAGATCTGATTGGAGGCCTGAGTATCGCGATACGTGACAGAGCCGTAGAGCGTCGTTGCATCCGTAATCGGCTGGAACCCTCGCAACGTCACACGGCGCCCATCTGCTGCCTGCTCAGCACTCTCAAGCGTCGCTTCCAGCGGAGTCCCGGCGAAGAACCCGAGGACGTGCGTCAAAGCATTGAATTGCGCAATCTGTGGCTGAACCGCCGTCGCATAGGAATCGAGCGAGAGCGTCAAGGCATCGATAGATGACGAGATCGTATCCAGATTTTCCAGCGTCAGGCCGCTTTGCGAGATACCGACAAGAAACTCTCCGGTGACCGAGATCGTGAACCACCGATCAAGCACATAATCGTATCCCAACATTTTGTCGTAGTTCGCCGGGTTGACGCCGTTGACTGAGCGATAAGCCCAATAAACCTTTGTGGAGCGCGGATCGGCGGCGCCGATGAACAGTTCAAGATGCCCCTTGTCGAAGTCGGCAATGAACGTCCGATCAACTTTCTCTCGGCCGATCTGCTCAGGGACGCCACCAGGCTCGATCTTATGAAAGCCCTGACCGGCATAGAAGAAAATCTTCTCGCCAGCCCTGACGATCGAGTATGGCGCAAACAAACCCTTGTCCTGCGTCATTCGATCGATCTGGAAGATCAGCGGCGATCCGGGGATATAAGACATGCGCCGGATAGCCTGATCCTGGAAGATAATGCCGTACTCACCACCCGCCACGCCGCGAACAATGCCGCCATCAGGGAAGTCCTGAAAGTCTGAGCTGCTGACGCCGCTGGTCCAAGTCGTCGTCGCATTAAGGCCTGACCATTGGATCCGGTACGGCTGCGAGAGCAGCCCAGACAGAACAAGAAATCGCCCGACGACGCTGACATAGGCCGCCTGCGGAGGAGAGCCGGCGCAGTCCGCGAATGCGCTTGCCGATGAAAGGTCAAATACCTGCAAGGGTGCATTGGCTTGAGTTGCGAAGACCAGATTTCCGAACTGCGCAAATTGCCATTGAGCATTCGCCGACAATCCAGAGTATGAACCCGCAGCCTTTGAAACGTCAGTCCAGCCGAAATTCGTGTTGTTCAGTTGATAGAGTTTGGTTGCAGTGCCAGCAAAAGTGATGACTGATCCGTCAGATTTCAGGGCATAGAAGGCGCCGCGACACGTTGCCGGCAGACCCTGGCTGTACGCCGCGAATGACGGGAACGGACCATAGCCATCTCCGCGCGGCAACACGTTCTGGATGGCATGAACGCTCGTCCCCTCGTAGTCGCTGGTATCGGGCCGATAATCACCCCACTTGAGAAGCGCCATCAGAAGCTATCATCATCGTTGGGGGTCCAAGGATTCGTCGGAGCGGTCACTGGCGTCCAAATGCTTGAGGGATTGGCGATGTTCGTCCAGCTCGAGGAAGGCGGCGTCACAGGCTCAAAGATGTCCGTGTCGAATGCGTCATCATCGAATGCATTGCCGTCGAATGTGCCATACCGTGCCATCAGTAGAACGCCGCGTTCCAGGTTGCCGCGTCCTTGATCACAAAGGCTGAACTCAAGCCTGTGATGTAGGCTGCTGCACCGGGAGGAGCGCCGGGCGGCAGTTTCCACCAGACTTGCGACCCGTTTTGAATACCGATCGCGCAGAAGATGTGCTGATGCCACGCCAGCATGTCTCCGGGAGAGCCGAGCATGCTGTCATAGTACGAGGTCGCGTCGAACGGGCCGGATTGGATCTCTGCCGCCGATCCGCCGAGCGCGAGCGGATCATAGCTGAACGAGCCGGATGCGATGGCTCCGACTGCGCTATCCGCTGAGAGCAAATTACCAGAGGTGTCCTTGAACCGAACCCGGTTCCAGACATCGTGAAGCGCCCAATTCCCGCCGATCTTCACTTCAAGCGTCTGATGACCGTCTGCAAAATTGTTCGGCGTGCTGACCGTCAAGAACTGTACGACGCGCGAAACCGCCCCAGCGGGATCGAGAAGCGCCTGTTTCGTCCATGCGCACAGCGGGCCGCAAAGCAAACGAAGCTTTGAATTGCGGGCCTGCGTCGAGAGTTGCGAGACAGTGAGAGCGTCATCGCTGGTACCGCATGCTGACAGCCACCCCGCCGCCGAGATCAACACGGTCGGATCGCCTGAAGGATCAGGCACGATCATGTGCGTGGTGTTGGCGAACGGCTGCGCGGGCGTCGAATAGTGCGTGAGGACGTGAAGACCAGGCTGCGTGAGATCATAGACGCTGGAATTGTACTGATAGTACCCGGGCGAGAATACCAACTGAGGCGCCCACGTGATCGTTGGTGTCGCCGAAACAGGCGATAGGATGGTGCGCGCGTCCCTGTTGTAACGGGCAACGATCTGCGAATCTGTCATTACGCGATCCGGTAGACAGTGATGTTGCAGTCCTTGCTGTCGCCGGACCCGTTGAACTGAATATTCCCACTGCCGTTGGTGAAGTTTCGGACAGACATTTTAATAGAGCCAGCCGGGTTCGTGATGATGGCCGCAAGGGTCATTGAAATCGTCTGATTTACTGCAGACGACGCTGCAAGGCCTGACGCGATGACCGTTGTGCCGTCCCAGAGCCGGAAGCCATAATTGTTGGCCGCATTCGAATTGAATGCCGCGCAAGTCGCGACCACAAAGAATGTGCCAGTGGCCGCGCCCTGAGATGAAACTGGCCCATCGAAGTAGGAAGTCGTGTTTGTTATGCTAACGTTGGCGCCTAGTGCATTCGAGACGGCGCCGACCGAAACACCTGTAATCGACGTGGCGCTCGTAAAGAATGCCAATTGACCAGAGGTCGGAGAGCCGCTGGTACTGACGTTGCCGCCACCGGGCGGCGTCTGCCACGTCATATCTCCGCGCAGGAACGTCGAACTGCTGGCGCCAGTTCCGCCGTTGAAGTTGTTGACCTGCATATTCCCGGAAATGTTGGCAGCCGGGAAGCCAGTGCAATTGGTCAGTGTGCCCGAGGAAGGCGTGCCGAGCGCCGGAGTAGTCGAACCACTCAACGTACCGCCAGACCAAACACCAATTCCTGATGCAGCCGGCGTGATGGCCGTGCTGGCGTTGACTGTAAGTGTGGCGCCGCTGGAGAGGGTTAAAGTCCCCGTTCCGGTCGTAATCGCATTGCCGTTGATCGATGTAGCGGTTGCTGCTCCAAGGACGGGTGCCACAAACGTTTTGTTACTGAGGGTTTGGGTTCCAGCTATGACGCAGACCGTGTCCGTCGTCGCCGGGAGCGTTAGCGTTCCGCTTGCAACTGAGCTCGGGCGAAGAAGTGTGCTTCCGGAAGTCGCGCCATTCAGCGTTATTCCCGTACCACCAATGACCGGCGAATTGGCGAGTACGACGCTGCCGCTTCCGGTCGTCGCCGTGAACGCGGGAACACCCGTCGTGAAGATCGGAACGCCGGACTGGGCGCTGATATTCGCGCCGAAACCTCCGCGAGCCGCGGAGAGCGTTCCCGACCAAGAGAACGTCAGGTTCTGCGCGGAGATCGAGCCGGTAACGTTCGTGTCGTTGGTGACGGCCTGGACGACGTTTGAATTCAACCGCGCCGCAGCGAGCGTTCCGGCCCAACTAAACGTCAGGGTCTGCCCCGCGATCGATCCCGTGATGTTGGTGTCGTTAACGACAGCCTGAACCACGTTGCCGTTAAGCTGCCCAGGGTCGGCGGTCCCACTTACCGTAAGGTCCGCATTCCACTGCGGGCCATAAATCCGCGCTGGGTCAGAACCCTGCGGCTTTGGTGAGACGAAGACGTGGTTTGCCTTCAGCGTCACGGGGTCACTCCCGTCACGCGCATACTCATTGGCCCAGCGTTGAAGGTCGAAGTCAGGCCAAGATTATTGAGGCCATCAAGCGCGGTCTTGAAGCCGAGGCCCCAGGTTTGGAGCCGGTCGTCCTGCTGGATGTATGGTGCTGACTCCAGAAGCACGCCGTAAAGGTAGAGATCGGGCGCGAGATCGAGCAACCAGTTCGCTGAATTGGTCGCGAGCGCCGGGATAACCGTGCGATAGACCATCTCGATCGTGTAGGCTTGGTCAGGCGTTGGCGCCAATTCCATCTCGGAGCCGAAGATAGTGAAATACTGGGGCTGGCCGGCCGTGTTGGCGCTCCCGTATCGAAACTCATCCATCTGCGTTTGCGACATGAACGACAGGTTCGGCTTGCCTGTCACGCTCGTCAGCCTCACGCGGCGCATCGACTGAAAATCAGTCGGTAGCAGCACGAACTCGGCATCCGTCACACCAAAGCTGAGTGTGGCGGAAGACCGCTGCTCCATCTGCCTGACAAACAGTTCCCGGTTGAACTTTGCTTCCGCGAGCTGGATAAACGTCGGAATACGAGCGATCAGCGTTGCGTCCTGATCGCGCGCCAGCCACTCAACCGCCGCCGCCTGCAAGCTCGTGTAGTCCGTAATCATCAGCTACCGAACCCCATGAAGCTCTGAACCTGGGCGCTATCGGTTCGCAAGAAAGCCCATTCCGGGTCCTTCAGCTTACGATCGACCAGCGCATCCATCTCGGGGCCGAACATCTTGATCGTGGTGTTGCCGCGCTCAAGTTCCTCGTTCAGCCATCGGGTCATGATGACGTTCGGGATGGATGCGACGTGTCGTCCCCAATCGCTCTTCTGGGCGAGCGAGCGCAACAGCTTGTTGTGCTCGAGGATCGGTTCAACATCCTGAACCATCTCGACAGCGATATCTTGCCCGTTGCTGTCGAGATGAATGCGCGTGTCGAGCATCAGGACAGTTCCGTCACCGAGACCGTGCCCGTGCCAAGAGCCGCGAGTTTCTGGCCCGGCGTCACGGTGAAATAGAGCGGGATATTCGCCGGCAGAAGAGTATCTGTCGCGACGGCGGTCGGCGTCCCGTCTCCAATTCGGATGGTGATGCCGCTTGCCGTCGTCACCACCAGGATCTGGAACGTCTCAGGACCGAAGACGGTTGATGCCGCGCTGCTTCCCGCAGGCGCAACGTTCTGAGAGGCACCCTGCCTCGAGGACGGAGCCTTGATCTGAAAGACGGCCATTTAGGATCCGATCTGAACTTGCGTGATCGCGGTGGAATTGTAGGTGATGGCGAAGCCGTTATTGATCATCCACTGAAGCAACTCGAACGCTTCAAGGAAGCTCGCGTGGCCGGCCACCGTGCCGGATGCATGCAGCTTTGCGACCGCCTGTTGAATTACAGCGTTCGCTGCCACAGCAGCCGCCTGATCAGCGGCCCTGGTCTTCGAAAACTGAGACATGAACGTTTCTCCAAAAAGGCAAAGACGCCCATCTTGCGAGGGGCGCCTTTGGATTAGTTGAAAGCCCTGACGATGACGGAATAGGCCGCACCAGCCGCACCCGTGCCAGTGAAGCTGATGACGTCGCCGGCATTGACGTAGACGGCGCTGGCGCCGGCAAGTGGGAGATCGACTTCAGTGGTGGCCCAAGCCGTGGCCGCAAGGGTCATGCCCATGGCAGCAACGGTGGTGCCGTTGATCGCGACGGTCACGGTGCTCGCCTGTGCGGTTGCAGGAGCGCCAAAGACAGCGACAACAAGCCCCGCGATCGGAGCGATAGCGTATACGGCAGTCGTGCCGGCCGTGGTGCTTTCCGCCAGCACATAGTCCGAAGCCGTTTTAGTTTGAACGAGGGGCATATAAGCCTCCAAGGAAAAAGGCGCCCCGAAGGGCGCCTGAGGTTGAGGATAAGAGGCTTACGAGCTCGTGTTGTCGAACACGCCGCCCGAGGACTTCTCGTTGCGGGCAACAAGGGTGTACTCGGAAAGGATCTGGCGCTTCTGGCTGTCGCCGGTCGGCGCAACATAGACCGAGACGAACTTGCGGCCGTTCAGGTAGGCAACAGCCCACTTGGCGGTTTCGAGCACCAGCACGTCGCGGGCGCGCTGGAAGCGATCCGGCACCACCTTCAGCTTGCCGAAGTCGGATTCGTAGGCGTCAACCGACGCCGTGATCTTCTTCGAGGACGCCTCTTCCATCGGGGTCGAACGGCCCGTGAAGGTCGAGAACGCCTGCTTGTTGAACGCACCGGTCGAGATCAGGTTCGGCTTGCCGCCGTTGGTCCAGATCGAGGACAGGACGGTCTTCAGACGAACTTCGGTGAAAGCCGCCAGAGTGCCCGTGCCATCGGTACGGGTGCCGGTACCGTCCGCCGCAGCCGGGTCGGCGGGAGAAGTGCCGGCCTTGCTGGTGTTGGTCTTGATCCAGGAGAGGATCGAGGCGCAGTTACGCGGGTCGGTGGAGGCCTTCGCTTGGTTGGTGCCGAACAGCACCGTCTCCATGTCGCGCTTCAGCTCGAGGCCCTTCAGCATCTCCTGGTAGGCCATTTCATTGGCGCGGCCGGCATGCTTGACGGCGTTCTGGGTGCCAGTGACCTGCGCATACTTGGAGCTGATCTGGGCGATATTGCCCAGGCGAACGGTCGGAGTGACCGCAACCGCGGCGAAGTCGGCACCTTCCGACTGTGCGTTGGAGCCGGAAGCAGCCGCCAGAGCCTGGGTCTGCCATTCGTGGTTGACCGCCGTCGCCTTCTCAGTGTCGAGCGCCGACATCAGAGGGGTATCGGTCGGGTCGATGCGATAGATGATGTCGGAGAGGTCTTCGCGGTTGCCGATCGCCGAACCAGTGGCGAAAGCATTGGTAGGAATAGCCATCGTTTTAGTCCTTTATGATGCCCGGCGGGATGCGCGTTTGGCCATCAAGAGCTCAAAGGCGTCATTTTCGCTGCCGGAATTGCTGAGTTTGTCGGTGAGGGATTGAACAAGTGCTGCCTTGTCCGCACCTGGGGCGCGAGCAACACCGGGCCGCTGAACGGGAGGAAGATCGGCTTTGACAACAGCTTTCGGAGCGTTCTGAATGTCCCGCAGCTTCAGGGAGTCCGCGAACAGGCGCTGAATGCGATGGTCGTAGATGGAAAGCTTTTCCTTTCCATTCGCCAGCGCCGCCAGTTCGGAATCCTTGAAACCGAGATCGGGCAGCAATTCCCTCGCCACGCGCAAGGTGAGCTTTTCAGCCTTGTCCTTGTCCGTGAGTTCCGGAATGAACTCGGCCGCCTTCGCGTTCTCCGACTGGACGTGTTCCATCCAGCGGTTCTGCTCAACGGTTTCGTTCTCCTTCGCAATGCGATCCGTCTCGACCTTCGCAGCCTGCAAGCGCATCTGATGCACCTGCCATGCCTGGAAGCGGAACGGGTCTTCCGACTGCAGCTTGACCACGTCATCCATGGTCTTGATGTCGCCGAACGACTGCTGAAGGTTGCTTTCCAACTCCCGCATGAGGACGGGAAGCTGGGCTTCGTACTGCTGTCTTGCCTTTTCCGCCGCTTCGCGCTGAGCCTTTACGGCGTTGCGCTCTTCAGCGAGTTCGTTTTGACTCCGGCGAACTGCTTCACTGGCTTTCCTGTCCTGCTCGAGGAGAAATTCCTGCGTGTCAGGGTCGAGTTTGGCCCAGTGCTCGGCTCGGTCCTTCGTCCAAGACCTCGGAAGTTCGAGTGGCGGCTTTGCGGCCGGGTCGGCTTCGGGGTCTTCCGCGGTAGCCTTTTCAGGGGCGCGGTTGTCCTCATCGGACAATTCCTCTTCTGCGGTCGCGTCATCCGCGCTCTCGGCAGGAATTCCAGCTTTCTCGCGTGCCCCGACAAGGGAGGCAACAGCGCTCTCGGCCGAGTCGAAACTCGACGGCGCGTCAGCATCCAGCGCGATTACGGTTGCGGCAGGCGTAGTGTCTTCACCGGCGGTGCCGGTCTGTTCGTCACTCATGGATTGTCCTTGGGTTAAACCTGATCCCAGCGCCTAGCGCGCTCGGCCGTCTCGGCAAGCTGCCGCAACTCAGTGGTTGCCAGCATGCCGTTGTTCATGATCGAGGTGAGATGATCCCTCACCTTTCCGACGACGTTGATCGCCAGGAACAGCTTTTCCCGGCCGGATACGTCATCGATCGTGGTTAGCCTCCAGGCTTGCGTGTAAGCCTGCTCCAGCGAGGTAAACGCCTCGGCCAGCAGATCGTGCTCCAGCAATTCCTTCGCGCGGGCGCCCTTTACCGCGTCCTTCTGGAGCTTGATTTCGTCGGTCATTTCTTGGGCGCCGGCTTCTGCTTCATCTGCTCAAGTTTGGCCTGCTGCGTGGCCTGCGCGTGCTCCATCTTCGTATCGTGAGCGTGCGCGGTCGCGACCATCCCCATGACGGTCTCCGCCATGTGAGCGTGGTGCTGCTGCTGATCGTTCACCGACTTGCGCTCCATCTCGATCGCCTTCAGATGGGCGTCGATCACCTTCAGCTTGGCGTCCATTTCGGCCTTGAACTGTGCCAACTGCGCGGCGTCTGCGGCCTTCTGCTTGTCGAGCTGGGCCTTGAGCGCAAGTTCCTGCTGGTCGTTCTGGGCCTGCGCCTGGATCGCCATCACCTTGGGATCAGGCGGCGGCGGCGCCGGCGGATGCAGCGGCTGGCCGGTCTGGGGATCCTTGTCATCCGGATCGTTGAAGAACTTGTCAGGGTTCTTGTGGCCCATGATCCGGGTCAGTTCGGCCGCGGTGTTGTAGAGCTCCTTGTCGCCAACCAGATTGCTCTTGCCGCCGGCAAGAAGTTCCTTCTGGACATTCCCCAGCGCCATGGTCTGCGCGAACTGCTGGGCTTTGCCGCCGGTCCCAAGCCCAACATTGATCGTCATATCGTCGCGGGTTTTCCACTGCCGGGGATCGATCGGCACCCATTTGTTGCGCAGCCGAACCGTTTGCTGTTGCTGGCCGTGCTTGCGGATCGTGCCATGCAGAAGCGCGAAGATGTCCCGCACCCCCTCGGCCATGATGCGCGCAATCAGCTTGGTGCGCATCTGCGAGGCTGAGAAGACCTGCGCCACAGCCGTGGCAGACTGGTTCTGCAGGGCGTTGGCGTCGAGCCCCTGCGATTGCTGGCTCAACCCCGTCCGCTGCTCACGCACAGAGTCGAAATACTGAATTGCCGGGTACACGCTTGCCGTGATGTCCGGCACAACCTGCCAGTTCAGGCCGCCTGGCGTCTTGGTCCGCACCACCCCACCCGGGCGTGAGACGAGCAAGTCATCCAGCGTATTCTGGCCGGCGTTGGCTTCGGCCACCTCAACTCGCGGATTGTTATGCAGGTAGAGGTTATCGAGCGCACCGCGGATCAGCGCCGTCTTGATGCGCTGGATGTCCATGATCAAATCGGCGATCGAGCGCCCGAAGAACCGATGCGGCTGCGGAACTGGACACGTCGCAGCGAATGGAATGGCGTCAAACGGTGTGATCGCCGGCTTGCCGTCTTTCGTGAGGATATCGCCCTGCGTTCCCGCCGTGATGACCTGGTAGAGGCACGCGCGGCCGTTCCCTTCGTAGTCAAGCCTGATGTAGTGCTCGGTGACCTTGACCAGCCGGGCCGCCTTGTTGGACGATGCCGAAACCGTGTTGAAGTGCTCCCCGACAGTATCGCGGGAAAGCGTCTCGATCTCGGTATTGCCGGTGTAATCTTCCAGCGCCATCACCTGGTCTTCGTCAAAGCCCTCATCGATCAGCTGGCTTTGGGTCTTGGTGACGATCTCGTGGAAGCAGTAATTGCAGCTTTTGATATCGCGCGCGCCGCGCTCGATGCCAAATTCCTCGGGCGGAACGCCCATCACCTTGGCTTGCGCAAGCTTCTTCGTTGTGACGATGGTCACGTCATGCGTGGACGGAAGCTGCGGCATAGCTGGCGGCGCAACAACAGGAGCCGGCAGCTTAGGCGGTCTCACGGCGAGCGCCTCCGGCGGGCCAGCATACGCATTAGCAACGCTTTGCAGTTTGTCCGGTTCAGTAACGACTCCACCGCTAACGCCAGCATCAAGAGGCCTCACGATGTCATCTCACTAGCCGCTGGCCGGTTCTCGGTATGCTCGACAATCTTCATCGCCCCGCCGGACTGTTGCACTGCAAGAGTCAAGATGGCGAACTGCTCTTCGCTCAGGTCGTAGTAGGTTTCGCGCTCTTCCTGCTCGCGCTCTTCCCACCAGATCTTCACAATCCCGACTTTGCTGAGCAGCGCATCCTTGATGAAGCCGTACAGCGTCATGAACCCGGGGTTCTGCTGCATGAACACATGGTTCACGTAGTCGGTTTCCTGCAGCGCGGCCTCTTCATCCTCGGGCCCGACCGGCTCGAACCGGACAACCTCATCGGATCCCGCGAAGATGTCCATCAGCGCCGGCATCAAGCCTTCAATCGTGTCCGCGACATCGGTCGAGACAGCCTGAGAGCGCCCATCCGCGGCCGGCATGTCCTGCGACATGTCGCCGAGATAGTATTCCATCGCAGTCGCACGGTCCTGGCTGAGCTGGGCAGCAACGAGAGCGGCCAGCGCATCCGACTTCTCGGCCGCCAGCACTGATTTGAGCTCGAGCAGGTCCATCTTGGGCATCAGGCTACGCCCATGTTGGGATAGGCCAGCGAGCGGTTGAAGCCAGTGTTCACAATCCGGGAATCCAATGTCATCGCCAGGTAGCGGAACGCATCCGCAGCGTGGCTCGTCCAATCATGAACCGGACGCGGTTTCAAAGCTTGCAGCTTGTCGTCGTATTCGGCGCGATAAAGCTTGAGAGCATCAATTCCACGAACGCATCGCTTAGAATCGAACCAGCAACGAGGTAAAACAGTACGAACTGCATTGATGCCGTCCTCTACTCGGTGCATCGCTGCGACGGTGATGTTCTTCAGCCCAAGGTTTTCCAGAACTTCCAAACGGCTTTTGCCCGTTCCCAACTCTTTAGCTTGGGCGTCGTGCGGAACGATATGCCCGGCATATAGGTAGGGCTTCTGAGTAATCTCGCGGACGTAATGCCCGAGATCAACGCCTGTGGCTTCGTAGTAGTCGATGATGTGGATCTCCCGCCCCACCACCTGGGCAAACCAGATCGCCGTAGCGTCACGAATGCCGAGGTCCCAAGCAGTGTAGACCTGAGCTGTAGGCTCATACGGCACACCTGTAATCCTCTCATCCGCCTGCGCCATTAACTTGCCGTAGTAGGCGCCGATGACAGCAGCCTCAAAGCTGCATTCGAACTCTTGCGCGTATTGCTCGTCGGTCAATCCCGACTTCAGGCTCTCAAGCTCTGCCGGCGGGATGATGCCGGTCTCACTGGCTTTCAGGACCGCCCGGAACCAGCCTGGCAACTCTGTGCCGGTCTCATCGCGGTCAATCTTGTAGAACCAATCCCTGCCCTTTGGCGTCCCGATGAACGTCCCCCATCCGTTGTAGTCGGATAGGGTCGGCCGGATCACCTCAGGCCACGCCCTCGGGTCCATCTGCGCCGGCTCATCGATCGTCACGCCGTCGTTGTAGAGACCGCGCATCCGGTCGTAGTTGTCAGCCCCGTAGAGCCTGATGCGCGCGCCATTGGGGTATTCCACCCACAACTCGGACTCGCTTACCTGTATGCCCGGGATGGGCGCTGAGTAGTGCTTCAGGTAGCTCCAGGCTACGTCCTTGGCCTGCGTGTAGGTCGGAGCAACGTAGCTGTAGCGCGGCGGCGGGAAATGCCTGGCGTTGGTCAGCGCCGCCTTGATCTTGTCATTGATGCAGCCAACGGTCTTACCGAACCGGCGATGGGCTACGATCTTGGCAAATCGCTCGGTGCGATCGTGGTATGCTTCGAACTGCCCGCGCGGGGTGTACGGAATTACGATTTGGCGAGCCACTGGATCACTAGCGGCGCTGCGTCCTCGTCGCCTGATAGCGGCTGCGTCGGCTTACCCCATCCCCGATCAAGCAGGCTGTTTGCCGCCGCAACCCGCGCAGCGTGAGGCGCTTCCCGCTCATTCATGATGCCTGCGAGCACGTTCAGGGCGGTTTCCGTGTGCCCTCTCGCCAAAGAGCGGATTTCGGTAGGAGTTTTCGCCATTTGGCTATGCTGGGGTTACCGCTTCACGCCATCCAGGAGACCACGCGCTTTCGCCTTGATGCGCTTCTCCTCGGACTTGGAGATGTTGCCGGCGTTGTAGGATCGCGTTGCCCCTGAGATCGCCAAGCGCTGGTGGGTCTTGTCGTTGACCGGGAAGCTTTTGCCCGGGCCAGCGAACTGGCCCTTGGGCATGGTCCGGCGCTTGCCGGCGGAGAGCTTGCCCACGGCTCAGCTCGGGATCTTCGCGATGATCGCGCCGACAGCAGCATCGGCTTGGTCGATCAGCGGCTGATCATCCACGGGCGGCTGAGCCGGCTGATTGGCTTTCGCGATCAGTGTGTCAACTTTCTCAGAGAGCGTTGCGATATCGGCCATGAGCTTCGCATTATCTGCCATAACAAGCTCCTCAAAGGTTTCGTAGTGGCGTTGGTGGGAGTGAGACCAGAACATCAGCTTGAACTCGCATGGTCTGGAGAAGTTCGAAGCAGCGCGCTCTGCGCCGTCAGCGAAAGACCCGGGGGGTGAGCAGGGTGAGGCTGAGAACGCGCTGCTTCGGTTGGTTTAGCCAAGTGCCCGCTGAATGCCGGCGATCAGGCTTTCGATGTATGCGATCTTATTGTGAGCGTCTTCGGCGGCATCGTTAAGGCGGATGACCGCGCCGGGATCGATAGGACGCGACTTGGGGTCGCCCCCGATGCCCACGGGGATGAGCGAACCAATTTGCGATGCAACCTGAGAAAGGCTTTCGGTCACCTTTGACAGACGGTCGTTCAGATTGTCGAGACGACCGGCCGCGCTGGCGAGCGTGCGAGGAGCTTCCTGCCCCTTGAGATCGCCCAAGCCTGAGGCCTGCCCAGCATACTGCTGATAGAGCGCATTAGCCTGCGCGCCATTGACGGCGTTAGCGTATTCCATGCCGCTTCTCCTTGGGATGCTTCGATTGTGAAATTGGAATGCGCATAGAACACCATGCGCGGCTATCCCGTTTGATAGCCCGGTGGAAAGGCCAGAGACCACTTCACCGCGCGCAAGTGATGCCATGATTTGGTCCCGCGAGAATATTGTGGAGATTACGGATGTGGGAAATTGCGAAGCCGATTTCCTGGACGTGGCTTGCGGTTCTTCCGCCGACTGATGCGAACGCGATCGGGCCGATAGTATTTCGTAAAACGTGGCGGATCGGTCCTGTTGTGCGCGCCTGATGCGTGGCCCAGAACAATCCGCGCCATCTCAGCTTCTGAAACCCGCTTGGCGCTTCCATTTGGATTCGACAGCACTCGGTAGACGCCATGGATGTCAGGGATGCCAGCCCAGGCCTTCTCGCCGGTCATGAAGAACACGTAGCCACCCATGACCGGGATCTCCTTGGTGTAGTCGATGCCATCGATCTTCCAGTGCCGCGCCAACGTCGGAAGGAACGCGCCATGGCCGCCCTTCTCGATGTCCCGGCGCACGATGTGCTCCATCTTCGAAACCGTCTGTGCGACCGCCCAGTAGCTCGTCATTCCGTTGCCCCCAGCATTTTCCGAACTAATTCGACGGCGTTGCGCACGCCATGTTTCCGATAGATCGTCTCGCGATGGCACTCGACAGTGCGGGATCCAATCCCGAGTTCGAAAGCAATCTCCTTGTTCGTGCGGCCAAGCGTGATGAGGTCGCAAATGGTCTGCTGCCTGGCTGTCAGCGGCCTGCCCGTCACTGCCCAGTGCATTCCATTTCTCCAT
>Ga0207702_10000527_pt1 | contig 42758 bp, 36 predicted proteins | sample KBSCornC62_FD_184302 | JGI IMG/M metagenome (GOLD analysis project Ga0207702, IMG submission 184302) | Corn rhizosphere microbial communities from Kellogg Biological Station, Michigan, USA - KBS Corn C6-2 (SPAdes) (version 2) | ecosystem: Host-associated > Plants > Roots > Rhizosphere > Soil ... | reverse complement strand
CTACTAGAGTTACCAGTCACGGTCAGAGTACCAGTGGAGTTACCAATGCTCGTGGCCTGGCCAGCAGTCGTGTTAATGCCGCCGCTCGCAGTCAATAAGCCAGCGCTGGTGATGGTGCCTGTACCAGTAGTGCTAATATTACCCGAAGTAGTAACGGCACCAGACCAGTTAATTGAGCCAGTGGTCAAAGTGCCCGTGCCAGTGATAGCTGTTGCCACGGCGTCGTTGGTATCAACAAGAGCGGCGTCTTTGCCGTCCAAGCGAGTAAATTCAGTGGCGTCAATTGTCGATCCATTAATGACGAAGGTGCTGCTGGAGTTGCCATTAATAGTCAGCGTACCGGTAGCGTTCCCAAGAGTCGTTGCCTGACCGGCGGTAGTGTTGATGTTGCTGCTGGTGATGCCGCCCTGGAAGGTCTTGAGCCCGGCAATGGTCTGAGCGGCATTAGTCAAGACACCACCGTTGGTGCCATCAGCGGGGGTGAGGTTCAAGGTGTTACCGGTAATCGTTGCACCGTTGGCATTGCTGGTACCGCTAATTGCACCGACATTTGTAACACTCGTGCCGCCAACGCTACCAACTACTCGCCAAACCGAGGCAGTATTGTCATATATAAGCTGTACTGATGCACCCTGCACCAGACTTATGTCGTTGCTAGTACCGGTAATGATCTTGCTGCCTGTAGCACTACCGCTGTTGTTAGCGATAGTAACTGCCAGAGCATTGATGTTCGTAAGCGTTAGATGCTGACCGTCACGGCCGGCAGTAATACCTTGAATAGTCTGCGCAGCACCAGAAGTATTAAGAGTGTAGAAGCCGGCGGTGTTGAGCGCCGCGTTAGGCGATGCGCTTGGTGTGGTGAAGCTGGCACCAGCAGTCGTAGCAATCGATCCGGTGTTGGCTACAGTAAGACCACCATTAGCGGTGATGACACCAGCACTCGTGATGGTACCAGTACCGCTAGTGCTGATGTTACCACTGGTAGCAATGTTGCCGCTCCAGTTAATCGAACCAGTGGTCAAAGTACCAGTGCCAGTGATCGCAGTCGCAACTGCGTCGTTCGTATCTACTAATGCAGCATCTTTACCGTCGAGACGGTTAAATTCAGTAGCATCTACCGTTGCACCGTTGATCACGAAGGTGCTTGAGCTGTTGCCAGTAATAGTAAGAGCACCGGTGCTGTTACCCAAGCTAGTTGCCTGCCCGGCAGTCGTGTTAATACTGCCAGCGGTCAGGTTGCCGGTAGCTGTCAAGTTAGTGACCGTTTGCAGGTTGCTGTAGTTAATTGTGCTATCGAGTGCTGCATTCTGAAGCTTGCCGGTGCCGCTAATCAGGTTGGTACTGTTGTAGCTAAGGATGCTGTCGTAGCCAGTGCCGACGCTAATACCCAGGAAGGTGTTGCCGGTGGTTGGAGTAACGCTAGACAAGTTAACACCAGAGCTGGCGTTGTTGGCACCGGTGCCGTTTACAGAACCAGCCAACGAAATGTTCACACCTGCCTGTCCCACAAGGGTGCCTGTAGTGTTGGTGTTTGTTATCGAGACGTTGACACCGGCGCCAGCTGTACTACTGCTGGCAGTAAGGTTGGCATTTAGACCATTAATAGTTTGGCCGGTAATGTTGCCACTAGCATCGATGGAGGCAACCGTCGTGCCACCGTTGTTCTTGAAGTTAATGATATTCTGGCCGCTAGCACCCTGGATAGTGCTCACCTTACCGCTATTGGCAAGGATGTTAAAGTTAGCAGTTTGCTGGCTAGCTGGGTTGTTCTGGATGAAGTCAGTACCAGTGGTGGTTTCGTAGGTGTTGGTGCAGGTGCTGAGGACGTTAGAAGCGTTCTGACAGACCAAGGTTGCGCCCGTTGTACCACTGAGCACAGCAGTGACATGACCAGAGCTGTCCACCGCAAAGCTGCCGCCAGTGTTTTGGAGAGCACCACCCTGCAATGTAGCAGTGGTCGTAATGTTGTTACCGGTAGAGATCGTACCGAAACCAGAGGCAATTGAGCCGCTCGTTAGTGCTCCAACTTGGGTGATGTTGCTGTAGTTAACACTGCTGCTGAGCGCACTGTTTTGCAAAATGCCAGCACCGGAGATTAGCTGCGTGCCATTGTAGCGGAGAATGTCACTGTAGCCCGTGCCAATGTTAATGCCATAGTAGGTATTGCCTGTCTGGGCGGTTACATTATTAATGTTAATTGCGTTGCTGGTATTGGTAGCGCTGCTGTTAGGAGTACCGACAATACTCAAGTTCAGGGCATTACCAGTGTTTGGTGTGGTACTAGTGTTGGTGTTGTTGATGGTGCCGCTAATCGCACTTACGTTGGCGGTACCGGTACCAACACTGATGGCTGCACCACTGGTAGCGCGCAGCGTGCCGCCAGAGTCAATTAATACTGGTGTGCCGCCACCGTTTGACTTAAAGTCAACGATGTCCACACCGCTGGCACCCTGGATGGTGCTTACCTTACCGCTGTTAGCTAGGATGTTAAAGTTAGCAGTCTGCTGGCTGGCTGGGTTGTTCTGAATGAAGTCAGTCCCGGTGGTGGTTTCGTAACTATTAGTGCAGGTGCTGAGCACATTTGAAGCATTCTGACACACGAGAGTTGCACCAGTGGTGCCGCTGAGGGTAACAGCAGTGTTACCGGCAATGGTAGTAGTTATACCGGCGTGACCGATGCTGACACTTGTAGCATTCGTAACACCCAGCTGCAGGATTGCGGCGCTGTCGACAGTGAGGTTGCCAGCAGATGTCGAGATCTGGCTAGCTGCATTTCCGGTCAAAGAGAATGTACCGCCAGATTGTGTAAAGTTGCCGGTAACCGTGGTGTTGCCATTTAATGAGATACCGCCAGCAGGCTGGATAACATAGTTCGAGCCACTCAACTGGCCGCCAAAGATGGTGCCGCTACCGGAGTCATTAATACTGGTTGCGCCAGTGCCGCTGTAGTAGTTGTTAGACAAGTAGTTTGCAGTGCTGGTGGCAGCAGAGGTAATATCAATCGCAAAACCAGTTCCGGCTGTGTCAGTTATGGTGTTGCCGACGACCAAGTTATTACTTGATGTGACAATCTGGATACCATCTGACGCACTCGAACCACCATTGTCGCGAATATTGTTGTTGCTAACGGTGTTGAAGTTAGCAGATGTATTAAGGCTTATACCGTGCGTGCTGTTTTGGATCGATGAGTTGTTAGAGACCACATTGTACAGAGACGAGTTGAAGATAACGATACCCGTGCCACCGTTACCCATGCTGATGTTATTAGTGACCACGTTGCGGGTTGATCCATCCAGACGGATACCGCTAGCATTGTTTGTTTGTACGGTGTTGTTCGTAACAGTTGTGTTATGCGAGGTACTGAGGAAAATACCGTAGAGGTTGAAGTTGTTTACCCACAGCCCGGTAATGAGTGCCCCTTGGCGAGAACTTGTACCGCCGTTGCTCGATCCCATATTTACAAAGTTCACACCACTTTGGTTACCGCTAGTGTTTACCGCTTTGTTTCCGTCCAACTGCAGGTCACGGACAACTACACCAGCGCCAGTAGTCTGGTCTGAGTTAGTTATAGCATTGCGGTTTGTGCCAACAATGTTATCAAACTGGACGAGCGTGCCGCGGCCACTACCTGCTAAGGTGGTGTTGTTGGGGATCGAGATAGCGTCGGTAGTCGTAAAGGTACCTTCAGTCAGGTATACCTTGCCGCCAGCAGCTGCAGTTAAGGCGCTATTAATGACGGTTTGGTCACTGGTACCTGTAGCTACATAGTCAGCGCCGTCCTTCTCGGCCTGGCTGGCATTGCTGGCAGCCACAATTTTGGTGTTGGCGCTGCGGTCACTCTGCCACTTGCCGTTGCTGTAGACGAGCAGCTGCTTGGTAGTGGTGTCGTAGTAGATCATGCCTTCGGTCGGGCTGGCCGGACGACTCGCAGTGTTACCACCAGTAACAGTAATGCTCTTGCCTGCCGCCAAGGTTGTATCACCGTTAAGGCTTACCGCACCAGTGCCAGTTGCAAAGGTGCCGCTGCTAGCGCTCTGGTCAAAGTTGCCGGTGCTACCAAAGGTAATGTTCTTGCCAGCGGCGATGTTGACGTTTTGGTTAAGGTTGATGCTGGTAGCGTTGCCGCCACTCGTAAGCCCGATGTTAATCGCACCCGCAGCAGAAGTATCAATGCTGCCAGTCGTAGCAATCTGGATTGTACCAACCGTGCCGGTACCATTTATCTTGAAGTTTGCAGTCTGCGTGCTAGCATTCTGGTTTTGGATGAAGTTACCAGCGGTTGGCGCAAGGTAGGTAGCGTCACACTGGCTCAGTACGCTGGAACCGTTCTGGCAAACAAGGGTCGTACCAGTCGTCGTAGAGAGTAAGGCTGTTACATGGCCACTTGCGTCCACTGCAAAGCTGCCGCCGGTGTTCTGGATAGTTCCACCCTGCAAGGTTGCAGTGGTAGTGATGTTGTTGCCAGTCGAGATGGTGCCGAAGCCGGAAGCAATAGAACCGCTTGTCAGGGCACCCACCTGGGTAATGTTGCTGTAGTTAACGCTGCTGCTCAGCGCGCTATTCTGGAGCACGCCGGCACCAGAGATGAGCTGGGTGCCATTGTAGGCAACCAGGCTGTCGTAACCAGTACCAAAGTTGAGGCCGTTAAAGGTGTTATTGGCAATACCAGTGACATTGCCAAAGCTCAGGCCGTTAATGGTGTTGCTGCCAGAGGTTGCGCTGCCTACCAGGTTAATACCGAAGGCATTCACGGTGTTAGAGCCAGAGGTAGAGGTGTTGGTGGTGTTGTTGGTGTGGGCGGTGCCAGTCGTGTTGCTATAGTTTTGGGTAATGGTACCGGTTCCGTTTGTTAGGCTTAGGTTTTGATTTGCACCCAGAACCACGCCGCCGTTAGCGGTGATTTGCCCGGTGAAGGTCGAAGTGCCACCAACACTCAAGGTGTGACTGCCGGCAACCGTGGTGTCTTGGTTGAGGTTGATGCTCGTGGCGTTACCGCCGCTGGCGAGACCAATGTTCAGAGCACCCGCAGCGCTGGTGTCAAGGCTACCAGTGGTGCTGATTTGGAAGCTATCAGCGGTGCCCGTGCCGTTGATCTTGAATGTACCCGACTGGGTAGTGCTGTTTTGGTTCTGGATAAAGTTTGTACTCGTGGGTGCTAGGTAGGTAGCATCACAGGTACTCAGCAGGTTGCTGCCGTTTTGGCATACCAGGGTGGTGCCGGTCGTGCCGCTAAGGCTTACAGCCACATTGCCTTGTATGGTAGTCGTAACGCCACTACGACCGATAGTTACGGCTGTGGCAGTGGTGTTGCCGAGTTGGAGTGTTGCAGCCGAATCGAGTGTAAGGTTACCACTGGTAGTGGTGATGCTGCTGGCAGCATTGCCCTGCAAGCTGACCGCACCGCCGGATACGTTGAGTCCGGCGTTGCCCGTAATGAGCGCACTGAAGGTCTTAGCCCCGCCGATGGTCTGGGTACCAGCAGTCAAAACACCGCCGTTGGTAGCGTCGGCGGCTGTTAGGTTCAGCGTGCTACCAGTGATGGTGGCACCGTTGGCATTGCTGGTGCCGCTAATGGCACCCACGATACTGGCACCGCCACTTCCAGCGATGCTGCCATTCACCCGCCATACCGAATCACTGGAATCGTAAACCAAGCTAATGCTGGCACCGGCTGGCAGCGCAGCGTCAGAACCAGTGCCGGTGACGATGCGGTTGGCTGCCGATGAACCTAACGCAGCCACACTACTCTGGTCAACCAAGACAGCCGTCGTTGTGCCAGCATTCACGATGGTGAGCTGGTAGCCATCGCGGCCGTTAGCAACACCGGTGATGGTCTGAGCGCTCGCGCCGGTCAGGCGAACGAGTGAAACATTACCGAAGTTGACGTTATTGCTGGTACCAGTGGTGCTAAAGTCAGTACCCTTCTTGGTCGCAATGGAGCTGTTGAAGTCGCTGGAGCCAGTAACTACCACGCCGGCACCAAGGGTGGTTAGGCCACCATTTACCGTAAAGGTCTTACTGCCACTCACCGTGGTGTTCTGGTCTAGGCTAATACTGGTGGCGTTGGTAGTACCAAGGTTCAAGGTTGCGCCGGTGGCGGTGTCGAAAGTGCCAGCCTGCAACGTGGCAGCAATACCAGTGCCAGCAATGTTGAAATTCGCACCCGACTGCTGGCTGGTCTGGTTACGAACAAAGTTGGCCGTGTCGTTGGTGAGTGCTACGGTACCGGTAGCATCTGGCAGACTGATGGTGTGATTGCCAGAAAGTGTGCCGGTTTCAAGCGTCAGACCAAAGTTGTCGGTGGTACCATCCGCAAACAAGATACTGCCTTGGGTAACGGTGCCACTACTGGCGACACGGCCTAACGTCAACACATTGCCGGTGGTGTTAAAGCTGGCGTTGACATTACCGCTCACATCTTGCAGTTGCAGCAAATCAGCCGTCTGGCTACTACCCTGTTGCAGTACCGCCGTTGGCACTGTGGCGCTGGCCGCACCCTGCACGAAGAAGCTGGTCTGCGAACCACTCGCACCGACGACACTGAGCAAGCCGTTGTTGGTGGTCGTGTTCAGACCCACAAAGCTACCGTTATCGAACAAGCTGGCGTTACCGATGTGGTTGCCGCCAAGAGTGTCGAACTTAGCGATGTAGTTCTGGGTGCCGCTACCCGCAATGCCACCACCGGTGCCGGTACAGTTGGCCAGGCTAAGCAAACAAACCGTATCGGCACCACCCGCGTTCGGGATGGTAACGGTGGAGTTGGCGGTCAGTGTTGCTGACTGCAACGTCAGACCAAAGTTGTCGGTGCTGCCATCGCTGAGAATAATCTTGCCCTGGGTTACCGTACCGCTACCGGCGATTCGACCGAGGGTGAGGATGTTCCCGGTCGCGTTGACGGCGCCGTTCACGTTACCGCTGCTATCTGCAAAGTTGAGCAAATCACTTGTTTGCGTACTTGCCTGCTTGATAACTGCGGTGGCTGCCGAGCTACTACTGTCGTTTGTGATCACCAGCGCACTGTCACTACTGCCACCTTGGACACTCAATCGGCCGCCAAGGCTGCTGGTGGTATTGATACCCACAAAGCTGCCGTTATCGAACAATTGCGACACCGTGATGTTGGTACCGCCGACGCCGAACTTGCTGATGTAGTTCTGAATACCACCACTACCGGTAATACCACCGCCGGAGCCGGCACAGTTGCCAAGTGTTACCAAACAGATCGTGTCAGCGGAATGGCTACCACCAGCGGAGTTGAGGTCGGGGATTTGGATGTCTTGATCGTTGCCAGTTGCACCCTGGAAATCAAGCGTGCTCTTGAAACCGTTCAGCGGATTCACTTGGGCCAAGCTGCCAGCCGCAAAAGCGTACGGCACGGCAGTCAGCTTGAGCCGAGGCGTCATCTCGCCGTCCCAGCTGGCACTGCCGCCGGTACCACCGATGTTCATCGTGACGTAGAGGTCTTGATCCCAGTTGATGCTTGGGAAGGCGGTGATGCTGCCAAGGTTAACGCTCAGGTAACCGTTGGCTACCCGCACACCCTGGCTGGCACTGTTGAGGTAATCCTCGGTCCACAGCGCCGTACCACCAGTGGTGACGTTGTACAGTTTGAACTCGATGTTGTAGTTCCCGTCCAGAGCGATAGCACCGGTGTTGGTCATCAGCTTAGCCTGGAAGTTCACGGTGTCAGCGGTAGCAGCAGCGGTCTTGGCGGGGTGGAAGACAACACCGGTGGCAAGGGTGGCCAGAACGACCACAGCTGCAAGGCTGGTCTTGAGGGCTGGAGCACTCACACGCGTAGTGCGTACGCCTGCGCGTACAAGAAAACACGCGCTCAGGCGCGTATAAGAAAACACCTTGGAAACCAAGGTGTTAAGCCGCCCAATAGCAGCAATAGCCAAACAAACCACAAACACCCCGCGGAATCTCTTCCTCGGGGTGCTCGCAAACGATTTCCCTTTTTCAGGTGTTTGTGTGGGCATTAAGCTTTTAGTTTTAAGATTTTAAGTTTAGGTTTGATTGGCAGGTGCTTTGTTTTTTTCGTCTCGCACCTGTCTGTGTATGATTATCCCGGTCTTAACAGGGGCAAACAAGACATTTTCGAACAAAAAATATACCCACCAAAATGCCTTTCCTACATCACTCAAAGATCCAAAAATCGTTGATAAATTATCAACAGTACCAATTTGCAAAGTGTACATAAGCGTTTTCTCTGATTCTAAGGTGTTCAATTTTACAAAAAATGGTTGTAAGAAATATAACAGGTACATAAAAAGTTAAAAATTTATCCACAGCCCCGTAGTGAAATAATTCACCAAAATTCCTGTCTTCTATCCAACTACCCCTGTTACACCCAAAAAAGTATGCAACTCAAAACCCCAAATAACCCGCCACATGGTACCCTAATCCCCTCAACCTCCCTGTCCCAAACCCAAAAACCATGCCACTCACCCCAATCCTCAACCCGGTTACCTCGCCGAAGGCACTCCACTGTTTCCAAGAAATCTCCACTGTTAAGAGCGGGGGTGGTATTAGATTGGAATGCGAGGGTGTGTCTGAGCAATAGGAACGCCAGTGACCTATTGGTCAGCGAAGTGACAGAGGAGTCAGTCGCGCCAGCTGCGTCAGATGCGAACCTGGATCCCGCCGGAGTTTATGCTGACGAAGGTCAGTGCTGGGATGACGCGGCAGCGGAAGTCCGATACCAGTCAACAACCCATCAAGACACAAAGAAACCGCCCAAAAAGGCGGTTTCCAGCCAGCTCAAACAAGTATTTAAGCGATAGAGGTGATCTTGAGCGTAGTGTGGTGCTGACGGTGCCCGCGCACGGTCTTCACCCGTTTCTTGGCCTTGTAACGAATGCTCGTAACCTTGTCGGCCTGTACATCCTCAGCCACGATGTCGGCATTCACCTTCACCTTGTCGACCACTGGCGCACCCACGGCAACTTTGTCACCGTCAATTACCAGCAGCGCATCGAAGGCAATCTTGCCCTTCTCGCCCTTAACCAGCTCAACATCAAGCGTCTCGCCCTCTTGGACGAGATACTGCTTGCCGCCGGTTGCAATAACTGCTTTTTTCATCTAGATTTTCCCTTCCGGAATTTTGATACCATAGTAGTTTAACAGATACGAACTCCTATGTAAAGGGTACTGGGCGCCGACCAAGCTACTGCAGTGGGCTGGTAACCGTCTCCCAGGCACTCATGGTATTAATCCGACCGTTTGAATTGGAGGACTTCCGAGCATCCGTCTGTAGGTAATGCAACACACTGTCGCTGAGCGTCAAACCCATGCGCACATGTAAGGTCGCATACGCCGTTTCCCAAGCTGATTGCCAGGCATCGTCACCATTCCCGCCAGAAGTGTTCCAGGGCGGACCACCGCACGGGCTCGTCGGATAACTACCGACCGTCGTGCCTCCATAGCCATCTAGGTGGGCCGAGTTATACGCGGTGGTAAAGTTCAGGCCCGCCACTAAGCGCGACTGTTGTTCTTGCCACAAGTTAGTACCCTGGATGCGAGCTGTTTCTGCGGCCGCAAACATCCCGGCCAGCGCTAGGGATACATGATCAGGGTCACGGCATGTTTCTTGGGTCATACCGTTCACAAACGTCATCTTGGTCGTGTCTACCGACTGAATGGAGGATGTGGGGCACGTACTGGTAACAGTACCTGCACCAGCCCAGTAACACTTCAGTTGCGCGGTCGTAGTGTATTTTCCGCCAGGAGGATACTGTGGCAGCGCGCCATCACCTGGCACATACAGATACGGCGGCACGGCAGCCCGCCATTCGGCTAGCGCTTGGTTATAGACCGTGTGGTTATCTGTGAACACCGCAATATCCTCGACCGCATTGGTAATGGTCAGGCGCCAGTTGCCATTCGACACCGTGACTGCATCAGAAGTAAATGAGAAGATTGGTAAGAACTTATTGGTCAAGATGTACGCTATACCGCTCGAATTCAACTTCGTCTCTCCCGATGGCGGTGTGTAGGTGTAGCGCATAATCTCGGCTGCCTTAGTGTAGGCCTGGATTGCCCAAGAAGATTCCAATTTCAGCTGATTCTCTGAGGTAGATAGCGAACTCAACGAAGACGCCCAGGCATTTAATATTTTTATCGATAACTGTGCGTGCTGATCGGCTTTGCCATCAAGATCGTAGTAGTACAGAAGTGCCTGCGTATAGGCGGCGTTTGCATCACTCTCGAGGGTTTTGCACTGATTTCCACCGACGGCATTCGTGCCACTACAGGAAACGCTTGTTTGTGCATGAGGGGCGTAGGAGAGCGAATTATACATCTGGTGGTAGCCATCGGTACTGGTGTACTTGCCGTCGCTTGTCGGATCGGAAGTCATCGTGAGGAACGCAGCGGCACTCGTCCAGGGATTAGCCTTTGCTATCAGCTTGTTTTTTACCAGTTCTAGCTGCGTTCTATCCAGAAAAATCCCTGGATGCACAAAGCTGCAGCCGCCAAATTTTACTGCCTGCGTGGTTAGATTGCCGTTGTTAGAGGCAGTGCTATCACTGACTTTAGTTGCACAGCTGCTAACCGTACCGGTTTCGGACTCTCGGGCCGTATTTGGGGTGGCTGCGTGCGAGGCAAAGAGCAGCAAGGATCCAATGACACCCACCACGATGACAAAAAACATAGGAGCTACCCAATGGATGTATTCAAATTCTGACCGCTGCCGAGGCATAGCACTCCACAATCCTTATGGCTAGTAGTATAGCTCGCCACAGGCAAAATGCCCATCACTAGTGGCCTCAGGCTTTGCGCAGCTGGACGTTGAGGCTGGCCCCTTCAATCTTTGCAGTGGTGGCGTAGACTTCGCCGCTGAGCGCTTCGGTAACCAAATCTTCCGCCAACGTTTCGGCGGCAATGGTCTGTTGGTGCTCCTTAACTGCCTGGGTCAACTCTTGGTCATCCGTTGTCAGCGAGAGTGTGATACGGTCGTCCACCTGCAGGCCAGCAGCTTTGCGAGCTTGCTGGACGTTGCGGATCACTTCGCGCATCATACCTTCGCGTAACAGTTCAGGGGTTAGAGTGTCATCAAGTACTACACTTGCTACATTGAAGCGTTTCTTTTCGAAAGCGTCCTCCTTGGTCACCTCATCAACAAGTGAAGGCTTATCTGAGGTGTAGTCCACTTCTTTCACATTCAGCTCTTCGGCAATAATTTCCTCGTACTCCGCAGGTAGCCTCACGTCGTTGTAGTACTCGACGCTCTGCAGTGGCTGACGCACTTTCCTTTGGAGTATCGCGCGCTGCGCGAGCCCTTCGTTAATCACACCTCTTGTCACTTTCATCTGTTCAATTACCGTATCGTTCACGGCACCAGCTGCTGGCCAGTCCAGTAGGTGCACGCTTTCGCCTAGCTCTCCACCGGTCAGCTTTAGGAACAGTTCCTCGGCTAGGAATGGTGTAAACGGTGCCATGAGGAAGCTTAACTGGGTGAGCACGTAGTGCAGCGTACGGTAGGCGTTTTGCTTGTCGGCATCGTCCCCGCTCTTCCAGAAACGGCGCCGTGAGCGACGGACATACCAGTTGCTGGCGTCGTCTAGGAACGGTAGGATGTCGCTGAGCGCCTCGGGAATATTGTATGCATCCATGTGCTTGGTGACGTGATCACGAAGTTGATGTAATCGTGACACCACCCAAACGTCCAATGGATTCGTTAACTCCTTGGAAGGGTCGTCTAATTTGCTATTCCACTCCCACTTATCGACTTCAGCATATGTTGTAAAGAAGTCATACATATTCCATATCATGGCCAATTTGCGCTGCACATCCAGCACATCTTTGTCCTGCAGGGCGAAGTCTTCGCCATTCATAACGGGCGATCCCATGAGTAAAAATCTGAGTGCGTCGGCACTGTACAAGTCCATCAGCTCGTTGGGGTCAGTGTAGTTGCCGTAGCTCTTGCTCATCTTGCGGCCGTCATTCCCCGCCAGCGTTCCGGTGGTGATGACGTTCTTGTACGAGTTCGTGCCGAAGAGGCCCACGCCCACGGTGTGTACGTAGTAGAACCAGGCGCGGACCTGGCCAATGTACTCTACGATGTAGTCACCAGGATAGCTCGCCTCGAACTTCTCTTTGTTCTCAAACGGATAGTGGAACTGCGCAAATGGCATGCTGCCGCTCTCGAACCAGCAGTCCAGCACTTTGTCGATGCGCTTGTAGTGCTTACCGTCCAGGTCAAACTCGACATCATCAATCCAGGGCCGATGATAATCATCCAGTTCTACGCCACTTAACTCTTTAAGCTCTGCATACGAGCCCACAACCTTCACGTCACCCTCTTCGCTCTTCCAGACCGGCATAGCCGTAGCCCAGAAACGGTCGCGGCTGAGGTTCCAGTCCGGTGCCTGCTCCACGTTCTTCTTAAAGCGTCCTTCTTTCAGGTGTGCCGGGAACCAGTTGATGTTCTCGTTCTGCTCGAGCATCACGTCCTTCTGCCCCTGAATGTCCATAAACCAGCTGGGGTGCGCCCGATACATCAGCTTCGTGCCGCAACGATAGCAGTGCGGATAACTGTGCTTAATGTAATCAATCTTCCAGACCACACCACGCCCATGCAGATCCTTGGCGATCTGCTTGTTCACTTCCCAGACGTTCTGACCCTGCCAGTCGCCTTCGGTATAGAAGCCGCTTTCATCGATCACAGATACAAATGGGAAGCCCTCGGCCTTGCTCAGGTTGTAATCTTCCTCACCGTAGGCTGGTGCCAAGTGGACAACACCCGTACCCTCAGACGTGTCCAGCGTTGGGTAGTTCCACACTTTGTGAGCATTCTCGCCACGATCAGCAAACAATGGTTCGTAGCTTTGGCCCACAAATTCACTGCCTCTAATACCCTTGCGTACCACCTGGTATGCAACTGGCTGGTGCTTCTCATCCGTTAAGACTTTCTCCACAAGCTCAGCGCCCAGTATCAGATGTGTGCCATCGGCCAGCTCTACTTCGGTATACTCATCATCCTTGCCTACACCGAGAGCGGTGTTTGCTGGCAACGTCCACGGTGTGGTGGTCCAAGCTAACAGATAGGCATTGCTGTCTTTGAGCTTAAACTTCACGTACACACTAGGGTCGGTCACATCCTGATAGCTGCCGGCGTCCATAGTCACTTCGGCCTTGCTCAAAGGTGTGGCGTCGCGAGTACAGTACAGCAGCACGCGCTCACCTTCGTAGATTTTGCCTTCGTTATAGAGCTTTTGGAAGGCCCACCAGACGCTTTCCATGAAGTCTCTATCCATGGTTTTGTAGGCGCCCTGAAAGTCCACCCAGCGGCCAATGCGGTCGATAGTGTCTTCCCACAGGTTACCTGTCTGCACCATATTGGTGCGGCAAGTAGTGATGTACTCCTCTAGTGAGATCTTGGTGCCGATGTCGCGGCGGTCATGGATGCCGAGCTTCTTTTCCGTAAATACCTCGGCTGGAAGGCCGTGGCAATCCCAACCCCAGACGCGCTCCACTCGTTTGCCTTGCATAGTCCAATAGCGTGGCACAACATCCTTAGCAATCGAGCTCAAAAGCGTACCATGGTGCGGCACACCGGTAATAAACGGCGGCCCATCGTAGAACACATACGCATCATCTTTCGGACGTTGCTCCACCGACTTCTCAAATGTCTGGTGCTCTTTCCAATACTTAACGAGGTCCTTCTCGTACTCGATAGCCTTCCGCCGCTGTCCTGCTTGGTATTTCATTTTGTCTCCTTTCTGAGAAACAAAAAATCATCTCTTCTGGCTGTCAGAACCCCGGGTTGTGGGGCGGTACCATCTGACTTCCAAAAGAGATGATTCTCTTAGTTGGCGCTTGGTTGTGCTGACTTACGGGCAGTTCCGGCGGGGTCTAGTCTTGCTTGAGCAATTTCTTCTCGCTGCTTCGTGGTTGATGGCCACTCACCTCTTGTTAGAGGATGCATTTATAGCTTAATTCTAGCTCAAACCTCTGGTAATTACAACTGTTCGCTGGTGTCGCTTACTAGCTAAAAGCGAAGGCCGCGACCTCGTCCATCAGCGGCAACGTCTGGCCCTGCCAAATGTTGGCGGCTGAGCCGTCATCACGAAGGGCTAAAATGGCCGGGTATTCCATAATGTCGTAGAGGCTGGCAGTAGCCGCTCCTTCTCGTTGATCTAGATTTAACACATCTATTTTGGTGTCGCCATGCTGGCGCTGATAGTCATGAATAAACATCTCGACGTCGCGAGCATGTTCCGAATCTGGACGGTATAAGACAGTGATCCGCACAATCCCAGTGTAGCACAAGCATTATTAACTTTTCATGAAACGCCACCACCCCTTAACCTTGGTTACCAAGCCGAAAGGCAGTCCACTGTTTCCCAAGAAACCACCACTGTTAAGAGTGGGGATGGTATTAGATTGAAATGCGAGGGTGTGCCTGAGCACTAAGAGCGCCAGCGAATTGGTGCTCAGTGAGGTGGCCGTGTGGTCAGTCGCGCCAGCTGCAAGAGACAGCACGCCGCGCAAGCGAGGAATAAAAAAGACCCTCATATCCGAGGGTCTTTTTTTGGTCATGCAGCTAATTCTAGCTACAACCAGTTGTGCTGCCGCAAGATGAGCAGACATAGCAGCTGCCGGCACGCTGAGTCTGGTTACCACAGTTGTAACACAGCGGTGCTGTCGAGTCACCCACCGTTGCCTTGGCGTCTGCCGTCGGCATAGCCGGAGCTTCGTTCACCGGAGGCGAAACCTCTTCGGTCTTCTCTGGCTGCGGAGCTGGCTCAGCGGTGCTAGTAGTGCTGGGGGTTGTAACTTCCAGCAAGCTGGTTTGCTCCTTAGTCAGATCGTCCAGATCAGCCAGACCGAGCTCCAGTCGGTCGTCAAAGCTCAGATAGTCTAGAGCCAAGCGGCGCACGATGTAGTCGGTAACCGAGCTAGCAGTGCGGATGTCTGGGTCATCGGTAATGCCCGATGGCGCAAAGGTGGTACCGCGCAAAGTCTTCACGTAGCTCTTTAGCGGCACACCGTATTGCAAACCGTGGCTTACGCTGATGGCAAAGGAGTCCATGAGGCCGCTCAGGGTAGAACCCTGCTTGCTTACGCTCACAAATAGTTCACCAGGCTGGCCGTCGTCATACTCACCAACCGTGAAGAAACCTTCTAGGTCGGCAACCACAAAGCGGTAGGTGCGACTGTTGCGAACTCGTGGCAGCTTGCGGCGTGCAGGAGTTTTGACAACAGCTTGTTCGACCACCTTCTCAGTGGTAGATTCGACTTCGTTGTTGGCATTACCACCCTTCTTAGCCATGCTAAGGGGCTGCGCAACTTTACAGTTGTCGCGGTAGATGGCAACGGCCTTGAGGCCCATCTTCCAAGCATCAATGTGAAGCTGCTCGACATCTTCGACAGTTACGTCCTCTGGCATGTTGACGGTCTTACTAATGGCACCGGAGATGAACGGCTGCACAGCGGCCATCATCTTGACGTGACCCAGGTAGTGGATGGCGTTGTCACCCATAGAACAAGCAAAGACAGGGCGGTGCTCTTCCTTGAGGTGTGGTGCACCAGTAATGGTCTTTTCTTCGTCGATGTACGCCACGATGTCGTCAATCTGCTTCTTACTGTAGCCCAAAGCCTTAAGCGCACGAGGCACTGTCTGGTTCACGATGGTCATCGTACCGCCACCAACTAACTTCTTAAACTTCACCAGACCGAGGTCAGGCTCAATGCCAGTGGTGTCGCAGTCCATCATCAGGCCGATGGTACCGGTTGGTGCCAGCACGCTAGCCTGCGAGTTGCGGACGCCATACTGCTCACCGAGCTCGACAGCTTCGTCCCAAGCCTGGGCGGCAGCGCTCAGGAGCTCTTCGGAGACAAGAGAGGCATCGATGTGGTTCACAGCCTCGCGGTGCATGCGCAGCACGTTCAGCATGCCTTCGCGGTCTTTGTGGAAGCCAGCAAATGGGCCGACGCGGCGAGCAATCTTTGCACTTGTAGCGTAGCTGTGACCAGTCAACAGTGCGGTAATAGCAGCTGCCAAGGCGCGGCCTTCGTCGGAGTCGTAAGGCAAACCAAGTGCCATTAGCAGTGCGCCAAGGTTGGCGTAGCCAATACCCAGCTCGCGGTACGCCTTAGCGTTCTTGGTGATGTTCTCGGTTGGGTACTCACTGTAACCAACCAAAATTTCCTGAGCGGTAAAGATCAGCTCGGTGGTGTGCATGAAGGCCTTGATGTCGAACGTGCCGTCCTCGTTCAGGAATTTCAACAGATTCAACGAAGCCAAGTTACAGGCCGAGTTGTCGAGGTGCATGTACTCACTACAAGGGTTGGAACCGTTAATGCGGCCGGCGTTGGGCGTGGTGTGCCACTTGTTAATGACCGTGTCGAACTGCATGCCGGGGTCGGCACACTCCCACGCGGCTTCGGCAAACTGCCGCATGAGCTCGCGAGCTTTGACGGTCTTAACCGGCTTACCGTTAGTAACAGCACGCAGGTCCCAGTCAGCGTCGTTCTCGACGGCTTCCATGAACTCATCGGTCACACGAACGGAGTTGTTGGCGTTCTGGTACTGGACGCTAAAGGAGTCTTTGCCGTCCAGGCTCATGTCCCAGCCCATGCTCTGCAGGTCGCGCGCTTTGCGCTCTTCGATGGCCTTGGCCCAGATGAAGTCTTCCACATCTGGGTGGTCAACGTTCAGGATAACCATCTTAGCTGCGCGGCGGGTCTTGCCACCACTCTTAATAGCACCAGCACTACTGTCAGCACCACGCATAAAGCTCAGTGGGCCGCTAGCGGTACCCGCGCTCTTGCCCAAGCGTTCCTTGCTAGAACGGATGGCGCTAAGGTTCAAACCGGCACCAGAGCCACCCTTAAAGATCATGCCTTCTTCTTTGTACCAGTTCAGGATAGATGCCATGGTGTCTTCGACGGCCAAGATAAAGCAAGCGCTGGCCTGCTGGGCCCGCTCGGGAGCACCAATGTTAAACCACACCGGACTGTTAAAGGCGGCGCGCTGGGTAGCCAAGATGTACTTCAGCTCTTCACGGAAGGTCTCGGCCTCTTCATCGCCTTCGAAGTAACCTTCTTGCAGGCCCTGGCGAGTCACGGTGTCGACCACGCGGTCGATGAGGTGCTTTAGGCTACCTTCGCGCTGCGCAGTGCCAGGTGTACCACTAAAGTATTTCTGAGCCACGATGTTGATAGAGTTGAGTGACCAGCCTTCTGGGAACTCCACACCTTTTTGTTCAAACACCGCCTTACCCGTCATGGGGTTGGCAATAATTGAGTCTTGTTTGACCCATTTTAACTGTTCGTAGGCTTTTTTTCCGGGGGTCGTAAATAATCGCCCTACCCCAAGGCTTGTTGCATTGCTCATGTCTTTCCCTCACTCCTTATCGAGCTATCTGCTCGTTTTTATTAATTTTTGTAATGTTTGTTAGAGTTCTTTAGCCGGTCTCTCGTCGGCTGCTCTCGAGCTCCCTACGACCCAGTACCGCAGTACCGAAGCGAAGGGAGCTGTCAATTTCGTCCTAGTGAGTAGCATCTGCATCTGTGAGTACAGTCTGGGATGATAAGTGAGAAACGAAGCGCAGCGTACTTTAGTACGTGAGCATCGTATCACAGCTTAGCGCCCAGAATGTGCCACAAATGCAGGTGTCTTTTAGGCTTTGACAGGCTTGGTCTTGCGACCTTTAATGTGCGAAAGCTCTTTCTCGAATCCTTCGATGTCGGTAAAGCGCCGATAGACGCTGGCGAAGCGCACATACGCTACTTCGTTTAGCTTAGCCAAGTGATCCATTACCATACCGCCCACTTTGCCCGAACTGACTTCCGAGTCGCCACAAGCATACAGGTCTTGCTCGATGTCATTTACCAGCTGATCTAGCTGCAGACTCGTCACCGGCGTCTTTTCACAGGCTCGATATAAGCCAGCTAAGAGCTTTGTGCGATTAAATAGCTCACGTGTCCCATCGTTCTTAATAACGATGAGCTGTGGCCGTTCTAGACGTTCATACGTCGTAAACCGGTACCCGCAAGCTCCGCAGCAGCGGCGGCGGCGAATGGCTTGGCCGTCAGCAACATCGCGCGATTCAATGACTTTCACATCATCGCTATTGCATTGGCTGCATTTCATTGCACACCTCCTTTGTTCAATTTAAAGGTACCAGCTTACTATTTTTATATCTGTTGATCCCTGTCCAAACTGTGTAGTTTTGGGAGGGTCAAGCCCATATATAGTGCTTAGTGTTACTAGCATAGCCCCACCTATAGCGCTTTGCAATACAAATTGTGCTGTATTATTTAGTACGGACGCTACTTTTTGTCGGTGTTTTCGTCTTCCTCATCAGAGGTGTCTTCGTTGTCTTTTTTAGAGCGCTTTGCTAAGCGGCGTAAGAAGGAAGGCTTCTCGAGCTCCTCTTCGACATGGCTGGAGACGACTGGTTCGTGTTCGGTTGTCGTGTCTTCGTCATCGTCCTTGTCATCATCATCGTCAGTAATCGACCAAATGTTGGGCATCGGCTGGTCGGAAGTAAAGTCGGTTGCCTCGGAATCGCTGTCGAGGCTCATGTCCAGATCGGTCATGTCTTTCTCGTCAGCTTTGGGCTCATCACTCACTGCAGCAGTTGTTGGCGTAACAGATTCATCCTCGTCACCAGCTTGGCGCTGCGCGTAGTAGGAAGCATCAAAGCCAGTAGCCACGACCGTAATAATAATTTCACCTTCCAGGTCAGGGTTAATGGTGGCACCAAAGATAATGTTGGCGTCTGGGTCAGCGGCAGCGGTAATAGTCTCGGCAGCGGTGTTGATCTCGTGCATGCTGAGGTCGTTACCACCAATCACGTTAAACAGAATGCCGCGGGCACCATCGATAGAAACTTCCAGCAGTGGTGATTCAATCGCTTGCTGAGCGGCCTGCAGGGCGCGGTTCTCACCAGCGGCACGGCCGATACCCATCAGGGCCGAGCCAGCATTGCTCATCACGGTCTTTACATCGGCAAAGTCGAGGTTAATAAGACCGTGGACAGTAATTAGGTCAGAAATACCCTGGACACCTTGGCGCAGCACATCATCGGCTACCTTAAAGGCTTCCATGAGCGGCGTGGCCCGGTCGATGGTCTGCAACAGACGGTCGTTAGGAATAACAATGAGCGTATCGACCGCAGCACGCAGTTCATTAATAGCCAGGTCAGCATTGCGGCGGCGCTTCTCACCTTCAAAGGCAAAGGGCTTGGTAGCAAAACCAACCACTAAGATACCAAGTTCTTTAGCAGCGTTTGCCACCACCGGACCGGCACCACTTCCAGTACCACCACCGGCGCCAATGGTAACAAATACCATGTCAGCACCCTGCAGGGCGTCTTTGATCTCACTTTGTGATTCTTCGGCAGCCGTACGGCCCACTATTGGATCAGCACCGGCACCTAGGCCACGAGTCGTGTCCTTACCAATGTGGATTTTCTTCTCGGCTTGGGAGTGATGCAAGGCTTGGGCATCAGTATTAACAGCGATAAACTCGACATTCTCGATGCCGGCTTCCACCATACGGTTAATCGCGGCGCCACCAGCACCGCCAACCCCGACGACTTTAATCTTGGCAAAAGTTTCGATAGCTGGCTCAACGACTTGTGGCATCTGTTATTCCCCCAGGAGTACTAGATTAATGTTCATCATTATAACCTGCCTAGTAACTAAGTTCAACAAATGTACCCTGGCAAAACATGTTGTGCTTTTTTCAACTATTTTTTGTACCCGACCTATTCGCACATACTAATGGGATTATAAATTCTGTACCCGGCTTCTACAGTGAGCTTACGAGACAGAAACTTTCGTGCTTGAGTGCAGTTTGGGATGATGAGCGAGCATCGGAACGGAGCGCACTTTATAGGTGCGTGAGTACCGAAGCGCAGATCAGCGCCCAAAATGTGCCAAGCACGGATGTTTCTGTTATTTCTTGAAGCGTTTGAAGAGGTTTTCTACTAGGCCAAAGGCGCTGTCGGCAGCTTTCTGGGCGCCACCGCCCTTGCCATTTGGCGCATCGGGCAAAAGCAGCATGTCCAGAAGCATGAGACCTACAACAGTTGCATATGAGCTGTCTTCAACGGTATCTACTAGGCCGCCAACTTCTTGGATCTTGCCAATGCGAGCTGGTAGTTGGAGTTTCTCTTTGGCAAAGTCAGCTAGGCCGGGCAGCTTCGCGGTACCACCGGTGATAATTACCCCACCAGGCAGCTTACGCGAACGCTTAATCTTGTGCAGCTCTTTCTCTACATACTCCAAAAGCTCTTCTACTCGAGCTTCGACGATCATCTGCAGGTCATCCATTGGGAAGGTGTGCATCAACTTGCCCACGGCTACATTGGCAGTGGCCTTGGTAGCCTTGCCAAGCGTGGCGTGCTGGACTTTTACCTGCTCGGCAATGTCCAAATCAGTCTTGAGGCCAATAGCCAGATCATTGGTAATGTGCTGGCCGCCAATGGGCAACACGGCTACGTGCTGAACCTCACCATCCTCAACCACAATGAGGTTCGTAGTGCCGGCGCCAATATCAAGCAGCACTGTGCCAGCTTCTTTTTGCTGACGATTCATAACCGCTTCCGCCGCAGCTAAGCTCGACACCGTGTGATGAGTGGCCTGAATTTCGGCTTTTTCGAGCGCAGATTCTAGATTACGCACATTGGGCGTCGCCGCCATGACAATATGAGCGTCTACCTCGAGGCGTACACCCTGCATACCTACCGGGTCTTTGATGTTCTGCTGGCCATCGACACTGTAGTTCTTGGCAAAGAATTGGATAATCTCGCGGTTGGGTGGCAGTTGCACCACGGTGGCAGCCTCTTCCACGCGGAAACGATCTTCAGGTGCAATTTGCCGGTTGGCAGTGCTAATAGCAATCACGCCTTTAGAGTTAATGCCGCCAACGTGCGAACCGTTGATGTTCACGGTGGCGCGCGAAATATGGAACCCGCTAATGCGCTCTGCCTCAGTAATGGCATGTACCACCGCCTCGGCCACGTCGCTCACGTGCACCACCACGCCCTTGCGCATGCCCAAATTCGGTGCCGAACCATGGCCAATAACCGATGGTTTACCACTGTTAGGATCCATGGTACCTACCACACAACGCACGGTGGAAGTACCAATATCTAAGCCAACGAAATGATTAGGCTTCATTGGCAAGTAGTATAACGCCTATGCTTCCCCTATGGCAAGCAAAGCCTCTGTTGTTTGACGCGGCTGCACGCCAGTGCTAGAGTACAGACATAATCCGGAGAGGCGATGCTCGGCCCTGAGCAAAAGATAAGTGTTGAAATACCGTGGGCTGGCCAAGCATGTCCCAACAAATCCGAAATCTCTCCCCTAGCGGCTGCCTTCATTGATCCGTTTGACCCCGATCGAGCCATGCGCAAACTGCAATGGGTAAGCATCGTAGAGATTTTTGAAAGAGGTAGTCCTGTCGGGCTAGAACCTACGCACGAATCGTGCCCTGATACACCAAACGTCTATACGGCACAACAACAAGCAGCACAGGACTGCCGAAAGTCCGGCAGCCTCGTCTTACAGCAGCAAATCCCAAAGGTCGCCTAGGCTTCTCTCATACAATTATTCGCGGTTGGTGTATGCAGACCAATATTGAAAACTTTTGTTGTATATGACATAATATAGAGATGTCTAATGCTAATAGGGGTGACACGAGTCGCCCATCCAGCCGAACTAGAGGTCGTAGGGAGCCTATAACAAATCCCCGTCCCGCTCATGCACCATTAAATCGTGTATATGAGACACTGTCACGAGTGCGCCAACATATTCGTGAGCATGGTTGGGGAGTACTCATCGAGAATGCTGAGCCCCAAGTGATTACCGATCGTCTCAGCATTTATCATGTGGAGAATCCTTTTAACGCGACTGTCTCGCTCAATAAAGAAAACCCCGCAAAAAAGGGTGTCACACTTAGTTTTGTGCAAATTAGGGGCGGAATTACACCAGTTCGCATGAATGATACAGCTATAGAGCTGCATCTTGCTCTCGAGGGTCCTACAACCTTTCATAATCGATCATTCTCATGGCCTTTGGAACCGGGTAGGTCACTTGAAGTGCCTCCTGGCATGGCATATTTCTTGTATGCACCGGTTGGCAGCACTGCTACCAGCCTCGTGTTTAACAGCCAAGATACAGGCTTTTCGCCCCAAGCAACGCTCGCCCGACCTCAAGAAGTAGTCCCCCATACCTACATGGCTCACGCTGGGATAACTAACATGTTGTACCGCAAGTCTACTCCCTAGACTTGGGTCAGGATTTCGACGACGTCCGGCGTGATGAGCACAGAGTGCTCGAAGTGAGCAGCCCACGAGCCGTCTTGGGTCAGGATGGTCCAGCCGTCTTCAGCGACAGTGATACGTTCGGTGCCTAAAGTTGCCATGGGTTCGATGGCGATCGTCATGCCAGCATCCAGCCATGGACCGGTGTTGGCGCGGCCGTAGTTAGGGATATTGGGGTCCTCGTGCATCTCATGGCCCACGCCATGGCCTACCAAGTCGCGGACAATGCCGTAGCGGTGCTTGTTGAGTTCCGCTTCGATGGCGGCGCCAATGTCGCCGGTGCGCACCCGATCGTGTACGGTGTTAATGCCGGCGTGCATCGCCCGCTCGGTGTACTTCACCAAGTGTTCGTGCACTTGGGAGTGCGGCCTGTCGGCAATGGTACTAATAGCCGCATCGGTGATCATTCCCTGGTACTTCACGCCAAAGTCCAGACTCACAATGTCGCCGCTGTGGACGATCTTGTCGACTTTAGGAATACCGTGCACTACTTCTTCATTGATGGATATACAAATAATATCTGGAAAGTCCGGCACACCCGGTCCGCCAGGGTAGCCCAAGAATACTGGCTGACCACCAAGGCGTTTCAACTCCTCAGCAGCCAAATCGGCCAGCTGCTTGGTGCTAATACCATCAGTGACGTGCTGCTTCAGATACTGCAGTACGGTAGCCAGCATGCGGCCGCTTTCGCGCATGGCAGCGATCTCGCTGGTGGTTTTAACTCTAGTCTGAGTCATGCTACACCAGGTCCTGTTGCACCACCGCCGCTTGAATCCGCTCGTGGATGTCGTTGACCTCGCCTAGGCCATCAACAGTGATAATCGGCAGGTTTTTCGTCTTATAAAAGTCCAGTACTGGCTGCGTTTGCTCGCTGTAGATCTCCAAGCGGCGCTTAATAACCTCTTCGGTGTCCTCACTGCGGCCACGGCCCATCAGACGCTTCACGAGCTCTTCCTCGGGCGTTTCAAAGACAATGAGGGCGCGTACCTCGCGCTTATGAGCCGGCGCGTTGTTGAGCAGCCACTGTGCCTGCAGGACGTTACGTGGATAGCCATCGAGCACGATGTGCTTGGCGCCTTCCAAGTCCTTCAAGGCATCGTCGACCAAACGATTGGTCATGTCGTCGCTAATCAACTCACCCTTGGCCATGCACTCCAAAATTTCCGGGTCAGTCGTCTTGCGGAAGAGTTCACCGGTGGAGAGCCAAGCCCAGCCATTACGCTCCACGAGCAATTGCCCCTGCACGCTCTTGCCGCTGCCGGGAGGGCCAAAGAACAGAATCATACGCCTAACTTCCCCTTAACCAGCCGCGCGATGACACTGCCGTCAGCAGCCGCGCCCAGCTTGCCACGAACCTGGCCAATCACCATGCCCATATCCTGGGCACTGTTTGCACCAGTGGCCGCAATCACCTCATCGACTGTTTTACCGATCTCTTCTTCCGATAATTGGGCCGGCAAATATGTTTCGATAATCGCCTTCTCGGCCAGCTCGTCCTCGGCCTTCTCATTGTTACCGCCCTGACGGAACAAGTCGGCACTCTCCTGCCGCTTCTTAGCTTCCTTACTAAAAATCGCAATCACTTCATCATCAGTAATACCACTGTCGCGCTTGCCCTCAGCCACCTTGTAACTAAGCAGCGCAGCCTTCAGGGTACGCAAAGTAGTAGCTGTCTGGCTATCGCGAGCCAGCAAAGCAGTTTTAATTTCGGCCTCGAGTCGTTGTTCTAGCATAGCTAACATCTTACCACAAGATTAACAGATCAGAACACCCAATTTAGAATCCGGAATTTAGTTCCTACATCCAGCCCCGGTTATCGAGCCGAAAGGCAGTCCACAGTCCCCAAGAAACCTCCACTGTTAAGAGTGGGGGTGGTATTAGATTGAAATGCGAGGGTGTGTCTGAGCAATAGGAACGCCAGTGATCTATTGCTCAGCGATGTGGCCACTGAGTTACTCGCGCCAGCTGTCACACACCAAAAAGAATCCTAGCCAAAGCCAGGATTCTAATCTTAAATAATTGTTAAATTAACGCTGGCCGAGCTTAATTTTCTTAAGCTTAGTTGCCTTACGCTCAGTGCGAATGATAGCCTTCAGCCGGCGCTCACGCTTGCTGATCGGCTTCTCGAAATACTGACCACCCTTAACGATGGCAACAACACCACTCTGCTGCACTTTGCGGTTAAAGCGGCGCAGCAAGTTCTCGGTGGATTCCTTAGCGTCTTTCTTAGTAACTTGAATCATATCCGTACTATTCTAGCGTAACAGATGGGGATTTGCAAGGGTTTTGAGATTTGATTGGGCTTTGGGGCAGCTGGCGCGACTCACCCAAAGTCCACATCGCTGAGCAATAGATCACTGGCGTTCCTGCCTGACAGACACACCCTCGATTTCACGATTGATTCCACCCCCGCTCTGCACAGTGGAGACGTCTGATGAACAGTGGATCTAGCTCGTGATTTTGAGTACGGGTTTCAGGCTCGAGTGCAGCGTGGTACTTTTGGCGAAGCGCGGACGGAGCCGTACAAAGAAGTACGGTGAAGGAGCACTGGACCAAAAAGTGCCGCGATGTGCCGAGTCTGGAAGCCGCCCGAACGCGAGGAATGACTTAGCCGGTGATTTTCTTCTGGGTGGTGCGCTGAGATTTCAGCACAATAGACTGGAGTTCTTTAAAGATTGGGAACTGCTTGTTGGTGTAGTAGACCTTGGTGTTTCCCTGTTTCTCAGAGAATAAGAAACCCACCTTCTCGAGGCGCTTCAGCTCGCGCTGGATGTTGCCGGCGTCTTCTTTGATGAGCTTGGCCAGACCGCGCACGTGCGTCTTAAAATCAGGATATTTAGCATAGATCACGATGATCTTGCGCCGAACCCGAGATGTAATAAAGATATCTAACATGTGCCTACCAACCCAATTAACCTATGTGAAGCATTAGCCTCTTATTGTTATTGCGACAACGAATAGTATAGCCACGTTTTTGACACGAATCAATACCTAGTTTTAACTTTTCTTTTACAATTTTAGGCTCTCGCGGATATGAACAGTTCATGAATAGTTAATCATTATGGCCAGGACGTATACTGTAGGTATGCACTATTACACCGTGTGGGTTAGGAGTGTGCGCTACCGGGGGCAAGAGCCGCTGACGTACGCTTGGGATGGTAAGCTGGCGCCCGGCACGATCGTGGCCGTGGAGCTGCAACGCGAGCAAGTACTGGGGTTTATCGATCGAGAAGTACCCCAACCAAGCTTTACGACTAAGCCCTTGAGCCGGGTGTATGACCTGTCGCCCCTGCCTTCCCAAACCCTGTCCCTTGCCCCATGGTTGCGAGATTTCTATGCAACTAATGTAGGCACTGTCAGTAGTCTTATCTTGCCCAGCAAGTTTACTGATAAACCTCGTACTCAGGTAACTGATGACGTTGTAAATAAAGAGTTTAAGGTTGCTTTAACTTCTTTGAATCAAGAACAACACAACGTTGTAGATAAAATAACGAAGTCTGACACTTATCTCTTACATGGCCGCACTGGTAGCGGTAAAACTCGGGTCTACGTGGAGCTAGCGCAACGAACTGTTGCCGCTGGGCGCTCAGCCCTAGTACTGACGCCGGAGATTAGTCTGACCTCTCAACTGGCTAAAAGTTTTCAGGAAGCTTTTAGTGAGCGCGTCATTGTATTGCACTCCCAGTTAACCCCCGCCGAACGCCAACGGGCCTGGCTCCAGATCCTCACTTCCCCCCCTCAGACTCCCTTGGTGATCATTGGGCCCCGCTCAGCACTCTTTAGCCCCATAGCTAACCTAGGATTAATTGTTATCGACGAAGCCCATGAGCCGGCCTACAAGCAAGAACAGGCGCCCTACTATCATGCCCGTACCGTCGCGTCGGAACTCGCCCGTTTGCACCGGGCCAGCCTTATCATTGGTTCCGCCACCCCCTCTATTGCTGACTACTTTCTGGCCGAGCAGCGCGAGAAGCCAATTTTACGGATGCAATCACTGGCTCGAAGCGATCAAAATCACGAGCCAACCGCAATTGAAATAATCGATCTTAAGGAACGCAGCAACTTTAGTCGCAGCCAGCAGCTCTCTATACCACTTGTAGAAGCGATTAACGCCTCCTTGGAACGCGGCGAACAGTCGCTGGTGTATCTGAACCGCCGCGGCACCGCTCGGGTAGTCCTCTGCGAAAACTGTGGCTGGCAGGCGCTCTGCCCGCACTGTGACTTACCACTCGTCTACCACGCCGACAGTGGCCAGTTCCGCTGCCACACTTGCGGTCATCACGAGCCGATGATCACCAGCTGCCCGAGCTGTGGCCACCCCTCTGTACTCTTCAAGACCTTCGGTACCAAAGCCGTGACGGAAGAAGTGCAACGATTATTCCCGAGCGCCCGCGTCCAGCGTTTTGACACTGACAACCTCAAGGCCGAGCGCTTCGAGCAGCACTACGACGCCATCAAACGCGGTGAGGTCGACATTTTAGTCGGTACGCAGCTGCTGGCCAAGGGATTAGATCTCCCTAAACTGAGCACAATAGGTGTTGTGCTGGCCGACAGCAGCCTCAGTGTGCCCGACTTCTCCGCCCAAGAGCGGACCTACCAACTCCTCAGCCAAGTTCTGGGCCGGGTGGGTCGCGGTCATGTGCAAGGTCATGCCGTTATTCAGACGTATCACCCGGAAAGCCCTATCTTGGAAGCAGCCATCAAGCAAGACTACGCAACTTTCTACCGGAGCGAAATCGCCGAGCGGAAATTGTTCCACTTCCCGCCCTATTATTACCTCCTCAAACTTAGCACCCGTCGTGCCAGCTATAAGTCAGCAGAAACTGCCGCTGCTAAACTCAAGGATGATATATTTAAGCAAATTCCGGGCCTAGAGATTGATGGCCCCACGCCTTCCTTCTACGAAAAGTTCCAAGGCAAATACCAAGTACAGCTAGTGCTACGCAGCACCCAACGCTCAAAATTGTTGGCCGCGATAAAGCTGTTACCTTCCAACTGGACTTACGACATCGACCCCATTAATCTCTTGTAATTTCCTCCGCTTTAGACACAACTCTTCCCTGTTTAGGCCACTTCCGGTATACTGGGCGACAGCATGACAAAGGACGATATTATCACCCTACCTCACCCCGATCTGCGGCAAAAATCACAACGCGTCGGTGTTATTACTGATGATATTAAAAAAGTTGTCCAGGATATGGAAGCCGCAACCATTGATTGGGAGGAGAGTCGCAACCATGAAGTTGGTGTAGCTTTAGCAGCAATACAGATTGATGTGTTGTTAAAAATAGTTGTAGTTCGCAACAATTACGATGATAAAAAAGACCACACCTTCACTGTCTTCATCAACCCGGAAATTACTAAATTAGAGGGTGCAGTGGTAGAAGACTACGAGGGATGCCTAAGTGTACGGAACATTTATGGCAAAGTTCCTCGTTACAGCAAAGTGAAAGTAAAAGCTCTTGACCTAAATGGCCGCGAGTTTCGCGTGACCGCCGAGGGATTTCTAGCTCGCATCTTCCAGCATGAGATCGACCACACCAACGGACTGGTGTTTGTAGACCATATCAAGGATGACCCCAGTGCTTTCTTCGAGCTTAAAGAAGACGGTGCCTTAGAACCGCTCGACTACGACAAGCAAATTAAAGACAATCCTGACCTCTGGGGGTAGCCATGGCAGAGCCGTCGATCATCTTCTTTGGCAATGAACGGCTCGCCACGGGAGTCATCACTCAGGTTGCAACACTCAAGGCCCTGCTTGAGGCAAGCTACCATGTGGCCGCTGTGGTCTCGCATAACGAGTCCACTAACTCTCGTAAGCAGCGCGCCCTGGAAATTGCCGAAGTGGCCGAGAGCAACCATATTCCGGTACTCCTGCCAGCCAAACCCGCGGATATTCAAGATCAGCTGGCAGCCTACAAAGCCGAAATTGGGGTGCTTGTCGCCTATGGCAAAATCGTGCCGCAAGCAATTATTGATCTGCTTCCAAGAGGGATAATTAATGTTCACCCCTCACTCCTTCCCAAACACCGGGGCTCAACCCCCCTAGAATCGGTCATTTTGAGTGGTGAGACAGAGACTGGCGTATCGGTTATGGGCCTGACTCAAGCCATGGATGCTGGCCCGGTATACGCCCAAGAAACGGTGCACCTCACGGGCAATGAAACCAAGCAAGAACTGGCTGACAATCTGTTAGAAGTCGGTAGCAAGCTTATTCTACAAGTTTTGCCTGATGCATTGGCTGGTACCGCGCAAGCTGTGCCCCAAGATGACAGTGCCGCCACCTACGACGAACTCATCAAGAAAGAAGATGGCCTGCTAGACTTCAGCAAACCTGCCGTGCAACTGGAGCGTGAGGTTCGGGCCTACCTGGAATGGCCCAAGAGCCGCACCACCCTGGCCGGCAAAGAGGTCGTCATCACTAAAGCCCATGTTCTTGCATCTGACGTACAAAACCAGCCTGGAAGCGTCTGGAAAGACGGCAAACAGTTCGGTTTCTACACCGCAGACGGTATATTAGTCATCGACACCCTCAAGCCAGCCGGAAAACCAGACATGCCCGCTGCCGCCTTCGTGGCCGGCTACGGTTCGCAATTATAGGCGCTTAAGCTTTCTATTTATTCATAAAAATGATTAGATAGTTTGATGACACATCAGGGGTCAGAAGGAGTGCCTGCACCTAGCGTGGGGGTGGATGATGTACTCGGCCATTTTGAATGGCAGACCGGCCACGGTTCTGACCCATTTGTGCATTCTCTCTCCCGACGAATTGTGGATCTTACAGGCAGACCTAACTCTGCATTAGGCGATAGAATGCGCGCTGCAATTGCACGTTCGTTGGCATCACACCCTTTTTATCGAGCATCCGATCACACCCGAGTAGTTGAACGATCACTCATGGCTCACCAACTCTGGCTAGAAAAACCCAATTTTTTAGATCACATAGACAAGAATAAGCCTGAGGACTGGGACGGTCCTATCGTTGATACGTTTACGGCTGAGAGTGCAGATTTAGGCAGATATCACGAGACTATTTTCAACCAACTCTTAGACATGCACGTGCTTACGAACGACCACCAGCGCAGCTTATTTATTAAGTTAGAAGCTTTCTTAGATGAGATGCGTAGTCCATTAAAACTGATTGAAATGGGTGCCTCACAACTCCACAATGGACTAAAGCTCAGGCATCTGTACAGATTCCCCTTTAGGCAGCCTGTACAGATAGTGAAGCCGAGCAAAGATCCTACAAAGTCGCCCAAACCAATTGCCGAAGACAGTAAGCTTTTTACGACGATTGCACAGCGTTTAGCATTTGGGCTCGGCGCATATGTAGGGATTGACGAGAACGACCCGCGCGAGAGTATGATCCAGGCAAAATGCGCGGGTGACACGGTAAAACCAATAGACCGCTTTAACCGCGATCCTTCACTGAAGGAGTTTCACGCCTTACAACGGCAGCAAAAACGGCAACCAGGCATAGATTTTCATGTTGCTGATTGTGCTCAACCAATAGATCAGGAGCGATTCTTTGCAGAGCATCCAGAAATGGATGGTGGTGCAGATTTAATCTTTATTTCATTTATGCTCTACGAAGTACCTGAGCAATACTGGCCAGTAGTGCTTGAGAATGCCTTTAAGTTGGCTCATCCAGAGCACGGACGGGTGATGATAATCGATAATCTCCATATCACCCCTGACGGCCAAATCACGAAGTCAGAAAAACAAGATGCCTATTCGACTGGCGTCTATGTATTCGATAATGCTAAGCCAAATTTGGGCTGGCAGCTGCGTTATACTCTGGAAACTGGACGTGGACGAAAAATTATTACTGAGCCCGCTATTGGAAATCTAGCGCTTGCTCCCAGTTTAAATCTCCACTCTTCCCGCCCCGATGCTGCCTAGCTACTTGCTCGCTAGGGCGTCGTCGACGAGTTGGCGGTATCGTTGCATGAAGTCGACTTGTTGAATGCCAATCTCGTGCTGGTATTGGAAATAACTGAAGATAAGGGCGCCACCGTCGCGGGACTCTAAGGGATAGACTGCACTGTAGGCTATGCCCGCGTTGGCTTGATTGATGCGGGCGTCTTCCGGCGACATGGCAGGATCAAACAGGAATTTCCAGTCTGTGGTGTCAGTGGGTTCACCACTCGCTATGGCATGAGCGATGATGTTTTCATAGTGATCGAGTGGGATTTTAATTTCATTGAACGGCACGGTGGTAACATCGGTGGTACGTCGGGCCAGTTCGGTCTCGGAGAGCGCAACGCGGTCAATCATTCCGGTCTGCTTGTTCACTTGTAGCAATACCACAATGCCCAAGAAAATCATGGTAGCCGCGACCGGCTCTTTAAACGGCGCGTTTACGATGACGTTAAACAATTTTTTGTCATCGGTGGCCACTTGGAGCAGCTGCTTGAGGGCTTCGTAGTCAAATGATGGTACTTCGGCGTTCATGGCTTCCTTAGATCATATAGCTGCGTACAAATATTCCTTACTGTTGCGGCGTGGATGGCTCACTTGGCGGTGCTTGGGGCGGCTGCCAAGGTTGTGGCTGGGCCGGTGGCGGCGTGGGAGGTGTCGGAGGGGTGAAAGGTTGTGCTGGTATAGGTTGCAGACCTGCTGGATCCGGAGCGCCAAATGGTTGCCCACCTGGCTGAGGTCCTGGTTGCATCGGTTGTGGTGGCTGGAACTGCGGTTGAGTTGGGGCAAATGGCTGTGGTTGCACTGGAGCAGGTTGGCCAAACTGAGCAGGATCGGGTGCTGGCTGATAGCCAGGTGCGGGTGGCACTGGCGCGCCGGCCGGTTGCGGCTGGTAGGGCTGTTGGTACTGGCCTTGAGCGGGCATTGGCACTTGTGGGCCAAGTGGTTGGCCAGGAGCAGCCTGTGGCTGTGGTGGATACGGTTGTGGGGCACCTGGGGCTGGCCCAGCCGCCATGTTAGCCTGTGAACTAGCTAAAATTTGTGGTGCAGCCTGCCCCACCTCTGTCTTTAGCTTCTCAAACTCTTCGTTCACAATGTCTTTGTAGTTGGGGAAGTTGGTCTCGAGCCACTTAAAGGCACCGGCATCATCCTTGGCCTCAAAGTACATCTCGAACTCGTCGAGCTGCTCGTTGGTCATTTGATCGGCCAGGCGCATACCTACCCGCATCTCTAGGGTTTCATAAATGTGGTTCAGCAGGCCACGCTTGTCGTCAGGCGATAAGCTCCCCAGCCCCAGTTCTTGCAGTAAGTTGTCATCAATCTTTAACATCACTCTTCATTCTACAGGAATTGTCTCTATGGCAAAAGATCAACTCCCTACAGGTGGCGAACAATAGTTTCGCGGCTGAACAGTTCGATGCGGTCACCGTCCTGGAGCTCTAGGCGCGAGGTGGTAGCCAGACTCATGCCACACATTTCGCCTTCAAAGACTTCTTTGGTCTCCTGGGGGCCGCGCTTGAGGCCGGTTACCTCTACGTCGGCGATCTTCTCGTCATCGCGCAGGACACGAGCCAAAGCTGGTGCGGTGAGCTTGCCTTTGGTAACCTCGCCGCCGCAAATAATTTCGGTCTTAGTCGTCTTGAAGATGCCGCGTACTACCAAGCGACCCAGATCAGTCTCGACAACCTCCGGAGCTAACAGCTTGCTCAGCTCTTCCTTTGCATCGTCAATCAGCTCGTAAATAATCTTGTACATGCGCACATTGACCTTATCGCGGGAAGCAAGCTGCTTCATGCCGCTTGGGTATGGCACGTTAAATCCGTAGACGATCGCACCAGAAGTGTGCGCCAAGTGGACATCATTTTCGGTGATGGGACCAATGCCGGAACTTACAATGCGTACCGCAACCTCTTCCGTGTCCATGGCCTTGAGGCTATCGATGACAGATGTCAGCGAACCTTGCACATCGGCCTTCAGCACAACATTCAGCTCATTCACTTGGTTGTTGCGATTAATCATGCGGATCAGCTCTGAGCTGGAGATATCCAGCTTGTTGCCGCCAGCGTGCTTGGCAGTGGCAACCTGCTCGGCCTGCGTGCGGGCGAGCTTCTCGTTTGCAACCGCCACAAATTCGTCACCAAACTCTGGTGCGTGCTTGAAACCAGTAATAACAACCGGCGTAGATGGTAAAGCTTCGGCAATTGGTTTACCAGTAGTGGATTCTAGGTTGCGGATTTTGGCATAGACGCCACCGGCCACGATAAAGTTGCCCTTCTTAAGGGTACCGGCTTCCACTAAGGCGTGCGCCACAGCACCACGACCCTGCTCCACATGCGCTTCAATGATAAGTCCGCGGGCCGGAACATCGACATCCGCCTTCAGCTCTTCCACGTCGGTCACCAGCAAAATCATATCCAGCAGCTCAGAGATGCCATCATTAGTCTTGGCAGACACCGGCAGTACGGGCGTGTCACCACCCTTCCAACCATCCCACATCAGACCATGCTCACTGAGCTGGCTGTAAAGGCGGTTAATGTCAGCGCCTTCTTTGTCCATCTTGTTGGCGGCCACCAGAATCTTTACACCGGCTTTACGGGCAAAGCGGATTGCCTCGACAGTTTGCGGCTTAATGCCATCGTCGGCAGCTACCACAATGACCACAATGTCGGTCAGCATGGCGCCGTGTTCACGGATAGCCGCAAAGGCTTCGTGACCAGGCGTATCAAGGAAGGTAATTTTACGATTGTTGTGCTCAATCTGATAGGCCGAAATGTGTTGGGTAATACCACCGGCTTCACCCTTGGCCACTTGAGCACCACGAATAGCATCGAGCAAAGAGGTCTTGCCGTGGTCCACGTGACCCATCACCGCCACCACGGGAGGACGTGAAACCGCCTTGTCACTGGCAGCCTGCTTCTCGCGGGCTGGCAGTACCTGCTCCACCTCTTTCTTCTTAAGTTCGAAGTCGAGATCCAACTCTTGGACAATAATCTCAGCTGTATCAAAATCGATCCGCTCGTTTACCGTCGCCATGACGCCGTTCTTCATCAGCTCGCCAATCAAGCGAGTCACCGGAATACTCAAGCGTTCAGCCAGAGTACCGACGGTAATCATATCTTCGACTTCGATGACGGTTTTCTGATCTTCCATCGATACTCCTTTCTGCCCCCTCGGGCAATTAGCTTACTTACACATATTACTTAGCGTTCTTGAGACTCAAGGCTATCTTGCGGTTCTCGGTGTCGATGTCGAGCACTTTGAACTCTTTCTTCTCGTTGAGCTGGAAAATTTTCTCGGGGTCAACGTTGTCGTCGTCACCCATTTCGCTCACATGCACCAGGGCTTCTACGCTAGGGCTAATCTGTACAAAGGCGCCAAATGGCGTGATGCGGGTAATCTTACCCTCAACTACGTCGCCCTTCTTGAACTTCTTAACCTCGCCGAGCCAGGGGTCTTCCTGCATTTGCTTGAGGCTGAGGCTCAGGCGGTCCTTGTCGATAGCGATGATCTTCGCCTTAACGGTCTCACCAACCTTCACGTAGTTGCGAGGGTTGTCGACGCGCTCCCAGCTAATCTCACTGATGTGAATTAAGCCTTCAATGCCATCGACGTTTACGAAGGCGCCAAAGTCGATAACACCGGTAATGATGCCTTCTACTTCGTCACCAACCTTCAGCTCGGCAAAGCGAGCCTGCATGTCGTCCTTCACAGCTTCCTTCTCAGAGAAGATCAGCTTGTTGTCCTTGCGACTAACATCGAGGATGCGAGCCCGCAGAGTCTGGCCAACCAATTGGTTGAGCTTCTGAAGGATCTCGTCTTTGTCGGCACCACTTACACGTGGGTAGTGGCCGGCAGCCAGCTGAGATACGGGCAAGAAGCCACGAATGCCTTCCAGCTCGACCAGCAGACCGCCACGGTTGGCGTCGTAGGGTGAAATCTCCACGATTTCGTTGGCCTCAAAGGCGCGTTGCAACTCATCCCAGCCGCGGTCTTTAACAGCCCGCTTCATGCTGAGGAGCGCGTAGCCCTCGTCCATTTCTGGGTCGATAACACTCACGGTAATGGTCTGACCGACCTCGAGTGGTTGGCCGTGGCCAATCTCGCGTCGTAGTACCACACCGGTACCACGAGGGCCGAGGTCTATCCATACCTCGTGCTTTCTAATGGAACTAACTGTTCCTTCCACGACGTCACCAGACGTCAAGGCGTTGATGTCGCTGCCGGCTAGCAGCTCATCCATTGTAATTGTACTTTTTGACATGCTTCCATGCCTCCTTATCTGCCCCCGGTTCTTCACGCCGAGGTGGTGTATTTCTTCAGATAACTTGTATCTAGATGTAGGCTAGATGCCGACTCCCGCAAGGTCGACGACTTAAGTTTCTGTAAGATTACTTATATTGTACCGGATTTTTCTCGAGAGGTAAAGAGGTAGTAATGTTCGCTTCTCGCAGCAACGATACTGGTTGGATCTAATGGGATTCTGTAGATGAATACCAGTTGGCTAAGCGACGATGCCACTGTTCCTTGCGCTGCGCTATAGCTTTGCGCATTCCGCTCATGACAGGACGATGTTCGTCGAGGTGCAGTGCATGTTTGCTGAGAATGTCGGCATGGCGTAGGTGCAGCATTCTACGTGCGCCTTTTAGGGCAATATGCGTCTCGGGGTCAGACCGACCATTACTCAATAGTTCGTGTACTCGTTGCTGGAGCGGCTGCAACTGTTCTCGCTCCATCGCGAGTCGATCCCAGGGCAGCGGCATGTCTGCTTCTACCCAAGCACGGGCACGGCGATATAAACTCGCAAATCTGCCTGCCGACTGCTCTTGTGGTGGTATAGTTGGGCGATCCACTTCCATAATTAATACTATTATAACCTGTTATTTTATATTTTTCAACGCTTTCTCGCGGCAGTCTGCGTGCTAGAATAAGGATATGTATATCGGGGTAGATGTTGGGGGTACCAAGACGCTGTTGGCAGTGCTTAATGATGACGGCGTTATTCAAGAGAGCACTAAGTTTGCTACACCTCAAAATTACGACCACTGGCTACTAGAACTCAAGCATGCCGCCCAGTTCCTGGGGCACAAAGACTTCAAGGCCTGTGGTATTGGCATCCCTGGTGACATCGATCGCCGACATGGCCGTGGTATTAAGTTTGGCAACCTGCCCTGGCGCAATGTGCCGGTGCAGTATGATGTTGAACGAGCTTTTAACTGCCCAACTGTTGTAGAAAATGATGCCAAAATGGCGTGCCTATCAGAGGCGATGCTGCTGAAAGACAAGTATCAAAAAGTGTTGTATTTAACCATAAGCACGGGCATCGGCATGGCACTGGTTGACCACCAAAAGATCGTGACCGACTTCGGTGACCGGGGTGGCAAAGGCATGCTCTTGGAACACCAAGGCAAACTGGTTCCCTGGGAATCATATGCATCGGGTAAAGCCATCTACGAGAAGTACGGCCAAAAGGCTAAGGACATTACAGATGAAGCCACCTGGAAAGCTATTGTACGCAATCTGGTGCCGGGATTCTTGGAGCTGATCGCCATGTATGAACCCGATGTAGTCATCGTGGGCGGCGGTGTGGGCACCTATTTTAGTCGGTACAAAAAGATACTGACGGATGCCCTCAAGGAGTACGAAACTCCTGCCCTCAAGATTCCACCGCTCCGTAAAGCAGCCCGACCCGAGGAAGCCGTTATTTATGGCTGTTATGACCTCGCCAAACAGACTTTTAGCCATGGAACAACTACTAAGTAAACTCAAGGAGACGTTTCCGCAGCTCCGGTTTTCGCCCGGCAGTACTTTCTTGTGGTCACCTGAGACCAATGAAGTCTTTTATGACGAGCGTAAAACTGTTAATAATAAGCGTATTTGGTCCCTGCTCCACGAGACTGGACACGCCCTGCTGGGGCACAAAAGCTATCAGGCGGATATTGAGCTCTTGAAGCTAGAGGTAGCCGCCTGGCAGAAAGCTCAAGAGATTGCCAGCGACTTTGGCATTAAGATCGATGAAGAGCACATCCAGGACTGCCTGGATACTTACCGTGACTGGCTGCACGCCCGCAGCATTTGTCCAACCTGCACCACTCGCTGCCTGCAACAAAGTGATATGCACCACTACCGTTGTCATAATTGCCACACCACCTGGAAGGTTACCCCTTCTCGCTTTGCTCGCGCCTACCGCTCAGTCAAGCAAACACCACAGACAAGTGCCCTCCTGCACGCCAACGAACTCAGTCTGTAGCCAACAAAAAATCTCCGCCGAAGCGGAGATTTTTCAGCTAGTGCTTAGTGTAAACTAAGCAACTTTCTTGGAGCGGCGGCTAATGCGGCCACCCTTTTGACCCGCAATACGTGCGAGTTCGCGGTTAGCGAAGAAGCCACCAGTGTGACCCTTCTTACCACCGTTAGCACCGATTTTTGCGTAAAAATCAGCACCATACTTTGCTTTGTTAGTTGCGGCAGCAGCTTTGCCGCCTGCTTTAGTTCCAGCCATCTAAAATGACCTCCCATAAAAATTAGTTTCTCTCGAGTAGAAAACAAAAGGGCCCCGACCTACGTATAAGTCGGAACCCTCTATTTCTGCTCGAAATTATGCTTATGATATCACGCTATTGCGCTCATGTCAATAATGATTATTTATTTTGTAGTTACTGTACTAGAAACTCTTGGAAGGCAGCAATATCTTTCACTTTGCCAGCGATAATGTTGCTCGTCAGCTCGGCCAGCGGCAGCTTTACCTTATGCTCAAACGCAATCTGGTTAATTGAGTGGCTCGTATAGTAGCCTTCTACGGTGTGGCCGCCAAGATCTGAATCACCTTTGGCCAACCCGAGGCCATACTGGAAGTTCCGACTCAGCTCAGATGAGCACGTCAGCACCAAATCGCCCACAACCCCATGTGCCAGCACATCGTAATCAGCAAAATGCATAGCTTTGGCCAGCACCGTAAACTCATCCAGTGCCATGGTAATGATTCGTACCCGCGTATTCGGTCCTAGACCTAAGCCCTGCGCATACCCACAGGTAATGGCGTAGAGATTCTTAAGTGCGCTGGCTAGCTCGAGGGCTCGGTAGCCTTTGGACGGCTCAATTTTAAAATACGGCGTCTCGAGTAGCTTACAAATGGTCTTCACATGCGCTTCTTTTTTATAGCCCAAAGAGACAACGGTGGGGTCTTTGGCCACAATACCTTCGGCAAACGACGGACCAATTAGGCTGTAGTAGTTGGGGTAACGTCCTAGGCTGCGGACTATCTGGTTTACCATTAGGTGGGTGCCTTCTTCGATACCTTTGCTGCAGTTGACGATGATCGTCTCATCACTAATAAATTCCCCATTGGCCATAATAGCCGTCCGGACAAACTGCGTCGGCAACGTCAAAAACAACATATCAGCGTGCTGACTCAGCAGCGGCTTACGAGACGGCTCAGCAAAATCGTACGTGCCGCCGTTGTATTCTACCAGTGAAGCAATAGCCTGGCCGAACTTGCCAAGCCCCAAAAAGGCCACATTCATGACCCCATTATACCCTGTTATACTAGCTTTGTGACAAAGTACGCAGCCATGATTCGCGGGATTGGGCCCGAAAATCCCAATATGCGCGGCGCCAAGCTTGCCGAAGCCTTTGCGGCTTGCGGATTTACAAATGTTACATCTTTCTTAACTAGTGGCAACGTCCTGTTCGAGAGCGATATAACCGATGTCGCACAATTAGAACAGATGGCCGAAGAAGCCCTACCCCGTCTACTCGGCTTTGAGCGTGAGGTGATCATCCGTTCCCAAGCTGACCTACAGAAGATTGTGGATACCGCACCCTTTGGCGACCTAAGGCACGAGAACGCTGGTAAAACGTACCTCACCGTCACCTTCTTCAAGCAACCATCCAAGGATCTGCCGCAATTACCATTCCAGCCGGAGGGAAAATCATTCCAGCTCCTCACTAGCGTCAACGGTGCACTCTGCTGCGTGGTAGACCTCTCCACCGGCAAAACGCCCGATCTCATGCAGTATCTAGAACGCCAATTCGGCAAAAGCATCACCACCCGCACCTACAACACCGTCACCCGCATGCTCGCTAAGCTCAGCTAATCGTCTGTGCGCAACTTTACACCCAGAATGGTTCCGCTAATCGCAAACACGGCAATGACGGCGGCAAATACGTAGTTTGCCGTGGTAGGGCTGGTAAACGTGGCCGTCAGGCCAATGCCAATAACGGGGATAGACATACTCAGATTACCGACAACAAACAGAGATGAGACCAGTGAGGCACGCTGATCTGGCGGCGCAATTTGGTTAATTACCTCGAGAACACCTCGATACCCTATACCAATAGCCGCCCCGCCCAGCACCGTGCCGGCCAATAATGCCCCTAAGGAGTGGAGCCGTTGTGCTAAGACCACTAGCAACAGCGTCGGCAACATTAGTGACGCCCCGCTCAACATCGCCGGCCAACTCTTCACTTTACGAGTAAGCAGCACCGCCAGTGCCCCCGCAGCAAACAAGGTAAACACCACGGCACCAGTGGTAGCAGGACTGGGTAGGTGCAAGGTTTTGGCGAGCAGGCTCGGGATAATGGCAGAGTAAAATCCCACCAGCGAAAAGAGAGAAAAAACGGAAATAGCCGGCGAGAGAAACTTGATCCTAAGCTCCGGCGGCAAGCCTAATTCTGGCTTGAGCGACAGGGTTCGCGCCTGGCGTTCCACAGTTTCCTCTGTTCGCCACACCGCTAGGGCTTGCAAAGTAAACAGGCCAATAAATACCCAGTACACCAGCGTAAGCGGGTGTGGCGCAAACGCCACGAGTAAGCCAGCCACTAACGGTCCCAGCCCGAGCCCCAGAATATTCGTCGTCACCGAGCGCAATGCCGCCGACCGCTTATCAGCTTGGTCATGTAAATCGCGCATCCACGCAATGACCGTCCCCGACATTACCCCAGTAGAAAGCCCTGTACACACTCTCGCTAAGAAGAGCATAAACACATTCCGAGCAAAGATAAACAGCAGCATGGTGAGCATGGACATTCCGATGCCGATCAAAGTAATACGGCGCCTTCCCCACTGATCGGACAAATTACCCAGAAACAGCAACGTAGACAGGGTCCCAATAATATATGCCGAGAAAATAAAGGTCAGCATGAGCACCGAAAAGTGCAGCTGACTCTCGTACAGGCGGTACAACGGCGTCGGCAACGTCGGCAAACAAAACGCTAGCATCGTCTGAATGCTAACAACCACAATTGAAGCATGACGCCCCAACACTCCTGCAGAGGTACTACGAATACCTTCCTCCTTCAGTTTTAATAAAAATTCAATTTTTCAATTGTGCCGTACCCCAACCAATCCAACAATAAGTATTCTTACAGCATGGGCTGTATCCCCAGAATTGGATCCAGTTTCTTACCAGGTCGTGGCGGATGTGGTTGCGCAGGGCATTCGACCTCCGTTAGTCGGTAGTCCAAGTTTGTAACGGGCGGTGTTGAAATGGTTCGTTGCCGAGGTGGTGCAAATAGTCGTCCACTGCGCCGTGGTGTAAGCCTTATACTCTGCCACCCACACAGCTTTATTCTGCTGCACAAAGAGCTGCAGACCGGGGTAATCCTTATTATCAGCTCCAGGACCCCCGTTATAAACAGTGGTGCACTCGCTGTACTCAAAGCATTCTTCATTGAGCGTCCAGTCAAAGTTGGTCACTAAGTCGTGCGCTTGCTCGAGGTCGCCCTTCAAGCCGATACTCATATTGATGGCGTGCGCCCAACTTGCCACCGCCCGATTATAAGTAATTTGGTCGGCGTATGTCAGTGGAAAGCCTGGGTCATTACTGTAGTCAGTGATTTCATCGGGTTCAATAGCGTCAAAGCCCTTGTCCTTGCACTGCTGCATGCGCGCTTGCATGATTGGCTTCAACTCATCAACCCGGCGGATGTCGAGCCAATACGAACCGGCCCACCCTGCATCGGCATTACCCCAGATTTGCGGGCTTAAGGCCTGGAATTTGTAGGCGTCAGCCCGGTACGTTTCGTACACTCCGGCGTCAAAGTAGCAAATCACTTTCTTACCTTTGTTGTGCAGATAATCGACCGTGGACTTGGGGTTGTAGTCGCCGTCGATGTCATAGACCATCGGTTCCGGCAGCGTTGCCCCACTAAAGTCCCTCAGACCCATCTGGACAGGATCGCTCGTGTCGAGGGCACCACCAAGCACCCAATGCAGTGGCATAGGCTGCGTGGCAGTCGGCTGCCAGATCGCGGTTGATCCAAACTTGACTGCCCTGCCAGCAGACGACGATGTGTCATTTTGGATAGTCACTGCCCCTGTGAGGGCGCCTGTTATTGGTTGCGCCGAGATATTTGGGCTAGCCGCATGGGAACTATGGAGCAAAAAGGAGCCAGTGAGTCCAGTAGCTATAATCACCATAAAGACTACCGCTGTGTGAGAAAATAATTTATTAATCAGATGGCGGAATTGGCGATTGACCGCGTCAATCACGCTTATGGACTTCATGAGCCTAAGTATAGAGGCTACGCCCCTGTTTGCAAACAATCCAGCGATTGCTGGATGGCGACTAAGAAAAAGACCTCCGTTTCCGGAGGTCTTAATCAAAATTTGGCACCGTGCTATGGAAATTATTCGCCTTTTGAGCGTACCGGGGCTTGGGTGACAGGCTGAGGGTCAACGGCAAAATGGGTATCTACAAGCTTGGCGACCTGCTGCACTTTTGCTTCGTCCAGCAGGTTATCGGCATTATAGACGCTGAGGAAGTGTTGGTTTGATGATTGCCGAACCATGTCATGCACGTCTTGGCGACTGATTGTCGCGCTCACGCGTTCGGCAGGTGCGTTTTTATCGGAGTGCAATCTGTACCCATGCGCCATGGTACGCTGCTGAGGTCTGAGTATGCCCTCGGTGCCCCGCTCCTGTGCCGCGTTGTACCACTGACGAGCAGAGATACCTACTTTGACCTCTGGCAAGTCCAGGAAAACTTTAGGATTATAACCGTCCATCCTATCATCCATTAGTTCATTCATATGCTTCTTGCGATCAACAAAGCCCTCATTGTACAAGCCGTTTGCATAGGCTATAAGGTGCGTTACTTCATTAACCGGGTCTTTATCATTAACTCCACCCATTTTTAAATACGTGCCAATCGTAAAGGCCAAGCCACTTTCTTCGGCATACTGCATTCGGCGGCCGACTCCTCGATAGAATTTTTCATTTTTTCGACGATTAATCTCATAGACCATAATTGCCTGGGTCGCTACATCTCGTTCATTCATTGGTTGACCAGCCGCCCATTCAGTCGTGTATTTCTCGGTGGCATGCACTAGTAGAGCGTCATGATTACGAAGCTTACTCTCTACTTCGGTAAAGGCATTCTGGGAGATGTAAGTATTATCGGCATCCATCCACATGATTGGATAGTCAGCATCCCTACCGTTTTTAAGTGCGTCGAGTGCTGCCGCCTCCATATAATCAGAGCGTATCTCACTGATAGCCTTATGCTTTTCAGGTATCAATTGCAGCGCCGTTTTTATATGGACGCTGGTGCCCTGAAAACGCTGCAGGGAGTCTTTCAATTCCGCATAGCGTTGAGTGGCAGCTTCACGCCCTGTACTATCAGCTTCCTCTACCCGGGTATTTGTCCAAAGCATTACCTCCACCGGACGACCGAAGGCTTCCTGAGAACGATGAATCGTATCAAGCAAGCGATCAATCGTCGAGCTCTCTTCCTGCATGAGTGCCACCGGTATGCAGACGGTCAGGGCGGCGGCTTCCATGCCCTCCTCCGGAACTACGACGGCTTCAAGTAACCCGTAGTTCCGCTCCATCCGCGCTTTAACATCTTGAGCATAGTCAGCTCCATAGCGAATCGAGGCATATTCTTCAACACCAGGGGCAAGCGGAAGCTCAGGCGCCAGCTCAGACATCGGAGGATTTGGTAAAGTGTCGACGTTCATTTTTGTTTTTGATTTACATATTAAACATTAGCATATATGGGGTAATTTGTCAATTTTGGAAGTCTCTTTATCGCATAGAAAAAGACCTCCATTGCTGGAGGTCTTAATCAAAATTTGGCACCGTGCTATTTTCCCAGGGGTGGACCCCAAGTATTGTAACCGCTACGAGGCTTAACTGCTGTGTTCGGGATGGGAACAGGTGTTTCCCTCGCGCCATGGGCACCAATGAGGCCACTTCCTCGTAAGAAAGTGCCTCATTGATGCCCATTAGGGTGCCATTTTTGGTCAAAATCAATGTAAAAGCGTGTGACCCTTCGATTTTCACTCAGGGTAAACAAACGACTGGTGATAAATCACCAATAACTAGTCAATTGCAACCTTAGATAAGTTCGGAAAAATCAAAACTTATCTAAGGCCATAAAAAGTCAATGTCTCTATTAGTACGCTTCGACTACATATGTTGCCATACTTCCATCTTGCGCCTATCAACCTGATAGTCTTTCAGGGAGATCATAGGGAAATCTAATCTTGAGACTAGTTTCGCGCTTAATATGCTTTCAGCGCTTATCTATTCCGTACATAGCTACTGGACAA
>Ga0207702_10000526_pt1 | contig 42901 bp, 40 predicted proteins | sample KBSCornC62_FD_184302 | JGI IMG/M metagenome (GOLD analysis project Ga0207702, IMG submission 184302) | Corn rhizosphere microbial communities from Kellogg Biological Station, Michigan, USA - KBS Corn C6-2 (SPAdes) (version 2) | ecosystem: Host-associated > Plants > Roots > Rhizosphere > Soil ... | reverse complement strand
CCAGGGAGGCCGCGCACCGGCCGACGCAGCGCGCGGCCGCGCGCTACACGACCTATCCGATGGCCGGGCATTTCGACGCGCGCTTCGGCGCAGCGCATCTGACCGCGGCGCTGTCCGCGCGGCGCGCCGCGTCGCAGACGGTCTGCACGCCGCTGGCCGTGCAGGTCCTGATCCCCTTCCACGTCGCCCCGCGCCACGGCACGCACGCGCGCGCCGACGCGCACCGCCGCGAGCGCGACGCGTCCTACCTCGACGCCCTGGAGCGCGAGGTGGCGCTGGTCGTCGAACAGGTCGGCCCCTGCCGCACCGTCTCCCGCCTGCACCTGGGCGGCGGCTCTCCAGGTGGCCTCAGCGAAGCGCACCTGGCCCGATTGCTGGGCCTGCTGCGGCGCAACTTCCACCTGGAGCCGGACGTCGAGGTGGCGATCGACATCGACCCGGCCGCCTTCGACGCGGGGCGCCTCGCGCACCTGCGCGAGCTCGGCGTCGGCGACGTCATCCTGACTCTTGCGGACGCGGCCCGGGCAACGCTCGATCACGTCGCCGACCTGATGAGCGCGGCCCGAGGGCTCGCCTTCGCGGGGATCGACGTCGAGCTCGCCGACGACATCCCGATCGCGGCGCGCACGCTCGCCGACGTCGCCGCCTTGCGGCCCGACAGGATCGCCCTGGGCGCGTGCGAGCGACGGCCTGTGCGCGCGAATCCCGCGCCCGTGGCCGACGACGAGACGGCCCGGGCGGTGCTCGGCTCGGAGGCGCTGTCCTGCCTGGCCGCCGCCGGCTACGAGGCCATCGGCTTGGGCCGGTTCGCGCTCCGCGGAAACGTCCTCGCCGCCGCGCGGCGCGAAGGCGGTCCCGATGTGACCTCGCAGGTCCCTCGGGCGCAGTTCGATCGGGACGTGCTGGGCCTGGGCGTGGCCGCCATCGGCCGCATCGGCGACTGCCTGTACCAGAACGCCCGCACGCTGGCCGCCTACCATGGCGCGCTCGAGCACGACCGGCTCCCCGTGACGCACGGCCATGTCGTCGACGCCGACGATGCGCTCCGGGGCGATGTCATCGAGGGCCTGATGTCGCGCGGGCGCGTCGACTTCGCGCACATCCTGGCCCGCCACGGCGTCGACCTGCGCTCCGCCTTCGCCGCCGAGATCGCGCGCCTGGCGCCGTTCGTCGTGCGCGGCCTGGTCGAACTGCATGGCGATCGCATCGTCGTGACGCCGGCTGGACGGCACGCGGCGGACGAGATCGCCGCCGTGTTCGATCGCTACCTGCACGAGCGTGTCGGGCCCGCGCGGCCTGGACGCGCCGTCCGGTGAACGCCGCACTGGTCATCGCGGGGCTGACGCTGGGCGCGGCGTCCGCACCGCATTGCGCCCTGATGTGCGGCGCCCCGTGTGCCGCGGTCACGCGCGGCGCGCGCCGCGAGACCCTCCTGTTCCAGGCGGGCCGGCTGGCCGGCTACGCCGCGGCCGGCGCCGTCGCCGCGAGCGCCGTCGCCCTCCTGGGCGCCTGGGCGCGGGCGACACCCTGGCTGGCGCCTCTGTGGACGCTCACGCAACTGGCGTTCCTCGCGCTCGGCCTGTGGTGGCTCGCGACGGGGCGCATGCCCGCCCGGCTCTTGCGCGACGGAACGGCGCCGGCCCCGGCCGCGCGCCCGCGAGTCGCGTGGCGCGCCGCGGGCGCGGGTCTCGCCTGGGTGGCGTGGCCGTGCGGCGTGCTGCAGGGCGCCCTGCTGCTGGCTTCGCTCGGCGGCGATGCGCTCGCCGGTGCCGCCGTGATGGCCGCCTTCGCGCTGGCCTCGGCGCCGGCGTTGCTGGCGGCGCCCGCCCTGTGGACGGCATGGCGCCGCATCGCGGGACGCGGACGCGCCGCCGCAGAGGTGCTGGGATATCGCATTGCAGGCGCGGCGCTGACCGCGACCGCCTCGCTGGCCTTGTTCCACACGCTGCGCGATCGCATCGCGGCGCTGTGCCAGGTTTGACGCAGCGTCGCGCTCCGGCGTTTCAGCGCTCCACGAACGCGCGCTCGATCACGTAGGTGCCGGGCACCGTCATGTTGCCTTCGCTGAAGCCGCGCGCCTCCAGGACGGCCCGGGTGTCGGCCAGCATCGCGGGGCTGCCGCAGATCATGCACCGGTCGTGCGCCGGGTCGAACGCCGGCAGGCCGAGGTCCGCCGCGAGGCGACCGCTCGCGACGAGCTCCGGGATGCGCCCCTGGCGCATGAACGGCTCGCGCGTGACCGTCGGGCAATAGACGAGTGCCGACCGGACGGCCTCGCCGAGGTATTCGTCCTGGGGCAGGTCGTCACGCAGGAGGCCGGCATAGGCGAGATCGCGCACGCGTCGCACGCCATGGACGACGACGACGCGTTCGTAGCGCCCGTAAGTCTCGAGGTCGCGCACGATGCTGAGGAACGGCGCAAGACCGGTGCCGGTGGCCAGCAGCCACAGCGTCCTCCCCGGCAACAGGTTGCGCAGCACGAGCGTGCCGGTGGGCTTGTTGCCCACCAGCACCCTGTAGCCGGGGCGCAGGTGCTGCAGCCGGGAGGTCAACGCGCCATCGGGCACCTTGATGCTGAAGAACTCCAGCTCGGACGCATAGGGCGAACTGGCGATGCTGTAGGCCCGCATCAGCGGGCGCCCGTCGACCGCCAGCCCGATCATCACGAACTGGCCGCTGTCGAAGCGGAACCCCGGTTCGCGGGTGGCGGTGAACGAGAACAGGCGTTCCGTCCAGTGGCGGACGGACAGGACGGTGGCTTGCGCGAATGCGCCCATCGGGTATGGCTCCAGAGTGTGTCCACAGCGTGCGCCCGACGCCGCCCCGGCGCCTTGCCCGTGCGCAAGAGATCGGGACGACAGCCAGGTCATCCGCGCGACCGGAGCGTCTGGTTTGACAGCGGTCAATCCGTCCGGCCGACATCGCGCTACCTTGTGAGCCATGAGCCACGCCACACCTTCCCGGTCCGGCCCGGACACGGATGCACCGGACAGCCCTCCCGGAGCGGGATCCTTGCGCCCGCTGCACGACGCCTGGCGCGTGCTCTGGGCCGCACCTGCACTCGTCATGGTCGCCCTGCGCATCACCGCGCCCGACGCCTGGGCGGCCCTGGCGCTCCTGGTCGCCTCGATCGCCGTCATGAACGCCGATGCCCTCGCACGATGGATCGGCAGGGGCGCCAGGCGCCCGCCCACCCGCCTCCAAGACGCCGGCGCGCACGCGGCCAGCGACTGAGTCGCCGGGCCGCGTCGCCGATCGGTGCGTCATGTTCCGCCTCGCCCGACTCCTCTCACCGGCCGTGCACCTGGCCTGCACGTTCGCCCTCCTCGGCTGCGTGTCGACGGGCGGGCGCGACACCGAGGCACGCCGGGCACACGACCTCGTCAACGCCTCCACCGTCACGCTCGCCACGTTCGGCGAGAGCGACGAGCACCCGGACGTCCGGCAGCAGCTTCGCGATGCGTGCGCCGTGATGATCTTTCCGCACGTCGGCAGCGCCAGCTTCCTGTTCGGCGGGTCCGTCGGCGCCGGCATCCTGCTCGTCCGCGACGCGCCCTCCGGCCAGTGGGTCGGGCCGGCGTTCTACGCGCTCGACGAGGCCAGCGTGGGTCCCCAGGTCGGGCTCGCCCGGCGCGAACTCATCGTCATCATGCACCGCTGCGGCGGCCTCGACGGGCTGCGCGACGAGCGGGCCTCGCTGCGGATCGGCACCTCGTTGACCGCCGAGGCGGCGGAACGCGGGCGCGGCGTCGAGGTGGCGCACGACGTGCGGGCGTACTCGCGCATCGACGGGCTGTACGTCGGCGCCGCGCTCCAGATGGCCGTGCTCAGGCCGCGCAAGTCGCTGTCCGACGCCTACTACCTGCAGCCGCTGACGGTCGCGCAGATCCTGTCGCCGGATCGCCCGTGCAGCGAACCGCTGTCGCGCGAGATCCGCTACATGATCGAGTCCGCGACGAAATAGGCGCAGCGGGCTGGCGGCAGCTCAGTGCGCGAACAGGGTCGGCACGCCGAGGTCGTCGAGCACCTCGCGGGTCGCGCCGCCCAGCAGCCGCTCCACGACGCGCGGCCTGCCCCAGGCGCCCATCACGAGCAGCTGGGCACCCATCGCCTTCGCGTCGAACAGCAGCGCCTGGCCGACCTGTCGATCGACGGGGGCGAGCCGCACCTGCACCGCCAGTCCGTGTCGCGTCAGCCACGCGACGGCGCGCGCGATGTCGACGGGCATCGGCATGTCGGAGGCCGCACCGCGCGGCAGCACGCGAACGAGGTCGACCGATGTCGCCCGCCGCAGCAGGGGCAGCGCCACGGCCGCGGCACGGGCAGCGCCGGGGCTGCCGTCCCACGCGACCACCGCCTTGCCCTGGCCGGGCTCGAAACGCCCGGGCCGCGGCAGGACGAGCACCGGACGTGCATTGGCCACGAGCACGGCGTCGATCAAGGCACGCTGCGCGGCCCGGCGCGGCCGCGCGGATTCGGGGGCGCCCATCATCACGAGGTCGCTGCCCAGGGCGCGGGAACACAGCGCAGCCGCGGCCGGCGCGCCGTCGCGAATGGCGTCGAACGTCGCGAGGCCGGCCTGCCGGCAATGTCGCAGGAAGGTCGATTCGCGTTCGAGCGCGGCATCCTCCATCTCGCGCATGCGCGTCGTCAGCGGATCGCCCTCCGCGAAGGCGGGCGGCGCGCCCAGGTCGACCGAGAGGTGGTGGCAGGACAGGCCGACGAGCCGCGCGTCGAACAGCCGTGCCAGGGCGGCGGCGTATGCGGACCGCGCATCGACGTCCGGGCCTTCGTCGATGTGCAGCAGGATACTGCGATAGGTCATGGCACCTCCTGTGCAGGTCGATTCTTCGCCAGGTGAACGAGCCGGGGCTTGCGCCAGCGCAGGTCGTCCGGACTCACACTTGCGGGTACAGCGGGGCTTCGTGCAGCACCTCCCACGCCGTGAGCGTCCCGCGCCAGTAGGGACGCCGTCGACCCGCGATCGTCCAGGCCGCTTCCCCGGCCGTCGGCACGAGGACGTCGCCGCGACGCTGCCAGTCCGACCAGTGGCCGACCCAGGAGGTGTCGACGAACCCGCGCCCCACCTTGCGCGGCCGGTTGCCTTCGACCGATCGCACCAGGCCGTCCGCACCGAAGGCGAAGCGCAGGGTCGCCGACACGCCCGCCGCGGCGAGCTCGGCATCGGCGTGGTCGGCATCGACCGCTCTCCAGCGCAAGCCGGGGCAGGCCGCCAATGCCCAGGGGGCCTGGACGGCCTCCGCCAGCCAACGCATCAGCTCGCCCCGCGCGATGGCCTCCGAGCCGCGGGCGGATCCCAAGGGCACGAGGCCCCACAGCCACGCGCCCAGCTCGCCCCGGCCCCGCACATAGGCGTCGACGACGTCGATCGACAGGCCCAGCGCGCCAGGGACCTGTGCGGCCCACACGAAGCCGGGCGCGCGAGCCGCCGTCCACTGGCGTGAATGCAGCGGCCACCACGCGTCCTTGTCGAGGGAGCGGTTGAGCGTGGCGCGGTGGCCGAGGCGAACGGCCACGGGCGTGGCGGCGGCCCGTCCCGCCGCCAGCTCGAGGTACCGCGCCACCGGCGGCGGCAGCGGCGGTGCGCCTGCCGCACGCGCCGCGTCCGGCACGGCCGCGGTCGACCAGAAGTCGGCGAGCAGGACGCGAAGGCAAGCCGGGCCCGGCCGCAGCGCCAAGGCCCTCGAAAGCAGTGGCGGCATGCCCTCAGGCCGTGGCCTGGCCGCCGTCGATCGCCTTGGCCAGCAGCACCGGGACGGTCGTGCGGCGCACCACCAGTTCGGCGTCGCTGCCGAGCGTCAGGCGCTTCAGGCCGCGGCGGCCATGCGTGCCCATGACGACCAGGTCGCAACGCTGCGCGGCGATCTGGTCGAGGATGACGTCGCACACCGGCGTCGCACCGCCGTCGACGACGGTCATCTCGCACTTCACGCCGTCCTTCGCGGCGATGGCCACCGCCTCCTGCGCCAGCCCCTGGCCGGTCTTCATGAGGATCTCGGCGAGTTCGCCGTAGTTCACGTAGGCCTCGCCGCCCATCAGCAGCGGCAGTTCGCTGACCACGTGCAGGACGACGAGCGCGGCGCCGGAGTCGGCCGCGAGGTCGACGGCCTCGCGCAGGCCGGCGCGCGACGGCGCGCTGCCGTCGTAGGGAACGAGGATGCGTTTGTACATGTCCGGACTCCTGCGCCGGATCGCCCCGGCCGGCGTCGCGCCAACTCGCCGCGACGATCCGATTCTTCGCGGTGGCGCGACATCGGCCTTGCGTTCGCGCAATGGCGCCACAGGTGTTCGACGCCTTGCTCCAGCGCAAGGCGGGCCGGGCGCGGCGGCACCAGACTGGGCGATCCATGCCGGCCGACTCCCGTGCTGTCGTGGACGAGCCGCGCCCGCCGCCCTGTCCGTCGAGAGAGCGACACGATGAGAATCGATCATGACTACGGCACGGCCCCGGCCTGCGCGCGCCGCAGCGGCGCCCGCGAGTTGCCGGGCCACGTGAGGACGCTGCCCGAGCTGCTGTCGTGGCGCTCGGCCCTCACGCCCTGGCGCCCCGCCTACGCCGAATACGATGCCGCCGCGGACGACTGGCGCGAGACGTCCTGGCGCGAGGCATCGGACGCCGTGCACCGGCACGTGCGGGCGCTGAGCGCCCTCGGCGTCGGCGAGCACGCACGCATCGGCATCCTCTTGCCGAACGGCTGCGCGACGGTCTGCATCGACCTGGCCACGCTGGCCGGCGGCTGGGTGCCCGTTCCCATGCACGCACTCGACAACCCGGCCAGCATCGCCTACATCGTCAGCGACACGGCCGCGGAGGTGCTGTTCGTGGAGACCCAGGCGCAGTGGGCGGACATCCGGGCGGCCGGGCTCGTGGCGCCGTCGCTGCACGCCGTCATCGTCCGGCGTGGCGAGGTCGCGCAGCCGGCAGATGGCCAGGGTCCCCGGTTGCTGAGCTTCGAGGCGTGGCTGCGCATGGCGGACGACGGCGCGACGCCGCACGCCACCGCGCCGAAGGCGACCGACCTCGCGGCCATCGTGTACACGTCCGGCACGACCGGCCGCCCGAAGGGCGTCATGCTGACCCACGCCAACGTGATGTCCAACGTGCGCGCCTGCCTGGCCCGGTTCGAGGCGCGCGAGGACGACCGCTTCCTGTCGTTCCTGCCGCTGTCGCACACCTTCGAACGCACGGCCGGCTACTACCTGCCCATCGCGGCCGGCGCGTGCGTGGCGTTCGCGCGTTCGGTCGACCAGTTGCCTTCCGACCTGCGGCGCGTCAGGCCGACGATCCTGGTGTCGGTGCCGCGCGTCTACGAGAAGGCGCAGGCGCGCATCGACGCCACGCTGGCGCGCTCGATGATGGCGCGCGCGGCCTTCCGTTGCGCAGTGGCGGCGGGCTGGCGGCGCCACCTCCGCCAGCAGGGCGCGCCGGGCGCCTGCCAGTTGTCGCAGCCGCTGGACGATCTCTGCAGCCGCCTGCTCGATGCCCGCGTCGGGCAGCCGCTGCGCGAGCAGTTCGGCGGCCGCCTGCGCGTGGCCGTGAGCGGCGGCGCCGCGCTGGCGCCCGCCATCGCGCGCAACTTCATCGGCCTGGGCGTGGAGATCGTCCAGGGCTACGGCATGACCGAGACCTCGCCCGTGGTGGCGGCCAACGCGCCGGGCGACAACGACCCGTCGACCGTCGGCCGGCCGCTCTGCGGCGTCGAGCTGCGCATCGGGGAGCAGCGCGAGCTGCAGGTTCGCGGGCCCAACGTGATGCGCGGCTACTGGAACCGCCCGGAGGACAGCGCACGCGCCTTCGTCGACGGCTGGCTCCGCACGGGCGACCAGGCCGAGATCGTCGACGGACGCCTGCGCATCCTCGGCCGGATCAAGGACATCATCGTCACGGCCACCGGCGAGAAGATCGCGCCGCTCGACGTGGAACAGGCGCTGATGGCCGATCCGCTGATCGAGCAGGCCTGCGTGTTCGGCGAAGGCCGGCCCTTCATCGGCTGCGTGCTGCAGCTGGAAGCGTCGCGGTGGAGGACGCTTGCCCGGGAGCTCGAGCTGGATCCGGACGCGACGGGATCGCTGAGCGACTTCGAGGCCCTGCGCGCCGTGGAGGCCAGGATGAAGACGGCCACGGCCTCCCTGCCGCGCCACGGCCAGCCGCGCCGGGCCATCCTGACGCTCGATCCGTGGACGACGGCCAGCGGGCTCCTGACGCCCACGCTCAAGCTCAAGCGCAAGAACATCGAATCCCGTTTCGCGGAGCAGATCGCGGCGCTCTACGGCCGCTGACGAGGCCGGTCAGGCCGCTTCCGCGCTCGCGGGCGCCAGGCTCAGCGCGAAGCGCAGCACCCCGCTCTCGCGGGACGACTCCTGCACGAAGCCGAAGTCGTGCGCGAGCGCCCGCATCGCCTCGTTGTCGTGCAGCACGTCGCCGACGATGCGGCTCGTGCCGCGTCGCCGCAACCAGTCCACCAGTCGACCGAGGAGCAACTGGCCGAGGCCGTGGTGGTGCAGGTCGCTGCGTACCAGGATCGCGAATTCCGCCTCGATGTTGTCGGGATCGCACACGGCGCGCACGACACCGAGGATCTCGTCGCGTCCGCCGCCGTCCGCGACGGCGACGAACGCCATCTCGCGTGCGTAGTCGATCTGCACGAGGCGTGCGATCTCGCTTCGCGGCAGCGTGCGGCGCGCGCTGAAGAAGCGCAGTCGCAGGTCCTCGGGCTGGACGCGATCGAGGAAGGCACGATGCAGGGCCTCGTCCTCGGGGCGGATCGGCCGCACGACCAGGTCGCGGCCCGCCCATTCGAGATGCGACACCAGCTCCTGCGGATACGGCAGGATCGCGAAATTGCGGACGCCGGCCGGCGCCGCCGCGCTCAGGCGCGCCCGCGCATCGAGGGCCAGCACGCCCTGCTCGTCCGCCCACAGCGGATTGACGTCGAGTTCCGCCAGTTCGGGCAGGTCGGCCTGCATCCTCGACAGGGCGACGAGCGTGTCGGCCACCGCCTCCACGCGCGCCGGCGGACGATCGCGCCAGCCTGCGAGCAGGCGCGATACGCGTGTGCGGCCGATCGCCTCGCCCGCCAGCACGCGATTGAGCGGCGGCAGCGCGATCGCGCGGTCGCCGAGCACCTCGACGGCGGTGCCGCCCTGCCCCACCATGAGCACGGGGCCGAAGGTGGCATCGACGCTCGCGCCGACGATCAGTTCCTGTGCATGGGGACGGCGCGCCATCCGTTGCACGCTGAAGCCCGACAGGGTGGCCTGCGGACGGGTCGAGAGCAGTGTCGCGAGCATCGCGTCCGCGGCCCGGCGCAGGGCGGCTTCGTCGGCGATGTCGAGCATGACCCCCCCCGCATCGGACTTGTGCGTGATGTCGGGCGACAGGATCTTCAAGGCCACCGGGAATCCGATCTCGCGTGCCGCGGCAACCGCGGCCTCGGCCGTGGGCATCGTCCGTCGCGTCACGACTACCGGGATGCCGTAAGCGGCCAGCAGCCGCTTGGCCTCGACCTCGTCGAGCAGCGTGCGGCCCTCCGCCAGCGCCGCGGCCACGACGGCGCGGGCCTCGTCGACACGAGGCTCGGGCGTGTCGCCGGGCGCCGGCGCCTCGAGCAGCAGCGCCTGGTTGCGGCGGTACTGCGCCAGCATCCCGAAGGCGCGCACGGCCTGCTCCGGCGTGTCGTGGCAGGACAGTCCGGCCGCCTCGAATTCATGCCGCGCCTGCGCGACCGATCCGGCGCCGACCCAGCAGGCCAGCACGCGATCGCGCCTGGGCTGCAGCAAGGGCAGGCAGGCGCGCGCGATCGCGCTGCTGTCGACGATGGCCGTCGGAGCATGCATGAACAGCAGCGTCCCGGTGTCGGGCGCATCGAGCAGCACCTCCAGCGCATCGACGTAGCGCTGCACCGGCGCGTCGCCGATGATGTCGACGGGGTTGGCATGCGACCACGTCGACGGCAGCCGGGCGGACAACGCGGCCAGCGTCGCGTCCGAGAGTTCGGGCAGCGCGATGCCTTCGCGGGCCGCGGCGTCCGCGGCGACCACGCCGGCACCGCCGCCGTTCGTGAACAGGGTCAGGCCCTTGTCCGTCGTGCCGGTCAGGCGCGTGAGCGTATCGGCGCCCAGGAACAGCTCGTCGAGCGTGTCCACGCGCAGGACGCCGGCGCGGCGCAGGGCCGCGTCGAAGACGATGTCCGCTCCGGCCAGCGCGCCCGTATGCGACGCGGCGGCCCGCACGCCGGCCCCCGCCCTGCCCGCCTTCACCACGATCACCGGCTTGTTGCGCGCCGCGGCGCGCGCCGCGGACATGAACTTGCGCGGCGCCTCGATCGACTCGATGTAGAGCAGGATCGCCCGCGTGCGCGCATCGCTGGCCAGGTGGTCGAGCAGGTCGCCGAAGTCGACATCCATGTGCTCGCCCAGCGAAACGAGACTGGAGAAGCCCACGCCGCGCGACTTGGCCCAGTCCAGCACCGCCGTCAGCAGCGCGCCGGACTGCGTGACGAACGCCAGCTCGCCGGCCGGCGCGTCGGTATGCGCGAAGCTGGCGTTCAGGCGCAGGTGCGGCGACAGCAGGCCGACGCAGTTGGGCCCGAGCAGGCGCATCAGGCCGGGCCGTGCGGCCTCCTGCATGCGCGCCTTGTCCGCCGCGCTCAGGCCCGCCGTCATGATGATCGCGGCGCGCGTCCCGCGCAGGCCGAGCTCGGCGATGGTGTCGACGACCGCGGCCGGCGGCACGCAGACGATGGCAAGATCGACCGGCTCCGGCAGGTCGGCGCAGCGCGCGAATACCGTCGCGCCTTCGAGTTCGCGATGCGCCGGATTGACCGCGAACACCTCGCCGGCGAAGCCGCCGGCGCGCAGGTTGCGCCAGACGGTCGCGCCCACTGTCGCGGGCCGGTCGGAGGCACCCACCACCACCACCGACCGCGGCGCGAACAGCGCATCGAGGTTGCGGATGCTCATCGCGTCCTCCGCGTATTCCGGAGGGCGTCGTCGTGGGGCGCGGCGGTATCGCGCATGGCGGAGTCCCTGGGGCTGTGGCGTCGCCCGTCACGATAGGCGCCTGGCGCGCGCAACCCTTGCGCGATCGCAAGCCGGACGACGATGGCCGGCACGGCTCGCCATCGATCGCGCCGGCCATCGCCTGAGCGGCGGCCGCGGCCATGTCGTACACCGCCATCGCCCGCATTGCCCCGCGGACCGGGGCGGCTGGCCCCCTCACGGCGAGATGTTGACCAGCCGCAAGGGCGTCCGCCGGCGCACGCCCTAACGTGGCTGCATGCCGCCAGTCGCACGGGCTGGCATGAACCGGGAGCCCGCATGAAGATCCTTTTCGCCGTCGACGGCAGCGACTACACCCGCCGCGCCCTGGACTACCTCGCCACGCACGACTGGCTGCGCCAGGGCAACGCGCTCACCGTGTTCGCCGTCGTGCTTGCGGTCCCGCACCGGGCGGCCGCCATGGCCGGCCCGAACCTGACCCACGCCTACTATCACGATGACGCGGAGGTGGCCCTGCGGCCGGTGCGCCAGGCCTTCGCCACCAGCGGCACCCAGGCCGAGTTCGCGTGGGAGATCGGCCATCCGGCCGAGGTGATCGCCAGCAAGGCCACGCGGGAAGGCTTCGACCTCGTCGTCATGGGCTCGCATGGACATGGCGCGCTGGCCAACGTCGTGCTCGGTTCGGTGGCGACCAAGGTGCTGGCGCGCTGCAAGGTGCCGGTGCTCCTGGTCCGGTGAGGCCATGCTCTGCCGCTGGCATCGTGCTCTGGCGCCGACCGCCCTCGCCGCGAACGAGGATGGCGTGACTATTCCGTCGGCAGCTCCAGCTTGTCCTGCGTCCGAGATTGAAAATCGTCGGCACCGTGTCGTTCGCGCAGTTGCTCCGACAGCGGCCCCGACAAGCGATTCACCATCCTGCCCCGGCGCACGGCGGGCCTGACGAGAATCGAGTCGGCCCAGCGCAGCATGTGCGGATAGTCCGGTGCCGAGAGGAACTCGGCGGCATCGTAGATCCAGCCCTTGAGCAAGCCCGCGTACCAGGGGAGCACGGCGATGTCGGCGATGGAGTATTCGTCGCCGGCCAGATAGGCGTTCTCGGAGAGGCGGCGCTCCAGCACGTCGAGCTGGCGCTTGACCTCCATCGTGAAGCGGTCGATGGCATACGGTATCTTGGCGGTCGCGTACGCATAGAAGTGCCCGAAGCCGCCGCCCACGTAAGGGGCGCTGCCCATCTGCCAGAACAGCCAGTTCATCGCCTCGGTGCGAGCAGCCGGGTCCTTGGGCAGCAGCGCGTCGAACTTCTGCGCCAGGTACAGCAGGATGGAGCCCGACTCGAAGACGCGAATCGGCTTCGTGCCGCTTCGGTCGACGAGCGCCGGAATCTTCGAATTCGGGTTGATCTCGACGAAGCCGCTGCCGAACTGGTCGCCCTCGGCGATGCGGATCAACCAGGCGTCGTACTCGGCGCCCTTGTGCCCGAGCGCGAGGAGCTCCTCGAGCATGATGGCGACTTTCTGGCCATTGGGCGTGCCCAGCGAGTAGAGCTGCAGGGGCTGCATTCCAACCGGCAGCGCCTTCTCGTGGGTTGCGCCGGCTGTCGGCCGGTTGTTCGAGAACTGCGGGCCGTTCTTGTCCCATGTCCAGACCTTGGGAGGTATATATCCGGTTGAATCCATTTTCGTTATCTCCAGAAATTCGCCTTGTGGGTTCATGCTGCCGCCAGGTCGGTGGATGGAAAGCGTGTTCGCTTGGTCTCGTCGTGAGCAATCGAATGCCGCTTGCGGTAGAGGCGATCAGACCAGCGGCGGAGCCGCGGGAAGGTCGACGGGCACCTTGGTCACGCCGTGCAGATAGTTGCTGATCGTCTTGTCGCCGATGGCCACCACGGTGTCGACCAGGTTCTCCTTCGTCCAGCCGGCAGCGAAGAAGGCGTCGATGAGCGCCTGGTTGGCGTGGCCCCGCTTCTCCGCGATGTCGCGCGTCAGGCGGGCGAGCGCGTCGAACTTCGCGTCGAACGAGGCGCGGCCGTGGCGCAGTTCCATGATCTGCGCGTCGCTGAAGCCGCTCATCTTGCCGACCATGGTGTGAGCGGCGAGGCAGTACTCGCACTCGTTCAACTGGCTCACGACGAGGTTGACGACTTCGCGCGCCTTTCCCGTGATGCTGCTCTTGGCGTTCTGGAGCGCGAGGTAGGTGGGCAACGCGTTGCCGGAATGGGCGAATGCCGGTGAAGCTGATGCCATGGCTCCACTGCATGTGGGTGGCGCCGCCGTTCAAGAGAGTCGCGTAGCGGCGCTGCCGTTCGGAATCCTCATGAGCCAGCTGCGAGACGAACGCCGGTCGCCGCCCTCCGGCCACCAGGTCGATGCCCCCGATTAGGCTGTCGAGGCCGCCTGACAGCAGTGAAATGCAGTCGTGGGGCAGTGGCTGGGGCCTTCCGTTCGGGGGCGCTGCGCCGCCGTCCACAAAGTGGAGCGTCCAGTAGTCCCCTGTCAAAACCTTCAGCATTCCCTCGGCATGCGCTTTCAAGGGCGCCCATCGAAGCGGCTCGTGCAACGCGACAGTGAGCTCGATAGTGCGTGTCCACCCGTCTGCGCTGCCGTTCCGCAGGCAACACAAGTCGGCAGCGCAGACCGACAAGCAGAACTGCGCGAAATCCCACGCCTGAGCGCTTGGTGCGAAACCTTTACGCTTCAACGACCCGCGCCAGCCTTGCGCGATGGTTCCTACGCCAGCTCGTTTGGCGCTCTTGAACAGCGTGAACGCGCGCTCCCCGTCTTCTAGAGTTGCAGGCAGTTGGTCGACGGACGTGCAAAGCACCTTGGTCATCAGCCACTCCGGGTCAAACGGGGAGCCGGCTTTGCCGCCGGAGCTTGACGTTGAGGTGCCCATCACCGGGCCCCCCGCTTCGCCTGCTGGATGGCAGTCTTGGTCCGTGCCTCAATGGACGAGTCGGGTTCCCACTTTTCGACAATCGTGCGAGCCCACGGCTGCGCGTACAGCGAAGGGATGAGGCCAGGGCCCACCTTCGCTACCGGTGCCTCCGCCAGGAGCGCAGAGGCCTGTGCAGTCAGCTCCGGGAAGATCTTGCAGGGCTCAATGAGCGGGACGACGTCTTCGCCCAAGCGCCAAGTTCGGGTTGCGGCTTTCAATTGCCAGGCCTTGATCATGGCCATTCCCGCTTGAACGGCTCCAACGGCGCGAATGGCGTCGGCCAATGGCATGTTCGCTGCTGTCGCTGTCGCCAGGGCGTCGCGCAACGCTCGACCTTCGTCGGTCATGTTGTCCGCGCCGAAGTCACGAGTCGCTGTGTCTCTGCTCAGGTGCAGCAAGGGCCGAAGACTGAGCTTTCAAGCGCAATCTGTCGCGTCGCCGCGAACAGCCCCGGCCCGGTCGGACTCATTTCTGCCGCTACCCTGACTCGGCTCGTCGATGCTAGCCACGGCTTCATTGCGATTGACGATCTGGAAAAGTTGATGGCCCTACGCGGAAGCGATCCCGTTTTCAGTGACCTGGCTCAAGCGCTCAAGCTGTCGTACAAGAAGGAGAGCGCTCAAAGGATGCTGACTGATGTGAATCGAAACAACATGCTTCAGCGCCTCAACTTCTACGGTATCAAACTGATCAACAACACGCAGGGCGTCGATGAGATCCTGGGCAGTCGAATGCTCACAATCTCGACGCGCGCGATGCCCGCTGGACATAAATTGCCACGTGATGGCAGGCTCGATCGCGAGCAGTGCGCACAGCTACGAGATCACCTTCACGTCTGGGCATTCAGTCACGTCGACGCCATCGCGCGGACGTACGCCTCCATCTTTCCTGAGGTATCGACGCGCGACGTCGAGATCTTTGCGCCAATTCGTGTCTTGGCTCAGCTCAGTGGATCCGAACCGTTGATTCGCGAGGTCGATGACGCACTCGCAACGACTCGTTCATCAAGCAGCACCACGCCGTCCGAAGCCATGGAGGACGCGCTCCTCGGCATTCTGACGAGAGCGATTGCCAACCATCGACGATTGCCGACAGTCATAACAGTGCTGGAAATGCAAATGCGCTTGCGGATTCAAGAAGGCGTGCACGCCCGCAAATTCAGCTCAGCAGCGCAGTCAGACCTTGACAGCCCCGAGTGGATCGGACGTCAGTTGAAAGACATCTTTGCGCCGCTCGCAGCAGAGCCGATCCGGGTTGAATTGCACGGTCGCGCCACGCGCTTCTATCCCCTCGGGCCGGAAATCCTTGCAAAGGCGCTCACGCGCGCAAATGCCAAGCGCGAAGATTTGGCTGACGACAACAACCCACGCGCGTTCTGTGCCTCCTGCTCGTCCTGTGATTACCAGGAGGTCTGCGAGATACGTTCGCGCAAGCTCCAAGCCGAGGCACGACTGAACAACCGCGGCCGACGCGTCCCGCCATCGATAGAAAACCCAGTGGGTGCTGATACGGGACTTCACTGACGGGCGAGCTTTGGCGCATTCCATTGCCCTCTGCGTCCATGCTGGAAGCCCGTAGGCAGAGCCGTTTGAGACCCCGTTCCCCGCCCCGTCAGGCCGACCGTCTGTGAACGGGCCGACGGCACCCCGCTGACGGGGCTTGAATCCATCCAACGGGGCCTCTGACGGGCGCAGCGTGCATCGCGCCAAGAGGTGCTACCCAGGATGGCTTCTTCAAATCGGGCAAAACACGACTTGCGGCCGGCCAAGGCTAGCCGCGGCCTTTCTACAGCGTTTTCTTCCGTTCCCAACCTTCACAACCCACAAGGTTGGGAAACTCTGCCTAAAAGATAGGCAGTCCGACCACTTGGAATCAGTACTCGCCAGGCCCTTGGTAGTCGGGTGCGAGGTTCTCGAACTTGGTCCACTGCCGCAGAAATGCTAGCTTTGTCGTGCCGACAGGACCATTCCGTTGCTTGGCGATGATGATCTCGGCGACCCCAGGTTCCTTGCTCTCTTTGTTGTAATACTCATCCCGATAAATGAACATGATGATGTCGGCGTCCTGCTCGATGGCGCCGGATTCGCGCAAGTCGGACATCATCGGGCGCTTGTCCGGGCGCGATTCCACGCTTCGGTTCAGCTGCGACAGCGCGATCACCGGGCAGTGCAATTCCTTGGCGAGCGCCTTGAGGCCGCGCGAGATCTCGGAGATCTCCGTGGCGCGGTTCTCGCCGTCGCCGGAACCGGCCATCAGCTGCAGGTAGTCGATGACGATCAGGCCCAGCTGGCCGCACTGGCGCGCCTGGCGGCGGGCGCGCGCGCGCAGCTCGGGCGAGGTCAGCGCAGGCGTCTCGTCGATGAACACGGCAGACTTCGACAGCCGTTCCACGGCCTCGGTCAGCCGGCCCCATTCGTCGTTGTCGAGGCGGCCCGTGCGCAGGTGCTGCTGGTCGATGCGGCCTTGCGAGCCGACCAGGCGCAGCGCGAGCTGGGCGGCGCCCATTTCCATCGAGAACACGACGACCGGCAGGCCTTCGTTGACGGAGACGTTCTCGGCGATGTTCAGCGCGAACGCCGTCTTGCCCATCGACGGGCGCGCGGCCAGGATGATCAGGTCGCCCGGCTGCAGGCCGGCGGTGTTGCGGTCCAGGTCGTAGAAGCCGGTGCGCACGCCGGTGACGTCCTCGGCGCCGTTCTCGGCCAGCTCGGTGACGCGGTCGATCAGCTGCACCGCGAGCTGGTCCATGCTGAAGAAGCCCTGCTTGGAGCGGTTGCCCTCCTCGCCGATCTTGAAGATCTTGCCCTCGGCCTCGTCCAGGATCTGGCTGACGGCGCGGCCCTGCGGATTGAACGCGTTGGTGGCGATCTCGTCGGAGGCGGCGATCAGCTTGCGCAGGATGGCGCGCTCGCGCACGATCTCCGCGTAGCGGCGCATGTTGGCCGCGCTCGGCACGCTCTGCGCCAGCTGGTTCAGGTAGGTCAGGCCGCCCGAGTCCTCCACCTTGCCGGCCATCTGCAGGTGCTCGTAGACGGTGATGACGTCGGCGGGCTTGCTGGCGCCGATCAGCGCGCCGATGGCGCCGAAGATCAGCTTGTGCTCGAAGCGGTAGAAGTCGTCGGCCGTGATGATGTCGGCCGCGCGGTCCCATGCGCCGTTGTCCAGCAGCAGGCCGCCCAGCACGCTCTGCTCGGCCTCGATGGATTGCGGCGGGACGCGCAGCTTGGCGACCTCGTCGTCGCGGGCCTGGCCGCGGTTGGGCAGTGCGGAGTCAAAGACAGTCGTCATGTGTCGTGGATCTTAAAGGCGTCCCGGACAAGCACTGTGGACAAGCTTGTGGACAGCCTGGGGAGCTTGATGGGACAAGCCGTTTTTTCGTGTCGCCAATGAAAAAGGGCCGACGCGAGTCGGCCCTTTCGGGGCTGCGGGCGGGCACGCGGCCCGCTGCGAAGCTTCAGTCTTGCTCGGCGACGACCTGCACCGTCACGTCGACGACGACGTCGGTGTGGGCGGCGATCGAGACGGCGTGCTCGCCGACGGTCTTCAGCGGACCGTTGGGCAGGCGCACCTGCGACTTGGCGACTTCGTAGCCGTTCTTGGTCAGCGCTTCGGCGATGTCGGCATTGGTGACCGAGCCGAACAGGCGGCCGTCGACGCCGGCCTTCTGCGAGATGCGCACGGTCTTGCCGGCCAGCTTCTCGCCGAACGCTTGCGCGGTGGACAGCTTCTCGGCGGCGGCCTTTTCCAGCTCGGCGCGGCGGTCTTCGAATTCCTTGATCGCGGCCGCGGTGGCGCGGCGCGCCACGCGGGTCGGGATCAGGAAGTTGCGCGCGTAGCCGTCCTTGACCTTGACGACGTCGCCCAGGTTACCGAGGTTGGCGACCTTTTCCAGCAGGATGATTTGCATGGGTCGTTTCTCCTCAGACCTTGTGTTGATCGCTGTACGGCAGCAGCGCCAGGAAGCGGGCGCGCTTGATGGCCGTGGTCAGCTGGCGCTGGTAGAACGCGCGCGTGCCGGTCAGGCGAGCCGGCGTGATCTTGCCGTTCTCACCCACGAAATCGCGCAGGGTATCGACATCCTTGTAGTCGATGTGATCGACCTTGGCGACGGTGAAGCGGCAGAAGCGCTTGCGGCGGAACAGCAGCGATTGCTGGTTGCGCTTCGGACGCTTGTCCTTGGAAAAACGAGACTTCGGCGGGGGCATGTTGATGACCTCTGAAATGTGTTCCGAACGATTGGAAGGGGTGACGGGCAGTCAGGCGTCGACCTCGGTGACGTGGAAGACAAGGCCCTTCGCGTTTCGCGAGGGAGCGAGGAATCCGGCGTAGCTGGCGACCTGTCCCAGGGGAAGGGTCGCGACCTTGCGCGTGATCTCGCCGATCGCCACCGCACGGATCGTCAGGACGACCTTGCGCGGCTGCTTGTCTTCGAGCACCTCGGACTCGTGCTTCAGGCTCAGGTCGAGCGCTGGAAGTCCGGCCGGGGTGTACCGGGTCGCACCGCGTTCCACCAGCTCCGCAGAGAGAATCAGACGATTCATCGCTGCTCAGCGGCGGGGCGCGGCGGTTGCCTTCAGGCCGTCGCCTCCTGCGACGATGCCGACTTGCGGGCTTCTTCCTTCTCCACGGCCTTCATCATGACGGACGGGGCGGTGTCGGCCTTGTCGCGCAGCACGGTGAGGTGGCGCAGGACGGCATCGTTGAAGCGGAAACCGGTTTCCAGTTCGGCCAGGGCTTCCTTTCCGCACTCGATGTTGAGGCAGATGTAGTGCGCCTTGGCGAGCTTCTGGATCGTGTAGGCCAGCTGGCGGCGGCCCCAGTCTTCCAGTCGGACCACCTTGCCACCGGAGTTGGTGACGAGGGCCTTGTAGCGTTCCAGCATGGCCGGAACCTGTTCGCTTTGATCCGGATGGATCAGCAGAACGATTTCATAGTGACGCATGAACACTCCTTGTGGATTTCCAGCCTGGCTGGAATGAAGCCGCCCCGACAGCGTCAACTAGAGGGCTGGAACGTCCGGAATGACGATTCAGCCACGGGTGCGGCAAGGAAAGCCGATGATTATAGCCCAACCAGCCCGGTTTGGGGAAGGTCGGAGAGCGAGGCGATCCGGGCGCCTGCTGTCGGGCAGGCAGCGCCGATCGCGGTGCGGAGGGGTCTGGCTCCGCCCGACATGCGCCTCCGGGGACGCCTGTCGCGCCTCGGGGCGGTGCCTGACCCCGCATCGGCCAAGCGACGCGCGGCAAGATGGGGCACCCCCTCGCAAGCGGGGTCAGGCACCGCCCGGAAGCGAAGTGGCGTTGCGGGACACGTCGTCCAGGGGGAGCCAGACCCCTTCGGGGGCGGCCCGGGCGCTCGGCCGAGGACGGCTTACTTGCGGGCGGCCAGCGCCGTCCAGGTCTCGACCACCGTGTCCGGGTTCAGCGAGATCGACACGATGCCCTCGTCGGCCAGCCAGGCCGCGAAGTCCGGGTGGTCGCTCGGGCCCTGGCCGCAGATGCCGACGTACTTGCCGGTGGCGCGGCAGGCGTTGATGGCGCGCGAGATCATCGCCTTGACGGCCGGGTCGCGCTCGTCGAAGTCCTCGGCGAGTTGCTCCAGGCCGGAATCGCGGTCCAGGCCGAGGGTGAGCTGGGTCAGGTCGTTGGAGCCGATGGACATGCCGTCGAAGTGCTCCAGGAACTGGTCGGCCAGGATGGCGTTGCTGGGCACCTCGCACATCATGATCACGCGCAGGCCGTCGGCGCCGCGCTTGAGGCCGCGCTCGGCGAGCATCGCCACCACGCGCTCGGCCTGGCGCACGGTGCGCACGAACGGCACCATGATCTCGACGTTGGTCAGGCCCATGTCGTGACGCACGCGGCGCAACGCCTCGCACTCCATCGCGAAGGCGTCGCTGAACTCGCCGCTGATGTAGCGCGACGCGCCACGGAAGCCCAGCATCGGGTTCTCCTCGTCGGGCTCGTAGCGCGATCCGCCGATCAGCTTCTTGTACTCGTTGGACTTGAAGTCCGACAGGCGCACGATGACCGGCTTGGGCCAGAACGCGGCGGCGATGGTGGCGATGCCCTCGGCGAGCTTGTCGACGTAGAACGCGCGCGGCGAGGCGTGGCCCCGGGCCACCGATTCGACGGCCTTCTTCAGGTCGACGTCGATGTTCGGGTAGTCGAGGATCGCCTTCGGGTGGACGCCGATGTTGTTGTTGATGATGAACTCCAGGCGCGCCAGGCCGACGCCGGAGTTGGGCAGCTGCGAGAAGTTGAACGCGAGCTGCGGGTTGCCCACGTTCATCATGATCTTGATGGCGCTGTAGGGCATCTCGCCGCGCACCACCTCGCTGACTTCCGTCTCGAGCAGGCCGTCGTAGACGAAGCCGGTGTCGCCCTCCGAGCAGACGACCGTGACCAGCGCGCCGTCATGCAGCACGTCGGTGGCGTCGCCGCAGCCGACCACGGCCGGGATGCCCAGCTCGCGCGCGATGATGGCCGCGTGGCAGGTGCGCCCGCCGCGGTTGGTGACGATGGCGCCCGCGCGCTTCATCACCGGCTCCCAGTTCGGGTCGGTCATGTCGGCCACGAGGACGTCGCCGGGCTGGACCTGGTCCATCTCGGAGACGTTGCGGCACACGCGCACGGGGCCGGTGCCGATCTTCTGGCCGATCGCGCGGCCCTCGACCAGCACGGTGCCCGAGCCCTTGAGCTTGTAGCGGTGCTCGGCCTGGCTGGCAGCGTTGCTCTTGACCGTCTCCGGACGCGCCTGGAGGATGTAGATCAGGCCGTCGCCGCCGTCCTTGCCCCATTCGATGTCCATCGGGCGGCCGTAGTGCTTCTCGATGATCATCGCGTACTTGGCGAGCTCGACGACGTCGGCGTCGTTCAGCGAATAGCGGTTGCGCTGCTCCGGCGGGGTGTCGACGGTGCGCACCAGCTTGCCGTCCCTGGCCTTCTCCTCGGCCGAGGCGAACTCCATGCGGATCAGCTTGGAGCCCAGCGTGCGGCGGATGATGGGGAACTTGCCGGCCGCCAGCGCCGGCTTGTGGACATAGAACTCGTCGGGGTTGACGGCGCCCTGCACCACCGTCTCGCCAAGGCCGTAGCTGGCCGTGATGAAGACGACGTCGGTGAAGCCGCTCTCGGTGTCGAGCGTGAACATGACGCCGGCGGCGCCGAGATCGGAACGCACCATGCGCTGCACCCCGGCCGACAGCGCGACCTCCGCGTCGGCGTAGCCCTTGTGCACGCGGTAGCTGATGGCGCGGTCGTTGTACAGCGAGGCGAACACCTCGCGCATCTTGTGCAGGACGGCGTCGATGCCGACGACGTTGAGGAAGGTCTCCTGCTGCCCGGCGAAGGACGCGTCGGGCATGTCCTCGGCCGTGGCCGACGAGCGCACCGCGAACGAGGCGTTCGGGTCGCTGGCGGACAGGCGCGCGAACTCCTCGCGCACGCCCTTCTCCAGCTCCGGCGGAAACGGCGCGTCCTCGATCCACTGGCGGATCTGGCGGCCGGCCTCGGCCAGCGCGCGCACGTCGTCGGTGTCGAGCGACTTCAGGCGCGCGGCGATGCGCTCCGTCAGGCCGCCGAAGGCCAGGAATTCGCGGAATGCGTGCGCGGTGGTGGCGAAGCCGCCGGGGACGCGGACGCCCGTGTTGGCCAGCTGGCTGATCATCTCGCCGAGGCTGGCGTTCTTGCCGCCGACGATGTCGACGTCGGTGTTCCTCAGCTCCTCGAATGGAATGACCAGTCGGGTGGCCAGTGCGGGGTTGGACATGAAAAAACTCCTTGATGATGGAAAACCGGGCTCCGGCCGTCCACGCGCCCGCAGGGCACGGTGTTCCAGGAGGGCACGTCGACCACGTGTTGTTCGAGTTGTCGGTCGAGGCGGGCCATGGAAACGGGACGTCCGGAAGATTTATGGTTCAGTTGACCGGGATTCTACGGAGGATCTGCCTATCATCGGGTAGGACAGACGCCCTAACGCCGCCAAGGCGACCTTGACAAATGCCCAATCGCACCGTTTTCTTCATTTCGGACGGCACCGGGATCACCGCCGAGACCTTCGGCAGTTCCATCCTGGCCCAGTTCCCGGGCAAGCCGCGCAAGGTGCGCCGGCCGTTCATCGACACCGTCGACAAGGCGCTCGGCGTCGTCGAGGAGATCAACCGCACGGCCGAACTGGAAGGCAGGAAGCCCATCGTCTTCCTCACGATGGCCACCGAGGACGTGCGCGACATGATCGCCGGCCCGGCCTGTGCCGGCGTCGTGATGGACATGTTCCGCACCTTCGTGGAACCGCTGGAACGCGAGTTCGGCATGAAGTCCAACCACCGGGTGGGCCGGTTCTCGGATGCCGCCAAGAGCGAGGAATACAACGAGCGCATCGAGGCGATCAACTTCTCGCTGGCGCACGACGACGGCCAGTCGGCCAAGAACCTGGCCTCGGCCGACGTGATCCTGGTGGGCGTCAGCCGCTGCGGCAAGACGCCCACCACGCTGTACCTGGCGATGCAGCACGGCATCAAGGCCGCCAACTACCCGCTGATCCCCGAGGACTTCGAGCGCGGGCAGTTCCCGTCGACGCTGACGCCGTTCAAGGCCAAGTGCTTCGGCCTGACCATCGACCCGGAACGCCTGACCCAGATCCGCAACGAACGGCGCCCGAACAGCAAGTATGCCGCGCTGGACAACTGCCGCTACGAGGTGCGCGAGGCCGAGGCGATGATGAAGCGCAACGGCATCTCGTGGCTGTCGTCGACGCACAAGTCGATCGAGGAGATCGCCGCGACCATCCTGCGCGACATCCGGCCCGACAAGTTGATCTACTGACACCCGCCGGCGCCGGACCGGCCTCCGGGTTAGCACCCCCTAGCTTGTTCGGCAAGCCATGGTTGACCACGTTGACGACTCGACCGTAAGGCCCTACAACCGTTCTCAGGGGGCTTGCGACCAGCGGCCCCGCACCGGATGGAGGGCCGGACGACAAGAACGACGGACGCGACGCGTCCGCACGCTGCCGGGACCGCGCCTCCAGACGGCCTCGAACCGTTTTTTGGAGTGTCCCGGCCTTGGCCATCCATCGCGCCCCGATTGCCGCGACCCTGCAGAACGCCTGGCTGAAGGCGCTGCAAGCCGCTGATGCGGCACTCGCGCGCAACCGCCTGCGCGAGGCGCGCAACGCCCTCACCGACGAAGTCGTCGCCGCCCTCGGCTCCGAGGGGGTCTATGTCACGTCCATCGACCGGCTTCTGGGCGCCGCGGCCCCGGCCTGGCTCGACGCCATCGCCGCCGCCCGCGCGCTGATCTCCGACCGCGTCACCGGCAAGCGCGTGCACTGGCACCGCTCCACTGCCTCGATCGATTTGGCACACGGCGAACTGCTGGCACGGCTGCCGGCCCTGTACCTGTTCGGGCTCGACGCGACGCTGTTGTCGATCGCGGAGCAGTACCTGCGCGTGCCCGTGGCCTACCACGGGGCCGTGCTGCGGCACTCGCCGGTGGACGGCCGCCAGGTCGGCCCCCGCCGCTGGCACCGCGACGCGGAAGACTTCCACGTGCTGCGCACGGTGCTCTACCTGAGCGACGTGACGGAGGATGGCGGCCCGTTCGAATACGTGCCGCGCGGCCTGCAGGACCAGGCCAGCCGCGCCATCGGCCGCAGCGGCATGTGCACCGACGACCGCATGGCCGCCAAGGTGCCGCGCGAGCAGTGGAAGCGTTGCGTCGGCCCGGCCGGCACCATCGTCATCGCGGACTCGGCCCAGGTCTTCCACCACGAGTCGCTGCAGCGCGACGCACCGCGCACGGTCCTGATGCTGGGCCACGCATCGCGCCGGCCGCGCTCCCGCGCGATCGCCCAGGCGCACTTCCCGGTGCAGCAGCATGCCGTCGCGCTCGATGCACTCGTCCCCCCGGCGTTGCGGCCCTGCGTGTTCGACTGGCGCCGCCCGGTGGCGTCCCTGCCCGGCGGCACGCCCGAAGCATCCACCTCGGTGCTGGGCGACTTCATGCCGGGCTAGGGTGCCTTCGAGCAAGTAGTCGCGCAGGCCGGGCGTGCCGTATCGCGCGTGCGTGCCTGCAGGGCAGCACAAGGGGTCCGCGACACGCGGGAACGCCCGCTGCCCACCCGGGCTCATGCCCCGCTACCGCAACCTGGACGGCCACTCGGGCGTCCTCCGCTACGAGACGACGCCCGATTCGATCACGCTGACCTTCGTCAACGGCGACCGCTACGAGTACACGCACGTGCGGCCCGGGCGCGAGGCCGTCGATCGCATGAAGGCGCTCGCCGCAGCGGGCCGCGGCCTGAGCACCTACGTCGCGCAGCACGTGCGCGAGCGTTACGCCCGCAAGCTGACCTGAGCGGCGCCCTGCCGTGCCGATTCGTACAGGCACATCGCCGCGGCGGCGGCCACGTTGAGCGATTCCTCGCCGCCCGGTTGCGCGATGCGCACGCGCAGCGTGCAGGCCGCCGTCACCCCCTCGCTCATGCCCTGACCTTCATGGCCGAACACCCAGGCGAGCGGGCGCGGCAGTGCCGTCTCGTGCAGCCACCGGGCGTCGCGCAGATGCGTGCCGACCACGGGCAGGCCCAGGGCGGCGACGTCCTCGATGGCCGAGCCTTCGACCAGCGCCAGCCCGAAATGCGCCCCCATGCCGGCGCGCAGCACCTTGGGCGACCACAGCGCGACGCTGCCCTTGAGCGCGACGACCTGCGAGAAGCCCATCGCGGACGCCGTGCGCAGGATGCTGCCGACGTTGCCGGGGTCCTGCAGGCGGTCCAGCACGACGGTGTCGCGGCCCGGCTGCGGCGCGGTCGCGGTGTCGGCCTCGATCAGGAAGCCGATGGGCGCCGGGGACTCCAGCCCGCTCAGCTCGCGCATGAGCGCGTCCGGAACGCACACGACCTCGGGCGCGCCGCGCGCGAGGGACTCCAGCGCCGGCCTGGCCCAGGCCGACTCGGTGACGATCGCCCGCAGCGGCACACGCCCGCGCTCCAGCAGCGCGCGGCACAGATGGTCGCCTTCCAGCCAGACCCGGCCCAGCTTGCGATACGCCGCGGGCTCGGCGAGCAGCCTGCGCAGGTCCTTGAACAGGTCGTTGTGGCGCGAGGTGACCTGGCGGACGACGGTGGTCATCCCTTGACCTCGCAGGTCCACCGCGCTGCCGCCAGGCGTACCGGCTCGAACGAGCGGCGATGCCACTCGCACGGGCCGTGCTCGTCGAGCGCCGCCAGGTGCGCCGCGGTGCTGTAGCCCTTGTGCGTGCCGAAGCCGTATTGCGGCCAGCGCAGCTCGTGCTCGACGCAGATGCGGTCGCGCGTGACCTTGGCCAGGATGGACGCCGCGGAGATGGAGGCGACGGTGGCGTCGCCGCCGATCACCGCCTCGGCGCGGATGCGGATCTTGGGCAGCCGGTTGCCGTCCACCAGCACCTTGTGCGGCGGCAGGCGCAGGCCCTCGACGGCGCGCTTCATCGCCAGCATGGTGGCGTGCAGGATGTTGAGCTCGTCGATCTCGGCGACGCTGGCCTCGGCCACGCAGAACGCCAGCGCCTTGGCGCGGATCTCGTCGAACAGGCGGTCGCGCTGCAGCGCGGTCAGCTGCTTCGAATCGTTCAGGCCCTTGATGCGCTGCAGGTCGTCGAGGATGACCGCGGCGGCCACCACCGGGCCGGCCAGCGGCCCGCGGCCGGCCTCGTCGACGCCCGCGACCAGGCCTTCGTTGGCGTCGAATCGCAACGCGATCTGCTCAGGCTTTGACGACTTGCGCGATGGCATCGGCGGAAAGCCGCACCGTGTCCCGGCGCAGCAGCTCATGGAGTTCGTTGAACCGGACGCGCACCGCCTCGCGGCGCGGCTCGTCGTCCAGCCACGCGATTGTCGCTCGCGCGAGCGCTTCCGGGGTGGCGTCTTCCTGCAAAAGTTCCGGCACGACGAACTCGCGGCACAGGACGTTGGGCAATCCGACCCACGGCTGCAGGCGCAGGCGCTTCATGCGCAGCGCGTTGAGCCAGCCGACGACGTAGGTGACGACCATCGGACGCTTGTACAGCGCCGCCTCCAGCGTGGCGGTGCCGCTGGCCACGACGGTGACGTCGCAGGCGGCCAGCGCCTCGTGCGAACGGCCTTCGAGCAGGTCGACCGGAACGCCGGGCGCGTGGCGCAGCAGCAGCGGCTCGACCAGCGAGCGCATGCCCGGGGCCACGGGCAGCACGAAGCGCAGGCCGGCGCGCTGGCGATGCAGGATGGCGGCAGCGGCGAGCACCCGCGGCGCGATCAGCTTGATCTCGGAGCGCCGGCTGCCGGGCAGCAGCGCCACCACCTGCGCCGTGTCGGGCAGGTTCAGCGCACGCCGCGCGGCGGCGCGGTCGGGCACCATCGGGATCACCTGCGCGAGCGGATGGCCCACGTAGGTGGCGCCGATGCCGTGTGCGCGCAGCAGTTCGGGCTCGAACGGGAACAGGCACAGCACGTGGTCGGCCGATTCGGCGATCGTCTTCACGCGCTCGGGGCGCCAGGCCCAGATCGACGGACAGACGAAGTGCACCGCGCGGATGCCGTTCTGGCGCAGCCGCTTCTCGAGCCCGAAGTTGAAGTCGGGCGCGTCGACGCCCACGAACACGTCGGGCCGCTGCGCGATCAGGCGGTCGCCGAGGGCGTTGCGGATGCCCACCAGCTCGCGATAGTTCAGCAGCACGTCGACGTAGCCGAACAGCGAGAGCTTGGACGCCGGCCACCAGGCGTCGAAGCCGAGATCGACCATCTTCGGGCCGCCGATGCCGGCCGCCGTCAACGCGGGCCAGCGCTGCTTCAGGCCCTGCAGCAGCAGGCTGGCGAGCAGGTCGCCCGAGGTCTCGCCGGCGACCATGCCCAGGCGCAGGGCCTCGGGCGCGGTCGCGGTCGTCTGCGCAGGCTCGGAGCTCATCGACGCCCGGTCAGCGCACCAGGCCACGCGTGGCCGACGCGATGAAATCCAGCATCGTGTCGATGTCGGCGTTCACGCGCGCGTCGTCGCCGCGCATCGCCTCGATCTCCGCCTTCGCGAGGTCCAGCGTCTGGTTCTTGCGGTACAGCGCCTTGTGCATGTTGCGGATCCCGGAGATCTGCTCCACCGTGAAGTCGCGCCGCTTCAGGCCCGTCAGGTTGACGGCGCGCAGCGCCATCGGGTTGCCCTCGGCCACCATGAACGGCGGCACGTCCTGCGACACGTGCGCCTGGAAGCCGATCATCGCGTGCGCGCCGATGTGGACGAACTGGTGCACGCCGGAGAGGCCGCCGACGACGGCCCAGTCGCCGACGTGCACGTGGCCGGCCAGCGTGACGCCGTTGGCCATCACCGTGCGGTCGCCGACGCGCACATCGTGGGCGATGTGCACGTAGGCCATGATCCAGTTGTCGGAGCCGACGCGCGTGACGCCCTCCTCCTTGTGCGTGCCCGTGTTGAGCGTGCAGAACTCGCGCACCGTGTTGCGGTCGCCGATGCGCAGCTCGGTGAGCTCGCCCTTGTGGCTCATGTCCTGCGGCATCGCGCCGATGGAGCCGAACTGGTAGAACGTGTTGTCGCGGCCGATGGTGGTGCGGCCCTCGATCACGCAGTGCGGACCCACCTTGGTGCCGGCGCCGATGCGCACGTGCGGACCGATGACGGCGTACGGCCCGACGCTGACGGTCGAATCGAGCTCGGCGGCCGGGTCGACGATCGCGGTCGGATGGATGTTGGTCATCGATGCTCCCCGCGCGAGCTCAGGGCCCGACCGAGCGCACGGTGCACATCAGCTCGGCCTCGACGGCCAGCTCGCCGTCGACCGTGGCGCGCGTCGAGTACTTGTAGATGTTGGCCTTCTTGCGCTCGATCTTCGACTCGAGGATCAGCTGGTCGCCCGGCTCCACCACGCGCTTGAAGCGCGCGCCGTCGATGCCCGCGAAGTAGTACAGGCGCGAGCCGTCCGACGTCTCGCCCTCGGACGCGAACGACAGCAGCGCCGAGGCCTGCGCCAGCGCTTCCAGCATCAGCACGCCCGGCATCACGGGGCGGTTCGGGAAGTGCCCGTTGAAGAATGGCTCGTTGATGGTCACGTTCTTGAGCGCCTTGATGCGCACGTCCTTCTCGAACTCGACGACGCGGTCGACGAGCAGGAACGGGTAGCGGTGCGGCAGCTTCTTGATGATCTGGTGGATGTCCATCAGCATGGCAGTCTCATTCTTTCTCTTGCGCCTTCTCGAGGGCGCGCACGCGCTCCCGGAGGGCATACAGGTTGCGCAGCGTGACTGCGTTCTTTTCCCAGCTGGCGTGCTCGTCGACGGGGAAGATGGCCGTGTAGACGCCCTTCTTGCGTAGCGAGTGCATCACCATCGTGGAGGCCGACACCGTCACGCCGTCGGCGATCTCGATGTGGCCCTGGATCATCGCGGCGCCGCCGATCATGACGTTGCGCCCGACCTTGGTCGAGCCGGCGATGCCCACGCAGGCCGCCATCACCGTGTGCGCGCCGATGTGGCAGTTGTGGCCGATCTGGATCTGGTTGTCGAGCTTGACGCCGTCCTCCAGCACGGTGTCCTCGAGCGCGCCGCGGTCCACGCAGGTGTTGGCGCCGATGTCGACGTCGTTGCCGATGCGCACGCCGCCGAGCTGCTCGATGCGTTCCCAGCGCCCTTGCGTCGGCGCGATGCCGAAGCCGTCGGCACCGATGACCGCCCCGCTCTGGAAGATGCAGCGCTCGCCCACGGTGCAGCCGGCCGCGATGGTGACGCGCGGATGCATCAGGCTGTCGGCGCCGATGGTCGAGCCCGCGCCCACGACGCAGTGCGCGCCGAGCTGCACGCGCTCGCCGATGACGGCGCCCGCCTCGACGACCGCGTGCGGGCCGATCGCGGCGCTGGCCGCGACGACGGCATCGGGCGCGACCCAGGCGGTCGGATGCACGCCGGCGGGCGGCACCGGGCGCAGGCGCCGAGCCCACCACTGGGTCAGGCGCGCGAAGTACAGGTAGGGGTCGTCGGTGACGACGAGGCTGCGGCCGGCGGGCGCAGCGGCGACGAGCGAGGGAGCGATGACGATGGCGCCGGCCGTGCTGGCCTCGAGCGCCTTCTGCAGGCGGGCCTGCGCCACGAACGTGATCGCATCGCCGCCCGCCGTCTCCAGCGGGGCGATGCGTGCGATCAGGTGCGAGGGGTCGCCCCGCAGTTCTCCGCCCAGCGCCGCAACGATCTCACCCAGGCGAACTGAGTTCATGTCGCGGGGTCCGGAAACTTACTTGCCGGCGTTCAGCGCGTCGATGACCTTCTTCGTCAGGTCGACGCGGGCACTGGCGTAGATGACCGGATCCTGGACGATCAGGTCGTAATGTTCCGACTCGGCGATCTGCTTGATCGTGCGGTTGGCGCGCTCGGCGATGCTGGAAAGTTCCTCGTTCTTGCGCTGGGTCAGGTCTTCCTGGAACTCGCGGTGCTTGCGCTGCAGGTCGCGATCGAGTTCGACGAGCTCGCGCTGGCGGCGCGTCTTCTCGGTCTCGGACAGCGTGGGGCCGTCGCGGTCGAGCTTCTCGGCCTGCGCGCGCAGCGCCGAGTTCTGGTCGTTCAGGTCCTTCTCGCGCTTGCTGAATTCGGCTTCCAGCTTGGCCTGGGAGCGCTTGGCGATGTCGGATTCGCGCACGACGCGTTCGCTGTTGACGTAGCCGATCTTCAGTTCCTGGCCGGAGGCAGACACCGCGACCGACGAAAAAGTGGCCAGCAGCAGGGCGTAAATCAATTTCATGGAACGTGCTTTCATCAAAACGCGGTACCGACTTGGAACTGGAACCGTTGAATTCTATCGTTTGGCTCGGCCCGGACAGGAAGGCCATAGCTCAGCTTGAAAGGTCCAACGGGGGACGTCCAGCTCAGGCCGAGGCCGGCCGAGGCCCGCAGCGAACCGAAGTCCATGTGGTTGCGCTCGGTCCAGACGTTGCCCGCGTCGAAGAACGCGAACAGGCGCAGGCTCTTGTCCTTGTCGGCGCCGGGTACCGGGATGTAGAGCTCGTTGTTGAGGTTGAACTTCTTGGCGCCGCCGATGAAGGCGCCGGTGGCGTCCACCGTGCCCTGCCCGAGGGAGCCCTGCTCGAACACCCGCACCGAGCCGAGGCCGCCGCCGTAGAAGTTCTTGAACACCGGGTAGCTCTTGCCGTTCAGGCCGGTGCCGTAGCCGACTTCGGCGTTGATGCCCAGCGAGAAGTGGTTGCCGAGATCGATGTACTGCGTCACCTGGCCGTTCAGGCGCGCGTACTGCACGTCGCCGAACAGCGAGAAGTCGGAGTTCAGGCGCACGTAGCGGCCCGAGGTCGGCGAGACGCCGCTGTCGCGCTCGTCGCGTGCCCAGCCCGCCGTGATCGGGAACGAGTTGGCGAAGGAGCCGAACTCGCCGACGAAGCGGTAGTAGCTGATGGGCACGCCCTGCAGCGTGCCGATGTGCGTCTGCTCGGCGCCGACGCCCACGTACACCGTGTCGAATTCGGAGTACGGCAGGCCGAACCGGATGTCCGCGCCCGGCGTCGACACCGCGTACGCATCGCCCGAGCTGTTGAGCGGGCGCGAGGTGCGGTAGTAGATGTCGAAGGTGCGCGAGATGCCGTCGTCGGTGAAGTACGGGTTGGTCTCGCTGATCGACAGGTTCTTGTTCGTGTGGGCCGTGCTGACGTCGAGCGAGACGTAGTTGCCCGTGCCGAACACGTTCTCCTTCTTGATCGAGCCCGTCAGCGAGATCTTGTCGGCCTGCGAGTAGCCGGCGGCCAGCGTCAGGTTGCCCGTGGGCTTCTCGACGACATTGACGGTGAGGTCGACCTGGTCGGGCGCGCCCGGCACGTCGTTCGTGTCGACGTCCACGCTGCTGAAGAAGCCCAGGCGGTCGACGCGGTCGCGCGACAGCTTGATCTTGGAGCCGTCGTACCACGCCGACTCGAACTGGCGGAACTCGCGGCGGATGACCTCGTCGCGCGTGATCGTGTTGCCCGACAGGTTGACGCGGCGCACGTACGCGCGGCGGCCCGGGTCGGCGGCCAGCACCAGCACCACCTGGCCCGTCTTGCGGTCGATCTGCGGCTGCGGCTCGACGTGCGCGAACGCGTAGCCGTAGGTGCCGAACAGGTCGGTGAACGCCTTGACCGTGGTCGTGACGTCGTCGCCGTGGTAGTTCGCGCCGGGCTTGACGTTGATCAGGTTCTTGAACTGCGCCTCGCGGCCGAGGTAGTTGCCCTCCAGTCGCACGCCGGTGACGACGTAGGGCTGGCCCTCGGTGATCGTGATGGTGACGCTGATCGTCTGCTTGTCCGGCGAGATCGTGACCTGCGTGCCGGTGATGTCGAACTCGAGGTAGCCCTTGTTGAGGTAGAACGCGCGCAGCTTCTCGAGGTCGGCGTTGAGCTTGGTGCGCGAGTAGCGGTCGGACTTCGTGTACCACGTGAGCCAGCCGCCCGTGGTCAGGTCCATCTGGTCGATCAGCTTGGACTCGCTGAACGCCTTGGCGCCGATGATGCGGATGTCGCGGATGTGCGCGACGTCGCCCTCGGACACTTTGAAGGTGACGTTGACGCGGTTGCGCTCGAGCGGCGTGACGGTGGTGACGACCTCGGCCGCGTACAGGCTGTGGCCCAGGTACTGGCGCTTGATCTCCTGTTCCGCGCGGTCGACGATGGCCTTGTCGAACGGCAGGCCCTCGCCGATGCCGGCGTCCTTGAGCGCCTTGGTCAGCGTGTCCTTGTCGAACTCCTTGGTGCCCAGGAAGTTGACCGACGCGATGGTGGCGCGCTCGTCGACGATGACGACGACGACGTCGCCCTCGACGTCGATGCGCGCGTCCTTGAACAGGCCCGTCGCGAACAGCGCACGCAGCGCGGCGGCCGCCTTCTCGTCCGAATAGCTGTCGCCGACGCGGAACGGCAGCACCGAGAACACGCTGCCGGGGTCGGTGCGCTGCAGGCCTTCGACGCGGATGTCGCGGATCTGGAAGGGTTCGATCGCCAGGGCGGCGAGGGGCAGCGCGGCACCCGCGAGGATCACGCAGGCAGCGACAGGGCGCATCAAGCTCGGGAAGAGTGAAGACATCAGGTGTTTATTGCAGGCCCAGGAAGCGGACCGCGTCGTTGGAAAGGGCGAGGGTCATCAGCAGCAGGAGAATCAGAGCCCCGCCGCGCTGCAGCCAGATTTGCCACAGGTCGGAGACCGGGCGACCGGTCGCACCCTCGAACAGATAATACAGCAGCGTTCCTCCATCCAGCATCGGGACGGGCAGCAGGTTCAGCACCGCCAGACCGAGGCTGACCCTGGCCAGAAAGCTCACGAACCATGCGAAGCCCTGGTGCGCCGCAGCGTTCGCCGCGACGGCGATCGTGCCCGCGCCGCCGATGGCCTTGGTGGGCACCTTGCCGGTCAGGATCAGGCCGATCGTGCGCCAGGTGGACGCCGCCTGCTGCCAGGTCTGCTCGGCGCCGAGCGTGACCGCGTCGATCGGCGTGGCACTCACCACCTCGTGCAGCGACTCGACGCCCACGCGCGCCACCGGCTTGCCGTCGGGGCCCGGCTCCAGGCGCGCGGTCACCGGGAACGACAGCGTCCGTCCGGCGCGCAGCACCTCCCAGGTCATCGTGCGGGGCGTGCCGCCCTGCCCGCTCGCCTCGATCGCCGCGCGCTCGGCCGTCCAGTCGGCGATGGGCTTGCCGTCGATGCGCAGCACGACGTCGCCGGTGCGCAGGCCCGAATTCGCGGCCGCGCCGCCGGGGACCAGCCCGCCGACCTGCGCCTCGAGGGCGAGGCCCAGCGTCTTCGAACCGGGCTTGGGCGCGTTGAACGGATCGATCGTGTCGAGGGCCGCGGTCAGCGTTCGCGTGGCCGAACCGCCGGCCCGCGTGACGCGCAGCTGCAGCGGCTCGCGCTCGACCAGCGCCCCGTCGATCGCGCGCATGACGTCGTCCATCGAGCGCACGGTGCGGAAGTCGTCCTCGCCGGCGTCGGCGCCCTGCGCGGTGGCGACGATGCGGTCGCCGCGCTGCAGGCCGGCGTCCGCGAGCACGCTGCCGGCGGGCGGCGCGCCGACCACCGGCAGGGGCTGGTCGATGCCGTACCACTGCACGAACGAGTAGAGCGCGATCGCCAGGACCAGGTTGGCGAACGGACCGGCCGCGACGACCAGCGCGCGCTGGTACAGCGGGCGCTGGTTGAAGCAGCGCGGCAGCTCGGCCGGATCGACCGCGCCCTCGCGTTCGTCGAGCATCTTCACGTAGCCGCCCAGCGGGATCAGGCTGAGCGCGAATTCCGTGCGGTCGGCGCCGAAGCGGCGGCTCCACACGACGTTGCCGAAACCGATCGAGAACCGCAGCACCTTGACGCCGCAGGCCTTGGCGACGCGGTAGTGGCCGTACTCGTGGATGGGGATCAGGATCGCCAGCGTGACGAGGAACCAGAACAGCGTCTGCAGCAAGGCCATCATGCGTCCTTCGCCAGCTTGGCCACGTGGGCGCGCGCCGCATCACGCGCGCGGGCGTCGAGCGCGAGCAGCGCGTCGAGCGCGTGCGCGTCGTTCGCGGCGGGCAGCACCCGCTCGAGCGCCTGCGCGTTGACCTGGTGGATGCCCGGGAAGCTCAACCGGCCCGCGAGGAAGGCCTCGACGGCGATCTCGTTGGCGGCGTTGAGCACGGTGGTCGAGCCCGGCGCGGCGCGCAGCGCGGCCCACGACAGGTGCAGACCCGGGAAGCGCCGCTCGTCGGCCTCCTCGAAGGTGAGCGCGGCCATCTTCGTGAAGTCGAGCGCGTCGCAGCCCGATGTCATGCGCGACGGCCAGGCCATGCCGAAGGCGATCGGCCCCTTCATGTCGGGCGTGCCCAGCTGCGCCAGCACGGCGCCGTCGCGCGCGACCACCATCGAGTGGATGATGCTCTGCGGATGGATGACCACCTTGATGCGCTCGGGCGCGAGGCCGAACAGCCAGCGCGCCTCGATCACCTCGAGCGCCTTGTTCATCATCGTGGCCGAATCGACCGAGATCTTGCGGCCCATCACCCAGTTCGGATGCGCGCAGGCCTGGTCGGGCGTGACCGTCGCCAGCGAGGCCGGATCGCGCGTGCGGAACGGGCCGCCGGAGGCGGTCAGGACGATGTGGTCGACCGCGGCGTCCCAGTCGGCGGGGTTCGCCGGCAGGCACTGGAAGATGGCCGAGTGCTCGCTGTCGATCGGGATCAGCGTCGCCCCGCCCTGCTTGACGGCATCGACGAACAGCTGGCCGCCGACGACCAGGGCCTCCTTGTTGGCCAGCAGCAGGCGCTTGCCCGCGCGCGCGGCGGCGAGGCAGGCCGGCAGGCCCGCGGCGCCGACGATGGCGGCCATCACCTGGTCGACCTCGGGATGCGACGCGAGCTCCTCGAGCGCCTTCGCTCCGGCGAGCACCTCCGTGGCGATGCCGGCGGCCTTCACGCGCGCACCGAGTTCGTTGGCCGCGGCCGCGTCGGGCAGCGCGGCGTAGCGCGGGCGCCAGCGCACGATCTGCGCGAACAGGTCGTCCGTGCGGCGCTGGCCGGTGAGCGCGAACACCTCGAAGGTGCCGGGATGCAGCGCGATGACGTCGAGCGTGCTGGTGCCGATCGAGCCGGTCGAGCCGAGGATGCAGACGCGCTGGCGCCGGGTGGTGGAGGTCATCGCGGGATTCAGAGGGTCACCAGCGCGAGCGCGGCGGGAAACACGGGCAGCAGCGCGTCGATGCGGTCGAGGACGCCGCCATGGCCCGGCAGCAGCTGGCTGGAGTCCTTGATGCCGGCCGCGCGCTTGGCCAGCGATTCCACGAGGTCGCCGACGATGGCCAGCGCCACGAGCGCCACGAGCGCCACGACCAGGCCGGCGAGGCCGAGCCGGTCCCGCAGCAGCCAGAACAGGTTGCCGTGCGGGTGCACGGTCACGGCCACGACGACCAGCGCCAGCACGATCACCGAGACGAGCCCGCTGATCGCGCCCTCCCAGCTCTTGCCGGGGCTGATGGTCGGCGCGAGCTTGCGCCTGCCGAGCGCGCGGCCGCCGAAGTAGGCGAAGATGTCCGCGGCCCACACGAGCGCGCAGACGGTGGCCAGGTAGGCCAGGCCGCGCTCCCACGAGGCCATCAGCGCGGCCCAGGCGGCGTAGATCAGGATCCAGCCGAGGACGAAGCGCAGCGCGCGGCTGACCTTGCGGAACCCGTCGGGCCCGGCGCGCAGCGCCAGCGCGCCGCCCAGCACCCACAGCGCGGTGACGCCGCCCCAGGCCTCGGCGGGGATCGCGGCCTGGCCGATGCCCGCGCCGAGGGGCGCGATGGCCAGGCAGGCCAGGCCCAGCACGACGCCCGAGGCGATCGCGGCCGCCTTCGGGAGCCCGCACAGCCGGCCCCACTCCCAGCCGGCGGCCGCGATGAGGACGATGGTCAGCAGGGCGAACGGCAGCGGCGACCGGGCCATCACCGCCGGAATCAACAGCGCCAGCAGGACCAGCGCGGTGATCACGCGTTCACGCAGCATCGGGGCTCCCGGCCAGTGCGGCCGCTTCGGGTTTGACGCCGCCGAAGCGGCGGTCGCGCGAGGCGTAGACCTTGAATGCGCGGTCGAGTTCCGTCTCGTCGAAGTCCGGCCACAGGCAGTCGGTGAAATACAGCTCCGAGTACGCCACCTGCCACAGCAGGAAGTTGCTGATGCGCACTTCCCCGCCGGTGCGGATGAACAGGTCGGGATCGGACGCCTCGTGCTGCGCCATGTAGCGCGAGAGGCGTTCCTCGGTGAGCTGGTCGGCCGGCACGCCGTCGGCGATGGCACGCTGGCAGGCCTGCACGATGTCCCAGCGGCCGCCGTAGTTGAAGGCCACCCACACCGTGATGCGCGTGTTGTGCGCGGTGGTGCTCTCCGCGCGCTCCCACGCGTTGCGCACCGTCTGCGAGACCGCGGCGCGGTCGCCGATGATCTTCACGCGCACGCCGTCGCCGGCGATCTTGGTGAGGTAGCGCGTCATCGCGCTCAGCACCAGGCCCATCAGGCCCGAGACTTCCTCTTCCGGGCGCTTCCAGTTCTCCGACGAGAACGCGAACACGGTCAGGTGCTCGACGCCGCGGTTGGCGCACGCGTTGATGGTGGCCACCAGCGCATCGACGCCGTGCTTGTGCCCGAAGATGCGCGGCATGAAGCGCTTGCGCGCCCAGCGGCCGTTGCCGTCCATGACGATGGCCACGTGCCGCGGCACGTTGGGGTCGCGCGTCGAGGCCCCGGAGGAGGAGGCGGGCGGAGTCACGGCGCGCTTCAAACCGCGAGGATCTCTTGTTCCTTGGACTGCACGAGGTGGTCGACCTCGGCGATCGTGCGGTCGGTCAGTTTCTGGATCTCGTCCATCAGGCGACGCTCGTCGTCCTCGGTGATCTCCTTGTCCTTGAGCAGCTTCTTGCCGTGCTCGTTCGCCTCGCGGCGCAGGTTGCGCACGGCGACCTTGGCGTCCTCGCCCAGGCCCTTGACGACCTTGGTCAGATCCTTGCGGCGCTCCTCGGTCAGCGCGGGCATCGGCACGCGGATGATGTCGCCGGTGGTCGACGGGTTCAGGCCCAGATCCGACTCGCGGATGGCCTTCTCGACCTTCGAGATCATCGGCTTCTCCCACGGCTGAACGCCGATGGTGCGCGCGTCGAGCAGCGACAGCTGCGCCACCTGGCTCAGCGGCACCGGCGAGCCGTAGTACTCGACGTGGATCTGGTCCAGCATGCCGGGATGCGCGCGGCCGGTGCGGATCTTCTGCAGTTCGGCCTTGAACGCTTCGATGGATCGGCCCATCTTGGTCTGGGCGGTGTTCTTGATGTCGGCGGTACTCATGGTCTCTCCTCACTGGCACGCGCGCCGCCGCCGGCGCCGTGCTTCGAACACGTGTTCAGATCGGCTTCAGACGTGCACCAGCGTGCCTTCGTCCTCGCCCAGCACGACGCGCTTGAGCGCGCCCGGCTTGAAGATGCTGAACACCTTGATGGGCAGGTTCTGGTCGCGGCACAGCGCGAACGCCGTGGCGTCCATGACCTGCAGGTTCTTGCCGATGGCCTCGTCGAACGTGATCGACTGGTAGCGCGTGGCGTCGGGCACCTTCTTCGGGTCGGCCGTGTAGACGCCGTCGACCTTGGTGGCCTTGAGCACGATCTCGGCGCCCATCTCGGCCCCGCGCAGCGCGGCGGCGGTATCGGTGGTGAAGAACGGGTTGCCGGTGCCGGCCGCGAAGACGACGACCTTGCCCTCTTCGAGGTACTGCAGCGCCTTCGGACGCACGTAGGGCTCGACGACCTGCTCGATGGAGATCGCCGACATCACGCGGGCGACCATGCCTTCCTGGCGCATCGTGTCGGCCAGCGCGAGCGAGTTCATCACCGTCGCGAGCATGCCCATGTAGTCGGCCGTGGCGCGGTCCATGCCGACCGAGCCGCCGGCCACGCCGCGGAAGATGTTGCCGCCACCGATGACCACCGCCACCTCGGTGCCCAGGCGCGTGACTTCCTGCACCTCCTGCACCATGCGGACGATCGTGGCCCGGTTGATGCCGTAGGCGTCGTCGCCCATCAGCGCTTCGCCGGAAAGTTTCAGAAGGATGCGCTTGTACACCGGCATGGACGGAAGGCTCCCGTGGGCATTGGAATGTGGATTCGTCTCGCAGTGTAAGCCGGGGCCCGAAGGCCCCGACTCATCCTGCTTCGCTGTAAGTCAGCCCGGGCTGCTTACTGGCCGCGGGCGGCGGCCACCTGGGCAGCCACTTCGTCGGCGAAGTTGTCGACCTTCTTCTCGATGCCCTCGCCCACCACGTAGAGCGTGAAGCCCTTGATCGTCGTGTTGGCGGCCTTGAGCATCTGCTCGACGGTCTGCTTGTCGTTCTTCACGAAGGACTGGTTCAGCAGCGAGACTTCCTTCAGGTACTTCTGCACCGAGCCTTCGACCATCTTGGCGACGATGTCGGCCGGCTTGCCGGACTCGGCGGCCTTCTGCGTGGCGACCGAACGCTCGGTCTCGACCAGGTGGGCCGGGACGTCGGCCACCGACAGCGCCTTCGGCTTCATCGCGGCGACGTGCATCGCGACGTCCTTGGCGGCCGTGTCGTCGCCCTCGAACTGGACGACCACGCCGATGCGCGTGCCGTGCAGGTAGTGCGCCAGGCCCGCGTTCTCGACGCGCTGGAAGCGGCGGATGGACATGTTCTCGCCGATCTTGCCGACCAGCGCCAGGCGCACGGCATCGACGGTGGAGCCGTCGAGCTCGAGCGCGGACAGCGCGGCGACGTCGGCCGGGTTCTTCTCGACGACCAGCTTGGCCAGCTTGTTGGCGAAGGCGATGAAGTCGTCGTTCTTGGTGACGAAGTCGGTCTCGCAGTTGACTTCGATCATGGCGCCGACGTTGCCCGACACGTAGGCCGCGATCACGCCTTCGGCGGTGACGCGCGAGCCGGCGCCGGCCGCCTTCGTGCCCAGCTTGACGCGCAGGATCTCTTCGGCCTTGGCCAGGTCGCCGTCGGCCTCGGTCAGGGCCTTCTTGCAGAGCATCATCGGCGCGTCGGTCTTGGCGCGCAGTTCAGCCACCATGCTTGCGGTAATCGCGGGCATCTTCAAACTCCATCATCTGCGCCGGCCAGCGTACTGGCCGACAGTGAACAAATTGCTTCCGTCCTCGGCGCGGCGCGCGAATGTTGCGCTTTCGCCTCGCCTTGTGCAAAGGGGGCCTCGCAGCCCCCCTTGAACACAGACCCGTCACGCGACGGGTGGGGGTGATCAGCCTTCGGCGCCGACTTCGACGAATTCGTCGCCAGCGGCCGAGACCTGCTGCACCACGTCGGAGGTGGCGTTGGCCTTGCCTTCGAGCACGGCGTCAGCCACGGCCTTGGCGTACAGCGCCACGGCCTTGGCCGAGTCGTCGTTGCCCGGGATCACGTAGTCGATGCCGATCGGCGAGTGGTTGGTGTCGACGACGCCGATGACCGGGATGCCCAGCTTGTTGGCTTCCTGGATGGCGATCTTGTGGTAGCCGACGTCGATCACGAAGATCGCGTCCGGCAGCGCGGCCATGTCCTGGATGCCGCCGATGTCCTTCTCGAGCTTGATGCGCTCGCGCTCGAACATCAGCGCTTCCTTCTTGATCACGGCCAGCGTGCCGGAATCCTTGGCGGCCTGCATGTCCTTGAGCTTCTTGAGCGAACCCTTGACCGTCTTGAAGTTGGTCAGCATGCCGCCCAGCCAGCGCTGGTCGACATAGGGCATGCCGCAACGCTGGGCTTCCATGGCGACGACTTCGCGCGCCTGGCGCTTGGTGCCGACCATCAGGATCGTGCCGCGCTTGGACGCGAGGCTGCGGATGAACTTCAGCGCGTTCTCGAAAGCCGGCAGGGTCTTCTCGAGATTGATGATGTGGATCTTGTTGCGATGGCCGTAGATGAACGGGGCCATCTTGGGGTTCCAGAAGCGGGTCTGGTGTCCGAAATGGACGCCGGCTTCCAGCATTTCGCGCATGGATACAGACATGGAGTGCTCCAAAGGTTGGGTCTAGAATCCCGGCACACATTGCATCGAGCAACAGGACTTACGGTTTCTAACCGCCTGGATGCCTGTTCCAGCTCGACCACAACACCTTGATTGCCGGGTTCGCGTGTTTGGGATCGTTTCACTCTGAACCGACCCCGTTTTCACCGATCACCGTGCCGGGTTGTCGAAACAACCGCATGGCCACCGAGAAAAACCCAAAGAGTATAGCAGGCCAGACGCGGTCCTGCACCATTTCCACCTCCGCCCCGCACAATTCCTTCGCGGAGGCCGCCCGATGAGGATCGCCGTGATCGGCGCCGGCATGGCCGGTGTCGCGGCCGCCCAGGCGCTCGCCGCCGGCGGCCACGACGTGACGGTGTTCGAGCGCCGCTCCAGCGTCGCCGAGGAGTCCAGTTTCGCCCCCGCGGGCATCGCCGCGGCCGCGCTCGCCGCGCCCTGGCGTCCGGCGCCCGGCCGGCTGCAGGCCGGCAAGGCGGACGGCGCGAGCCGGCTGCACCCGGCCGGCGCCGCGTTCGCCGTGCCCGGCCTGCTGGGCAAGGGCGACGCCGCCGCCACCGCGCGGCGCGAGGCGCGCGCGCAGGCGCTGTTCCGGCTGCTGGCCGCGGGCGTCGCGCGCATCGACGAGCTCACCCGCGCGCTGGGCCTCGAGTTCGAGCGCGGCGACGGCCTGCTGCTGGTGCAGCCCGACGCCGCGCAGGCCACGCAGGCGATCGCGTGGCTGCAGGCGCTCGGCGAGACGGCCGAGTGGGCCGACGCCGCACGCCAGCGCCAGCTCGAACCCGGCCGCGCCCTGGCCGACGACGCGCCGAGCGCCGTCTGGCTGCCGAACGCGCGCGTGGGCAACCCGCGCGAATGGACGCAGCTGCTGCGCGCGCACGCGGTGCACCTGGGTGCGCGCTTCCTGTTCCAGCACACGGTGCAGTCGATCTCGGCCGACGCGAAGCCGGCCGTGCGCTTCGCGTCGGCGGACGGCCGGGGCGGCGAGGCGGCGTTCGACGCCATCGTCGTCTGCGCCGCGCTCGAGTCGGCGCGCCTGCTGGCGCCGCTGGGCATCGCGCTGCCGTGGAAGCCCGTGCGCGGCTATTCGGTCACGGTGGCGCAGCACGTGCGCGAGACGGCGCCCGACAGCGGTCCGCGCGCCGCGCTGCTGGACGTGCGCGCCGGCGTGTCGATCAGCCGCCTCGGCGCGCGCCTGCGCGTGGCCGGCGGGCACGAGCCGGTCTCCGTGGCGTCCGCGCCCAGCGATCCGGCCGCCCCGCCGACGAAGAGGCAGCTGCAGCCGCTGTACGACGCGGTCGACGGCGCCTTTCCCGGCGCGGCCAACTGGCAGCAGGCGCAGGTCTGGCAGGCGACGCGGGCGGCGCTGGCCGACGGCCTGCCCGCGGTGGGCGCCAGCGGCGTGCCGGGGGTCTGGCTCGACGTCGGCCATGCACATCACGGCTGGGCGCTGAGCCAGGCCAGCGCGGGCCTGCTGAGCCTGATGCTGGCCGGCGAACCGGCGCCGCCCGAGGCGGCCGCCCTCGCCCCGCAACGATTGCGTTAACCTGCTCCGATGACGCCGCGCCGCCTGCTCGAGAACTCCGACGACATCGCGTTGTTCGACGACGCGACGACGCGGCGGATCGAGCGGCGCGGCGCAGCCGGCCTGCCCCCGCACGCGCTGATGGCACGCGCCGGCCTCGCGCTGCTGCGGCTGGCGCGGGCCATCGCGCCGGCCGCGCGCGCGGCCTGGGTCGCGGCCGGCCCCGGCAACAACGGCGGCGACGGGCTCGTGCTGGCGACATGGCTGCATCGCGCCGGCATGGACGTGCGCGTCACGCTGGTCGGCCATCGCGCCGATCGCCCCCTGCCCGACGACGCGGCCTGGGCGCTGGCCGAGGCGCGCGCCGCCGGCGTCGCCATCGCCGCCGAACCACCGTCCGCAGCGGAACTCGAACGCGTCGACCTGGCCGTGGACGCGCTGCTGGGCGTGGGCCAGTCGCGCGCGCTCGACGGCGCCATGGCCGCCGCCGTCGCCCTGCTCGCCACACTGCGCTGCCCGGTGCTGGCCGTCGACGCGCCCAGCGGCCTGTCGACCGACACCGGCGCGCAGCTGGGCGACGCCGCCGTGCGCGCCACGCACACGCTGACGCTGCTCACGCCCAAGGCCGGCCTGTTCACCGGCAACGGCCGGGAGCTGGCCGGCGAGCTCTGGTTCGACGACCTCGGCGTCGCGCCGCAGGACGACGAGCCGGCGACGGCCTCGCTCACCGGCTGCCGCGCCGCGGGCGCGCTGCTGCCGCGGCGGCGCCACCTCGCCAACAAGGGCAGCTACGGCGACGTGCACGTGGCCGGCGGCGCGGCCGGCATGGTGGGCGCCCCGCTGCTGGCCGCGCACGCCGCCGCGCTCGCGGGCGCGGGGCGCGTGCTCGTGCACACGCACGCGAGCGATGCCGGCGGCGCGCTGCCGGTCGACGTCCGCCACCCCGAGCTGATGCTGCGCCCGATGGCCGAGCTGCAGGCTGCGCTGCGCGACAACCGCAAGGCCACGGTCGTGGCCGGCTGCGGCGGCGGGGATGCCGTCGCCGGCGAACTGCCCGCCTGCCTCGCGCACGCGGCGCGGCTGGTGCTCGACGCCGATGCATTGAACGCGATCGCGCGCGACGCGAGCCTGCGTGCGCTCCTGCGTGCGCGCGGGGCGCGGGCGAGCGCGACGATCCTGACCCCGCATCCGCTGGAGGCCGCGCGCCTGCTCGGCTGCGACGCGAAGCAGGTGCAGGCCGACCGGCTCGCCGCCGTGCGCGCGATCGCCGCGGACACCGGCGCCGTCGTCATCCTCAAGGGCTCCGGCACGCTGGTGGCCACGCCCGCCGGCCGCATCGCCGTCAACCCGACCGGCGACGCGCGCCTGGCCACCGCCGGCACGGGCGACGTGCTGGCGGGCTGGACCGGCGGACTCTGGTCGGCACAGCCGTCCGGGGCCGACGCGATCGGACAGGCGTTCAGCGTCGCCCGCGCGGCGGCCTGGATCCACGGCCGCGCCTGCGACGTCGCGCCGGATGGGCGTCTGCCGCTGCTCGCCGGCGAGCTCGCCGCGCACATGGCGCGCGCCGTCCGATCCCTCCCGGACTGACGCGCCGCCTCGAGGCGCCACGACGGATGCCGGGGGGTCTGGCTCCGCCGCGGGGCGCCGGCGGAACGCGGCAGCGCATCGCGGCGGTGCCTGACCCCGAATCGTTCGGTCGTCGGCGAACGGCGACCTTCGGCGCGCCCAGGGCCTCGCAGCCGGGGTCAGGCACCGCCGGACACGCCACTGCGTTCCCGGGGGGCGGCCCGCGGCGGAGCCAGACCCCTTCCGGCGCGGCTTCCGCGCATCGGCGCGCGAGACGTCGGCGGCGTCCGCTCTCAGACAACCGTCGGCCCTGCGCAAGCCGGCCGAGCGGG
>Ga0207702_10000524_pt1 | contig 43042 bp, 35 predicted proteins | sample KBSCornC62_FD_184302 | JGI IMG/M metagenome (GOLD analysis project Ga0207702, IMG submission 184302) | Corn rhizosphere microbial communities from Kellogg Biological Station, Michigan, USA - KBS Corn C6-2 (SPAdes) (version 2) | ecosystem: Host-associated > Plants > Roots > Rhizosphere > Soil ... | reverse complement strand
CGGTGGTCTCGGGCGCCGCGGCCTCCGCGCGCTGCCGGAGTTCTACGCCCGTCGCATCAAGCGGCTGCTCCCGGCGGCCGCGGTGGTCGTCGTCGCTACCGTCGCGGCCGCCCGGGCCTGCGGCCCGCCGCTGGAGGTGCGGTCGGTCGCCGTCGACGGTCTGTTCACGACGTTCTACAGCCTCAATTACCGGCTGGCAGTGCTGGGCACCCAGTACCTCCACCAGGACGATGCGGTGTCGCCGCTTCAGCATTTCTGGTCACTTGGCGTGGAGGAGCAGTTCTACGTCGCCTGGCCGCTGCTGATCGCGCTTGTGCTCCTGCTCCCGCGCCGGATCCGCAGCGTCGCGCTTGGCCTGTCCCTCGCCGCGGTCGTCGCCGTCTCCTACCGCTGGTCGATCCTGATCACCGCGCACTCCGCGCCGTGGGCATATTTCTCACTCCAGACCCGCGCGTGGGAACTCGGCCTCGGCGCGCTGGTCGCCGTTTGTGCTCCGCTGCTGGCGCGCCTGCCCGGCCTGCTGGCCGAGCCGCTCGCGTTCGCCGGCCTGACCGCGGTGATCGGCTCCTGCTTCGCGATCAGCGGGGCCACCCCGTACCCCGGGTCGATGGCAATGGTGCCGGTCGGCGGGACGGCGCTGGTCATCGCGGCCGGCACCGGCAAGGCGCGCCGGACCGAGCGCTTCCTCGGCGAGGCGCTGATGCAGTGCCTCGGCCGGGTCTCGTACTCCTGGTACCTCTGGCACTGGCCGATGCTCGTTCTGGCCCCGTCGCTCGTCGGCCACCCGCTCACCTGGGTGGGGCACACGGTGATCGTCTGGCTGTCGCTGCTCACCGCCGTCGTTAGTTACCTCGTCGTGGAGGATCCGGCCCGCCGCGTCCATCTCGGCGCGGTGCGCTGGCTCGGCGTGGGGACCCTACTGTCCGGCGCCGTTGCCGCCAGCGCGGTCCTCGTCGCGGCGAGCCCGCCGTCGCTCGTCGGTCACGGCGCCGAGACCCACCTCGCCGCGGGCAAGGTCGCGACCGTCCCAGACCCGACCGCCAAGGCCGCCTTCCTCGCCAATGTGAAGGCGGCGGTCGTCTCGGGTCTGGCCGTGAGAGCAGCACCCCGCAACCTCGTCCCCCAGCCCCAGCACGCCGGCGGCGACACCCCGGCGGCGTCCCGCAACGGCTGCCACCTCGACTTCCTCGAGATGAACCAGGGACGGTGCGTGTTCGGCGATCCGAAGGCGGCGCGGACGGCGGTGCTGTTCGGTGACTCGCACGTCGAGCAGTGGGAGCCGGCGTTCGACCGCGCCGGCCGGCAGCTGCACTGGAAGGTCGTCAACTGGACGAAATCGGCCTGCCCGGCCGCCCAACTCACGGTCGTCATGCCGCTACTCAACCGTCCCTACACCGAGTGTGACCAGTGGCGCAGCGACACCATGCGCCGCATAGCCGCCCTGAAGCCCGACCTCGTCGTGGTGGGGGAGTCGGAGAACGCGAAGGGCGTCGACCCGATCACCCCGCAGCAGTGGACCGACGGAACCCTGCGCACCCTGCACGCGCTGCGGGCGGTCCCGCGCGCGCGGGTCGTGTTCATGGGCGACAACCCGGTGCCGAGGCAGCACGTTCCCGAGTGCGTCGCCGCGAACCTCGACGACGTCCGCCCGTGCCAGACGGACGTCCCGCACGCGTACACGTACCCCGACCGGCACGAGGCGGTAAACGCCGCGGTCCGCAACGCCGGCTACCCGGTCGTCGACCCGCAACCGTGGGTCTGCGCGCCGGACGGCTGCCCGCCGATCATCGGCAACGTGCTGGTGTATCGCGACCCGTCGCACCTGTCGGTCGAGTACGTCGACTACCTGACGCCGCTGATCGCGACCGTCCTCACCGGTTCCTGAACCGACCCGCCCTGATCTCCGGGAGACCGCCATGCTCATCGGCCTGCTCGAACTGAAGCAGACGCTCACCCATCACGCCCACCTGTACCTCTTCACGCTCTTCGTCCTGCTCACTTGGCTGCTCTGGTTGATCAAGGTCCGCCTGTCCAACCGGTACCGGCCGTGGACGGAGCCGTACGACGCGACGACCACCGTTCTCATCCCGGTCGTCGACGAGCCGGTCGAGCTGTTCCGGGAGGTGCTCGAACGGATCGCCGGGCAGCGGCCGGACCAGGTGCTCGTCGTCATCAACGGCAAGCGCAACCCGACCCTGGAGTCGGTCTGCGACGAGTTCGCGGGCGCCGTCGAATGGGTGTGGACGCCCACGCCCGGGAAGCGCAACGCGGTGCGGCTGGGTGCGGAGCGGGCCAGGGGCGAGATCGTCCTGCTCGTGGACAGCGACACGATCTGGACGCCGGACACCCTGGCCGAGCTGCGCAAGCCGTTCGCCGACCCGACCGTCGGTGGCGTCACCACCCGCCAGCGCATCCTCGATCCCGGCCGGTCCTTCCTCACCCGGTGGGCCGACTGGCTGGAGAACAGCCGCGCGCTCTACTCGATGCCTGCCCAGAGCGTGCTCGGCACCGTGGGATGCCTGCCCGGACGCACGATCGCGTTCCGCCGCGGGGTCCTCGACGCGTGCATGCCCGACTTCATGACCAAGAAGTTTCTGGGCGTCTTCATGGAGGTGTCCGACGACCGGACGCTCACGAACCTGACGCTGCAGCGCGGGTTCCGGACGGTGTACCAGTCGACCAGCCTCGTCTACACCGACGCCCCGACCCAGCTGAAGAAGATGATCAAACAGCAGTTCCGCTGGGCACGGGGAAGCCAGTACAACACGCTGCGGATGACGCCGTGGATGTTCGCGCACACGCCGGTGTTGCTGTTGTTCTTCCTCACCGACATCGCGCTGCCGTTCCTCTGGTTGGCCACCTCGATCGCGTGGATCGTCCGCACCGTGCGCCACGACGGCGCCAACTTCTACGGCGGCATGCTGCACCAGCACGGCTCGGTCGAGACGATCGCCGCGATCGTGCTGCTCACGCTGCTCACCTCGACCCTGTCGATGGCGCTACGGCAGCTGCGGCACCTGCACGAGCGGCCGTCCGATCTGCTGCGCATGCCGCTGTTCATCGCCTTCAGCACCGCGGTGCTCATGCCGATCCGGATCTACGGCTTCCTGCGCCTGGGGCACGTCGGCGGCTGGGGGACGCGAGCCAACGCCCACACAGCCCGCATCGAAGCCGCGGCGAGCACCGACTCCGCCGTGCTCGGCTCGGCGGACGTCAACACCCAATCCCTTCCGACCGCATCCGGCCGGCCACCCGACGAGCCTGTCGACGGTGACCCGCGGGGCCTACTGCCGTACCTGTTCGCAACCGCCATTCTCGCCCTGGGAGTTCTCTACGATGCGCATCTCTAAGACCACGTGGTGGCATGCCGGCATCCCGTCGCAGCGACTGATCGCGCCGATCATCGTGCTCACCCTCGCCACCGTCGGGACGCTGATCTACCTGCTCCCGGGTGACACCGGCGGCGGGGTGGGCGCCGGCGCTGCGGTGCCGCGCACGACCGGCCCGTCGGCGGCCGCGCTTGCGTCCTTCACGGCCGCGGGCCCGTCCCCTGCCGGTTCCGGCTCGACGAGCGGCTCGCCGGCGATCTCACGGCCGTCGATCTCGCGGACCGCCCCGTCAACCCTGAACCGGCCGGCCGGCGTGCAGGTCGTTCGCGAGGTCACGCAGGTCAACGCGCCAGATGGCACCGCGACCGTGACCCGCGCCGCCACGGCGAAGGCCAAGCACTGCTGGGACTTCAGATGGCAGCAGGACGCGCAGTCGGCCTACCGGCGCAACCTCTCCGACCCGTGGGGGCTCGACGGCAAACCCGGCCCGGACAACGGCGACGGGCTCGCGTGCACCCAGCTGCCGCTCGACCCGTCGCGTGCGGCGTCCAAGCCCATCGGGTCGTACGAGCCGCCGGCGGCCAGCGCCCGCGCCAAGTCCGAGCTCGTCCTGCCGCAGAGCGACTACTTCGGCGTGGCCGAGGACGGGCTGCCCAATGCCTCGACGCAGCTGGACAAGATCGACCGCCAGCTCGGCAAGGCACCGAGCTCGCTCGGCTTCTTCCAGCATTGGGACACCGGCTACCCGGCAACCAAGGTCGTGTCGGCGTGGCAGCGAGGCGCCCTGCCGGTGATGACGTGGATGTCGATGCCGGGTGACGGCGTGGACGCGCGCTCCTACAGCTTCACGCGCATCCTCGCCGGCGACTGGGACACCTACCTGTACAAGTTCGCCGGCGACATCGTCCGTACGAACCTGCCGGTCGTCATCCGCTTCGACCACGAGATGAACGGCAACTGGTACCCGTGGTCCGCCGGGCACGACGACTGGCACAACAGCCCGGCGCGGTACGTAGCGGTCTGGCGCCACGTGTGGAGAATTTTTCAGAAGGTCGGGGCGAACGACGACGTGATTTGGCTCTACTCGCCGGCCCGCGTCGACGACATCGCAGGCCTGAGCCACGTTTCGTCGATCGCGGCTGACTACCCCGGTGACGCGTACGTCGACTGGGTGGGCGCGACCGTGTACTGGCGCCGCATCAACCAACCGACCGACTACCGCGCGAACTTCGGCGCGACGATCGACCAGCTGCGGGCCGTCACGAGCCGGCCGATGTTCTTCGCCGAGATCGGTGCGCTGCAGACCGACGCGAAGTCGGCGCCGAAGCAGGAGTGGATCCGCAACACGCTCGCCGGGTTCCTCGCCGACCCGTCGGTTGTCGGCTTCAGCTGGTTCAACAACGTCGCCACGACCAGTGAAGATCCCGCGGCACACGACTGGCGGTTCAACGCGAGCAGCCAGACGCTGGCCGCGTTCAAAGCCCAAATCGCAGACCCACGTATCGCGGCCGGTGTCATGCCGGACCCGGCAGGAGGATGATCATGCGGATCTCCGTCATTGGCACCGGGTACCTCGGCGCCACGCACGCGGCCGCGATGGCCGAGCTCGGCCACGAAGTGATCGGCGTAGACGTCGACGACGCCAAGATCAACAGGCTGCGCCTGGGGCAGGTGCCGTTCTTCGAGCCCGGCCTTCCCGAGCTGCTGTCGAAGCATGTCGCCACCGGCGCGCTGCGGTTCACGACCTCGATCGGGACAGCCGCGGAGTTCGCCGACCTTCACTTCGTGTGCGTCGGCACACCGCAGAAGAAGACCGAGATCGGCGCCGACCTCGGTTACGTCGACGCCGCGTTCGCCGCGCTCGCCGCCGTTCTGCGCCCCGGCGCGACGGTCGTTGGGAAGTCGACGGTCCCGGTCGGGACCGCGGCGCGGCTCGCGACCGAGGTGACGGCCGCCGGAGGCGACCTCGTGTGGAACCCCGAGTTCCTGCGCGAGGGGTTCGCGGTCGAGGACACGCTGCACCCCGACCGTGTCGTGCTCGGCGTGCCGCGACCCGATGCGGCCGACCGGCTGCTCGAGGCGTACGCGCCGATCCTCACGACCGGGATTCCGCTAGTCGTGACCGACTACGCCACGGCCGAGCTGGTGAAGGTCGCCGCGAACTCATTCCTCGCGACCAAGATCTCGTTCATCAACGCGATGGCCGAAGTTTGCGAGGTGACCGGCGCAGACGTGACGCAGCTCGCGACGGCGATCGGGCACGACGCCCGCATCGGTCACCGCTTTCTGCACGCCGGCCTTGGCTTCGGCGGCGGCTGCCTGCCGAAGGACATCCGGGCCTTCATGGCCCGCGCCGGCGAGCTCGGGGTCGACCAGGCCGTCGCCTTCCTCAAGAGCGTGGACGAGATCAACCTGCGCCGGCGAGCGCGGATGGTCGATATGGCGCGCGAGATGTGCGATGGGTCGCTGGCCGGCCGGCGCATTGGTGTTCTCGGCGCCGCGTTCAAGCCGAACAGCGACGACATTCGTGATTCCCCGGCGCTCGACGTCGCGTCCACCATCCAGCGGTCGGGGGCGGCCGTCCGGGTCTACGACCCCGAAGCGATGGTGAATGCAAAGGACACCCACCCGGCCCTGGCGTACACGCCATCGGCCATCGAGGCGTGCCGGGACGCCGACGTCGTGCTGCATCTCACCGAGTGGGCGGAGTTCAACGAACTGGACCCCGAGCACCTCGCTGACGTTGTGCATGACACCAAGCTGCTCGACGGTCGCAACGCCCTCGACCCGCACCGATGGCGCGCAGCCGGTTGGACCTTCCGCGCCCTTGGCCGCCCGTGACGAACATCAATCAGGCGTTCATGGTCGAAAGCAATCCGGAGCGAGCGGGGACTGCATCGCCCGCTGGCGACCGTCGGTTTGGCTAAGAGAAGAGCCCGGAGGGTCGGGCCAGTTCGGGTCCGATCGCTGCTGCCGTACTGCACGCGCACCTCGCTCTTCGACCCGGGCCTCGGCGGTCAAGGGCGTGAGCGCGTTGCTGACGCAGAGTGACGGCACTCCAGTCGTGGCTGGCGGTCGAGGGATCAGGATGGGGGATCCTTCGACCGCCAGCCCGTCTAGCCGGCCAGCCCCTACGGCTTCACCGTGGTCGTGCCGTCAACGTCGTGCCGCATTCGCCCGACTGAGCCGTCCCGGCGGGTCCGGAGAGCCGACTCGCTGAATCACCCTCCTTCAGGCAGGGAGCGTCTGCGAGCGTTGTGAAGCTTCTCGACTGCCTCGGATTTGAAGTCGTCGTCGAGGTGAACCAGGGTCGTTCGGTGTTGAGCCAGCGCCCATTGCCCGTTGGCCGACTCGAGCATCGAGGTCGCGCCACGGCGTTGCCGGTGGATGAGTTCGTTCTTGATTGGGCCGCCGGCGGTCTCGGTCCTCGCGTGGCCCAGCTCGTCGCCGACCGATCCAACGATGGGTCGATTCGCTCGTCGAGCAGTCGCTGGGTTGGGGCAACGGAGGCGCTCGTCGCAATGGGAGGTCGGGCCCGGAGAAGTCGGTGAGCCCTTCCCGGCCGCGGGGTGAACGGCGCGGGTTCAAGCGCGTCGAGTACCAGGTCAGTAGTCATCGGCTGGGCCGCCCGCCAGAGACGATGCGACGCGACAACGCATCGAAGACGAACGCGACGTCGGTGAACCCGACCCACGTCGAGACGAACGTCAAGTCCGCGGCCGCGGCGCATCGCCGCCGAGGCGAAGACGGGACCGGCTGGACGTCGTCGATTCAACTGGATGGCCTCGCCGCGGTCTACCAATTCGAATGGGGGGCGACGAGTGCTCTCGGCTCCCGCACGGCGACGACAGGCCTGGCGATCACGGAATACACATCTGCTGTGACGGCCCCGATCGGCCAGCTGACCCCGAACAGGCGGTACTACTGACGGGTGGTGGCGACGACCGCAGCGGGCACGACATGCGGGACGCTCCGCTTCTTCAACACGCCGGCCTGAGTGCGGCACCCTGAGGCGACGTGCGGGCGGCAATCACGCGGTGGCAGCTCTGCGTCGACGTCGTGGTAGTCGCTGACGAATTGGTAGCCGATCCCGCGGACGGTTCTGATCGAACGTCCGTCGGAGCCGAGCTTTCGGCGGATGCGGTAGATCATGGCGTCGATGGTGCGGCTGGCGGTGGCTGGCGTCAGGCAGGCGAGCGAGAGCTCGGTGCGAGTCAGCACGCGGTTCGATTGACGGACGAGCTGCTTGAGCAGGTGGTACTCGCGATAGGTGAATCGGGTCGTCCGCGCGCCCAGCCTCACCGCGAGGTTCTCGTCGTCGAAGGACCGGTCCGAGGAGCCTGGTCGCGTTGCTGGGCCGGCGTGCGTGTGTACGGCCCGTATCAGCCGCGCGTGCAGCTGGGCCGGGCTGCAGCCATCCAGCACGAAGTCGGTCAAGCGCCAGTTCGACGTGATCATGTGCACGGTGCCCTCGGTGGTCACCGCGACGCGGGGGACGCCCTCGTTGAGCCGGCTCAGCTCGAGGCAAAACTCCTTGGCGGCCGCCAGGTTGTAACGCGCGTCGACTAGGACGAGGTCGGCGCTGGTGGAGTCGAGAAGTGTTGCCGGGTCGGGGGCGGTCCGGGCCTCGACGGTGTGGCCGAGCAACTCGAGAAGGGCGGACACGCTCGAGGGATCGAAGGTCGACGACGAAGTCGACGGAACGGCATCAACTAGGACGACATGCACGTCGAGCGAGCTTATTCGGGACCCCCGCGCCATGTGCTGCACCTGCCGGGAGCTTTCACACACTCTGCCCGTACAACCTGCGAGAGGCTGTTTACACGGAGGCCGGATCGGCACCCAGTAGCAACTGCGAGCTCTCTTCAGTCCCGGCGCCGGCGGAGTCGGACGCGCCGAGCTGCGCCCTCGATCCGGTGGTGAAACGTCGTGCACGGGCGTGAGGCGACCGGTCGCGAACGTTCGTCGTGGACGAGCGGCTGCCCAGGTGTCCCGGCGGCGCGGAACCGCTGTGGCGCGCCGCCGGGCCTCGTCGCTCACGCGCCGCAAGCCGAAGATGCGGCCTGCGGCCGAAGCGGCGCTCGACACCGCAGCGCGAATCCCAGCACGAGTGACGCCCGGACGGCACCAGGGCCACGAGCCGCACGACTACGACCGTCGCCAATCCTTATCCGGCATACACCTCGCCCAGCTTGTCCGCGTACGGCCGCGGGTCGCAGCTGCCTACGACGCCGCCATCCGGGATCGGCTTCCTCACGTCGATCGCGCCCGTTCCAGCCGCGGCCCTCGATCGTTTCGACCGCAACGGCCCGCAATCGGGATGTGCAGAACGCACCGACCATGAGCGACATCCGCTGGCACTGCGAACGATCCCATACCGGCGGACCCGCCGACCTTGTCAGCGCCCGATCGTCGTCCCGCCGAGTGACTGCCGAGAGCGACGAACAGCAACGGTGGCGCTACGGACGCTTGTCATTGCGCTCGTCTCCGAAGGGGTTGGCGATGACTCCCATCTCGATGCCCTTACGGACGGCGGCCAACCGCGAGCCGACCGCCAACTTGGCGTAGATGTTCGCAAGGTGACGCTTAACCGTCCCATCGCTGATGTAGAGCGTGCGCGCGATGTCGCGGTTACTCGTCCCGCTCGCAAGCAACTCAAGCACCTCGACCTCGCGAGCCGAGACCAGGCGTGCCGCGCTATCGGGCGGCCTGCCGAATGTCGTGGCGGTGCGCCGTGAGACAGCGATCAAGACCGCGTCCTCGCTCTGCGCCGCGCTTTCGACCGCCGCGAGGAGCTCGCTTCGACCGGCGCTCTTCAACAGGTAGCCGGAAGCGCCAGCCTCAACCAATGCGCGCACGATCTCGGGATCGTCGTGCATCGTCAGGATGACGACTCGGGTGCTACTCGATGCCTCCCGAACCCTTCGCACCGTTGCAGGGGCACCGGGACCGGGCATCTCGACGTCGAGGAGCATGACGTCCGGACTCGAATCATGCGCCAGGGTGATTGCCTCAACGCCGGATGCGCCCTCGCCGACAACCTCGATGTTCCTTGCGGACTCCAGGAGTTCGACAACGCCGGCGCGAAACAGGTTGTGGTCGTCGATGACCGCCACGCGAACAGTTCTCACTGCGGCGGGTCGGCTTCGACGGGCAGGGGCACATTCACTGTGAGCCGCGTACCCGCTCCGGGCGAGCTGTCGAGCGTCAGCACCGCGCCCAGCAGATCGGCACGTTCTTGCATCGCGGCCATGCCCACGTGGCGAAGTCTCGGCAGCGATGCGACGTCGAACCCTCGTCCGTCGTCGACTACCTCTGCGATGACGGCCGTCGGCCCGACTCGGACGCGCACCTCGATTGTCCCCGGCGCCCCGTGGGTTACCGCGTTTCGGACTCCCTCCCGGACGATGAGGAACAGTTCTTCGGCGCACGCCAGCGCCATGCGCCCCAAGTCGCCTGAGGCAACGAAGCTCACCCGAATGTCTGCGGATACGCTCGTGAGGTAGTCCCGCAACGCGGCAGCGAGACCCCGCGACGCTACGTTTTCCCGCGACTCGGCAGACAGGCTTCGGATCGTTGCCAGAGCGTCGCGCAACGCATCCTTCGCGGCCGTGATCTTGACACTGGCCTTGGCGGGATCGTCAGCCACGTAGACGTCGTAGAGTTCGAGATTCTGCAGCCCGATCGCTACCGCCGGCGCCGCAACGTCGTGCAACTCTCGCGACAGCCGCCGTCGCTCATCACGGTTGGCGCGCTCAGAGGTCGCCAGCAGGCAGTCCACGTAGGCTCGGGCGGCCGAGGCCATGCGCTGAAGGATCTCGCGGTTGAGCGCCACGGCTACGGTCTCGGTCGCGGTCTGGGTCGCCGTTGAATCGCCGTGCGCCGCCGCGTACCGGGCCGTGAGGATCGGCAAGGACGCCTCGAAGATCAACGAGGCGGCGTTGAGCGAGTGGGATGAATGGATGCGCGCGTCTGCGCGGCTGCGACCAATCGATTCGCTTGGTTCGTTGACGTCGAACGCACCTGCCCTCAGGGTGGCGTACAGCCGCAGTTGACTGGCGACGGCGTCCGCCACTGCCATCAGCTGGAGCGTGACCTGCTCAAGGACCTCGGCGCCGGCCTCAAGCAACGGGCTGTTGGAAGCCTGCAGAAGCTCGAGGTAGCGCGCGAGAATCTCTTGGCGGTCGGCGTGCCAGCCGTCTCGCGATTCGCAGCGCGATCGCGCAGGGTGTGCCACCCGGTTCCTCCCCGTGTGTCGGCAAGACGATCGCACCGGGTGCGCCGCGCTTGGCCGCAGACTAGCTCGTTACACACCGAGCAGGACGATCAGGGCGCCGTTGGTCAAGTACTGCGTGAGCATAAAGACGCGGTAAGGGCGGCGACGCGCCCGACGGTCCGGCGCGTCAGCATGCCGCAGGGCGCTCGCGCCCAGCACGACGGACCCGCAACTGACGACGATCGCGGGAAAGGGCGTCATCCCGGCCAGCTGCGATGTGACCATGACGACGCCCGCACCGCACACTGCGAGCAAGGCAAGGAGGCGTGCGGCCGATCGCGCGCCGAACACGACGGGCCAGGTTCGTCGCCCGGCGAGCCGGTCACCTTCGAGATCGGAGAAGTCCTTGGCCGCGCAGCACAACGTGACCCACAGTGCGAACGCTGCGACGAACGCAGCCTCCCGCTGGCTGAAGGGCCCGCGAGACGCCAAGCCAGCACCGTAGGTCAGGCCAGCGCCGAGCCCAATCACGGTGGCGAAGCCCGCCGCTGTGTTCTTGAGCGCCGGCCCAGCTGAGTAGGCCCAACCGAGGACAAGCATGACGCCGGCGAGCATGAGGTCGGCCGCACTGGCCGCTGCACACAGGCTGAGGCCCGCGAGGCCGAGGCCGATGCACCAAATCAGCGCGGCTCGCCTGCTGAGCGTGCCGCTGGCTATCGGCCGTGCCGAGTGGTTCGCCACGTCCCCTGCCCGGTCGGTAATGCCATTGAAGACGTAGATCGCCGCGGTGAGCAGCAGCCAACCCGTGACACTCTCAGCACGCTCGACGGAGGGATGCCGGATGAGGCCGGATCCGGCGAGTGCGCGCAGGGTGAACACGAGCTGGACGGCTGGCCGGGACTCGGCGAGGACTTGGCGGCCGCTTCGAGCCGCGCACCTCACTGGGTGCGACGAGCGGGTAGACGGGGAACAGGCTGTCGAGGGCAAGACGGTGACCATGCGGCCACTTTTTGTGTCCGTGCGGCTCCGCGCATCGACCGAAACGAGAGGTCAGATGCAGCCGAATATGTAGTGCGTCCTGCACCTTCTGGGTCAGGCATATATGTACCGAAATCACTATCGTGCTCGGCGATCACGACGTGTTTGATTCTGCCTAGTTGTTGTAGATCGACTTGTCGCTTCGATCCGGGGGGCCATCAGTGATATTTCCCGAGGGTGCAACGCGACGAACGGACGTCAAGGCCGCGACGGAGACGGTCTACGACGCCGTGGTGGTTGGTTCAGGCATCGCAGGTTCAATCGTCGCTTCGGAGCTAAGCGCGGCCGGCATGCGCGTCCTGGTTCTCGAGGCAGGCGTCGGCGCTGACCGCACGCTTGATGGATACGAGCAGTACGTGTCGCGCTTCTACGCGTCCGCGGTGAAGGACAACCAGGCGCCATATCCTCCGAACCCCAACGCGAACATGCCGCGCGGCACCGATGTGCGTCGCATCTTTCCCGGCGAGCCAGACACGTCGGCGTACGTCGTCAAGAACGGCCCGCTGGCCACGGACACGACCTACACGCGCGTGCTCGGTGGCACCACGATGCACTGGGAGGCCAAGACGCCGCGGATGCTGCCGTCGGACTTCCGCATGCGGACCCAGTTCGGGCACGGCCGGGATTGGCCAATCTCCTACGAGGAGCTTCTGCCGTTCTACGACGCTGCCGAGCGCGAACTGGGTGTGTCCGGGGACGTGGACGACCAGGCCGAGCTCGGAGTGCCGTTCTCTGAACGCTATCGGTTTCCCATGCGCGGCATCCCCCTGTCCTACCTTGACAAGACGGTGGCAGCCGGTGTCGACGGTTTACCGGTCGAGTTCGACGGAGAGAGGCACGAACTGAAGGTTCGGGCGTTCGCGCAAGCCCGCAACGGCGTCCCCGATCCCGAGTACGACGGTGGAAAGGGCTTCCAGCCGGTGGGGGCTGTGAGTACCAGCCAGGTCGAAGAGGGCGAGCGCTGCCAGGGCAACATAAATTGCGTTCCGATCTGTCCCGTCCAGGCCAAGTACAGCGCAGGTCGGACACTTGCCAAAGCACTCCAGACCGGCCACGTTGACCTGCTGGTGCAGGCGGTCGCGTCGAGAGTGGTGCTCGACTCGCAGACGGGTCAGGTCAGCGGTATCGAGGTCAAGCGGTACGCCGATCCCGGCTCCCCGCGCCACACCACGTTCACTGTCCGTGGCCGCATCTTCGTTCTCGCGGCCGGTGCTGTCGAGAATCCCCGACTGATGCTTTCTTCGGGGCTCGGTGACAGCAGCGGGCTGATGGGCCGAAACTTCATGGATCACGCCTATCTGCTGACCTGGGCACTCCTCCCGCAGATCGCCGGAACATACCGAGGAACCGTCTGCACCGGCGGGATCAGCGACCTTCGCGATGGGGCGTTCCGCCAGAAGCAAGCTGCTTTTGCGGTCGACATCCACAACGACGGCTGGGGATGGGCGACCGGCTCCCCCTACTCCGATCTGATGCAGATGGTCGACCGTGAAAATCTGTTCGGCGCCGAGCTTCGCGATGCACTGCCAGAGCGGCTCAGCCGACAATTGCTGCTGGCGTTCATGGTTGACGTGCCGGCCAGCGAGAGCAACCGGGTCTCTGTGGACCCGGCCCTGGTGGACCCACTCGGGAACATGAGGCCGGTCGTCTCCTACGCGTTGTCCGACTACACGATGCGGGGCGTCGCCAGTGCTCGGCGGCTGTCCGAGCGCATCTTCCAGCGCCTCGGCGCAGCCGACCACACGTACTACGACCCCTCCGACCCGCAGTACACCACGTATGAGGGTGAGGGATTCGTCATCCACGGCGGCAACCATCTCGCTGGCACACACGTCATGGGCGCATCCGCGGCGGACTCCGTCGTTGACGCCTACCAGCGGTCATGGGATCACCAGAATCTGTACATGGTCGGGGGCGGCAGCATGGCTTCCGTCGGGACCTCGAACGTCACGCTGACACTTGCCGCGATGGCCATGCGCACCGCACGTCACATCGTCAGCCAGTTGCGCCGGCACGATGCCGGGCCGGCTGCGGCGTCCCTGCCCGCCCTGACGCACTAGAGAAGGACAGTCGGTGTCCGAGTCCGAAATCGAGACGTTGCAAGACCTCCACGCGTTTCTCCACGCAGCGATGCAACTGGAGCACGCGACGATCCCGCCCTACCTCACGGCGCTGTACTCCATTCTCCCCGGCACGAATTCTGACGCTCACCACGTGTTGCGGGTGGCAGCGGTCGAGGAAATGCTGCACCTCACCCTCGTAGCCAACGTGCTGAACGCGGTCGGAGGAGACCCGGATCTGACCGTGCCCGGCTTCGTGCCGTCCTATCCGGCATATCTTCCGGACGGCGAGCGTGACTTCAAGGTGGACCGCCAGCGCTTCTCGCTGGCCTGCATCCAGAACTTCCTGGAGATCGAGCGGCCGCACGAGGCGCCGTCCCAGGAACAAAGCGTGATCCGCCGCAAAGAGCAGCGTGGGCCGCGCCTAGGTGCGTCACCGACCGCGCCCGAGTATCAGTTCTTCAGCATCGGAGAGTTCTACCAAGCCATCGGTCGCGGAATCCAACGCCTGTACAGCGCGATGGGTGACTCGCTCTTCGCGGGCAACCCCAACAGGCAGGTGACACGGGAGTACTTCTTCTCGGGCGGCGGGCAAGTCATCCCGGTCACCGACGTTTCCTCCGCCTGTCGCGCTCTCGACCTGATCGCGGGCCAAGGCGAGGGCTTCGGCGGCGGGATCTACGACGCTGAAGGAGAGCTGTCGCACTATTACCGCTTCCAGCAGCTGACTCTCGGCCGGTTCTACCAACCAGGAGATCGACCCAACGAGCCGACCGGACCTCCGGTGAACGTCAGCTGGGACGCTTCGTTTCCGATCAAGACCAACGTGACCTTGGCGGACTACCCCGAAGGCTCCGAGCTTCGGAGCGCGGCCGAATCCTTCAACCGCGCCTACGCCGAGTTCCTTGCGTTCCTCACCCGGGCGTATACCGGCGAGCCCGCGCTCTTAGCCGAGGCGATCGGCGACATGTTCCGGCTTCGCGATCTGATCAACCAGCTCATCCGCAATCCCATCCCCGGCCTGCCGGGGACCAACGCTGCGCCCACGTTCGAGGTGGCGGCGCTCGTCTGGGAAGGCTCGGCATGACCGACAATCACCAAGCATCGCGGCTGGACCGCTTTCTCGAATTGTCATCGATCGCGACGGCGTTCACCGTTTTCGAACTTTGGGGCACCGGCATGGCAGCCGAGTATCTCGCAGTGGTCGACCGGGTAGTCGGATCCGAGGTGACCGATCAGCTGCTCGACGTGTACGGCAGGGTCACGCGGGACGCAGACGCGAAGGCGGAACTGGATATCTTGATTCGTCACGAGCTCCTCTCGGACCCGACGTTGGGACCGGTAGCGCGCAACATCGTGAAATTGTGGTACGTCGGAATCTGGTACGCGCTGCCGCGCGCATGGATCGACGCCAACGGGGCCCGATCAGCCGACGCAACGTTCACCGTCTCCGCCACCGCCTACACCGAAGGATTGCTGTGGCCGGCAATCGGAGCCAGCCCGCCGGGCGCCAAACCACCAGGCTTCGCAACATGGACAGAGCCGCCCCGCATCCCCGTCCGCGCGACCCGCGCGTTGGCAACATGACCTCGCCCGCGCCCATCAGGTTCGGCCGCGAGGTCCTAGGCGACCTCACGGCATCGGAGCGTCTCGAGTGGCTCGTGACCAACGGAATCGGCGGATACGGCTCAGGCACAGCTGCCGGCTCCATCACCCGCGGATATCACGCTCTGTTGGTGGCCGCGACGCAGCCGCCCGTCGACCGCCGGATCATGCTCGTGAAGCTCGATGAGACGCTGACCTACCTCGGGCAGGATTTCGAGCTGGCCACGAATCGATGGGTTTCCGGAGCAGTTGCGCCGAACGGCTGCGCCAACGCGGAAAGCTTCCGCCTCGAGGGCTCCATACCGCTCTGGCGATACGCCTGCGCCGACGCCGTCCTGGAAAAGCGGGTATGGATGCGTGACGGCGCCAACACGACCTACGTCAGCTACAGCCTGCTCGCAGCCTCCGGTCCGGCACAGATCAGCATCCGCGCAATCGTCGACAACCGGATCTTCCACAACACCGGACAGATCGCATGGCCGATGACCGTCACGCCGATCTCCGACCCTGCCGCAGGCTTACGAGTGGATGCGGGAATCACTGGCAGCCCCGCGCTGACCATGCTGGCGGACAAGGGCTCCGCGGTCGCGGTCGGCGAGCGGTACGACGGCTACCTCCTGCCCGCCGAAGCCGCGCGCGGCCTCAACGACGTCGACAGTCACGTTCACGCGGGCACGTTCACCGCGACCCTGGACGTCGGTGAAACGTTGACCTTCTTGGCCAGCGCCGAAGACCAGGTGAGCATCGAACCGCAGTCCTTACAGGACCGCCGGAACAAGGACGCCGCCGTGCTCAAGGCCTTCCAAGACGGTAGCCCGGCAGGCGCAGAACCGCCGCCGGCGTGGGTGGCGCGGCTCGTTCTCGCTGCCGACCAGTTCATCGTCGCCCGTCGCACCCCTGATCAGCCAGATGGACGAAGCGTGATCGCCGGCTACCACTGGTTCGAGGACTGGGGTCGCGACACGATGATCAGCCTGCCTGGGCTGACCCTCGCCACGAACCGAGCAGAGATCGCCGCCGGTGTCCTGCGGGCCTTCGCGCAGTTCGTTGACCAGGGAATGCTGCCCAACCGCTTTCCCGACGGCGCGGCCAGCCCGGCGTACAACACCATCGACGCGACCCTGTGGTACTTCCTGGCCGTCCGCGCCTACATCGACGCCACCGGCGACACCGACCTGCTCCGCTCGCTGTGGCCGACGCTCCAGTCGATAGTCGAATGGCATCTCAAGGGCACCAGATACGGAATCAAGGTCGACCCGGTCGACGGTTTGCTCAGCGGCGGCGAAGCTGGCTTGCAGCTGACCTGGATGGACGCCATCGTCGACGGCCGCGTCGTCACGCCGCGGATCGGGAAACCGATCGAAGTCAACGCGCTCTGGCTGAACGCCCTTCGCGCGATGGTGCTGTTCGGCCAGCGACTCGGTGAGCCGGTCGAGGACTACCACGCGCACGCCGAATGCGCTGCGACCGGGTTCGCGCGGTTCTGGAATCCCTCAACCGGCTACTGCTACGACGTCCTGGACGGTCCTGACGGCCACGACGCGGCACTTCGACCCAACCAGCTGATCGCGATCTCGCTGCCGGAGCCGGTATTGGACCTGCCGCGACAGCAAGCCGTCCTTGACACCTGTCTCCGGGCTCTGCTCACTTCCCGCGGGCTGCGGTCCCTCGCGCCCGACGACCCCGCCTTCGTCGGAACCTACGGCGGCAACCAAGCACATCGCGACGGCGCCTACCACCAGGGAACGGTCTGGGGTTGGCTGATCGGGCCGTTGGTGGCCGCGCACCTACGCGTCCATGGTGACGCCGAAGCAGCAATGGCCCTCCTGGCGCCGTTCGGAGACCACCTGTCCGCCGCCGGTCTCGGCACCGTCAGCGAGATCTTCGATGGCGTCGCGCCCTTCGCACCGCAAGGCTGCATCGCCCAGGCCTGGAGCGTCGGTGAGGTTCTGCGCGCCTATCGCCTCATCGAGCAGGCTCGCCAACCTGCTCGCACTCCCGCCGCCAAGCCGAAACGCGCCCGCACGGCGGCGAAAACCCAGAAGACATCGACGACTTCCTAGGCCCAGTCGGCTGGCCGAATCGAAGCCGTTTCGCGTCCCCATCGAAGGGAACCCCCGTGACTGCTCCCGCACCCGTCTCGTTCGACCCGTCAGCGGTCAAGCTCGGCGTTACACCGACGCTGTGGTGGAACGACGACTTTCCGCTCATCGACATCGGCGTCAGCTTCGAACAGTGCATCAGCGAGATGGCCTTCGCCGGCTTCGAAGGCTGCAGCATCGGCCACAAGTATCCGAAGGATCCGGCGACTCTCGTGGCGGCACTCTCATTGCGGGGACTGGAGGTCTCCGAGCCGTGGACGAGCACCTACTTCACGTCGGTCGACATGGAGCAGGCCACGCTCGAGGCGTTCGCGCAAACGCTGCAGTTCATCAAGGCGCTGGGCGGCACGGAGATGGTCGTCGCCGAACTGGGCGGTTCGGCGCATCCACTTCCGGTCGCCGTGTTTGCCAATGCGGCCACCTTCAGCGACGCCCAGTGGACAGCCCTGTGCTCCGGCATGAACAAGATCGGTGGCATCGCGAAATCGGAAGGGATGCGCCTGTCGTATCACCATCACATGGGCACTGGCGTCATGACGCGGGCGCAGACGGACCGGTTCATGGACGGAACCGACCCCGAGCTCGTCCACCTCTGCCTCGACACCGGGCACATCGCGTTCGCCGGCGACGATCCGCTGGATCTGGCCAAGGCCTACGCGACGCGGATCGGGCACGTTCATCTCAAGGACGTCCGTCCGGAGGTGGTCGCCGAGGTCAAGGGTCAGAATCTGTCGTTCCAGGAGGCCATCGAGGCTGGTGTATTCACCGTCCCCGGCGATGGCGGCATTGACTTCGTCCCGATCTTGCAGACGCTCGCCGACAACGGCTATGAGGGCTGGCTGGTGGTCGAGGCCGAACAGGACCCCGCGAAGGCGAACCCTCTGGCCTACGCCCTCAAGGCTCGTGCCTACCTTCGCGAAGTGCTCGGCTTCTAACCATCCACCCGGGGCTGTAAGGAGCTAAGCAATGAGTACGGCACACGAAGAGATCTACTTCAGCTTCTTCATGTTCACCGCCGACCTCAAGCCGGACGATGAGCGCTACACACAAGTGCTGGTCAACCACTGCAAGGCGCTCCTGGAGATGGGCTACGTCGGCTTCGACGTGCACATCGCGCCGGGCCCGGCGACTGTGGATCACGACCTCGAGGTGGCGAGCTACGTCCGTTTGAAGAAAGCGTTCGACGCGGCCGGGGTCGGCGACGTCCCCTTCACCACCAACGTCGGGACGACGCGAACCTTCGACATCACCTCGCCGTACGGGCAGCAACGCACTCAAGCGCTGGCGTACCTCAAATCCCGCGTCGACATCACGTCGGTTCTCGGCGAGAGCGCCGCCCTCATGTCCGGACCCTTCCTGTATCCGTACGGAGCCTTCCCGCTCACCGACGACGGCGAGGAGATCTGGAGCGACGCCCTGCAGGACTGGCTGGCGCACCGGTACGTGCTGGCGCAGGGAAGCTTCGCGGAGCTGGTCGACTATGCCGCCGAGAAGAACGTGACTCTCGCTATCGAACCGGTCAAGAGTTGGGAGACACCCGGACCCAACATGGTCTCAGACGTCCTTGACTTCCTGGAAAGCTTCGAAAGCCAGCCCGCTGGCGTGGCCATCGACACCGCCCAAGTCGTCATGGAAAGCCAAGGGCCGGAGGTCTTCAAGCAGAACATCGTCCGGGCCACGCGGCAGGACCGGCTCCACTACGTGCACGTCTCAGCACCGGACCGGGGGGCGATCGCTGACAGCTGGATCCCGTGGGAGGTCATGTTCGACCAGTTCGCCCAGGTCTACGGCGGGCCGTACCTGGTTGAGGTGTTCAACGCCGTCCCGCCATTCGTCAACTCCATGCGGATGACGCGCCGCCGCTTCTGGCGACCCGGCGAAGACGACCCGACCTCAGCAGACAGCGCGTACAAGGTAGCTGCCGCCGCCATCGACACGGTGCGAGCCCAACTGGCCCGCGTGGCCCGGTAGCAGACGCCCACCCGCTCATCACCCCCTCGGAGGTCACCAGTGTCGGTCCCATTGACGGATCCGATCACCATGGTCGTGCGGCGATCCGGCGACGTCAGGATCCACACGTTCGTCTCGTCGTTCGACGGTAACAACATCGCCAACGCCACACACATCGTCGAGAGCAAGAACAAGCTGGTCCTCATCGACGGACAGTTTCTCGCGCCCTATGCCCGGAAGTTCCGGGAGTACGCCGATAGCCTCGGCAAACCGATCGAGCGGCTGTACCTGTCCCACCGTCACCCCGACCACTGGTTCGGCCTAGGCACGTCCTTCAGCGACGTGCCCATCTTCGCGCTCCCCGAGACCGTCGACTTCATCAAGTCGCACGGCGAAGACTCCCGCGCCGACCACTGGAAACTCGGCACCTTCGCTCCCGAGTCGATCGTCGTCCCGGAAGGTATCGCCGAGCCGGGCGAGGAGACGATCGACGGGATCAGCTACCTGTTCGATCGGATCACCGAAACCGAGATCGACTATCACCTCACGATCAGACTCCCAGAATTGGGCGTCCACTTCGCGCAAGACCTCATCTACAGCGGGACGCACCTCTACTTGACGTCCGACATGCAGCACTGGATTCGTGTCCTGAGCCAGATGCTCCAGGAAGACTACGACCTGTATATGCCAGGCCATGGCCTGCCGGCCGACAAGAACGAGGTCGCGCGTAACGTCGAGTACCTTTCTGCAGCCAGCTCCGCTGTTTCAGCCGGGCTCGCCGGCACCGCGTTCAAAGAGTTCCTGCTCGCACGCTATCCGGAACGCCGATGCCCCGCGATTTTCGACATCTACCTGCCCCGACTGTTCGGCGGCGCGGCCAGCTACTAGATCACTGAAAGCCGGCAACGGAGGAACTTGAACGTGACCAAGACTTACACGGTCGGCCAGTACCTGGTCGACCGCCTCGCCCAGATCGGCCTGGGCCATCTGTTCTCGATCGCCGGGGACTACTCGATCGGGTGGGTGCACGGCTACGTGGCGCCGAGCTCCATCGAGATCATCGAGGAAGTCAACGAACTTAACGCTGGATATGCGGCCGATGGCTACGCCCGGTTCAAAGGGATAGGCGCGCTCTGCGTGACCTACTCGGCTGGAGCGCTATGTGCGATCAACGCCATCGCTGGTGCGTATGTCGAGCGAGTGCCGGTCGTACTGATCAATGGGACGCCCGATATCAAGAAGACGCTGACATTCGAGCAGACCGGGTTGAGTGCGCATCACTTCATCAGCGGTCGCGCGACCGACCTTCAAGCTTTCGAGCATTTGACGGCTGCCGCCGTGAGGATCGACAACCCGGATCTCGCCGGTCTGCTCATCGACTACGCTCTCACGCAATGCATTAGCGAACGGCGGCCGGTATACATCGAACTGCTGCAGGACATGATTGACTTGGAGTGTGACCCGCCCAAGGGCGAACTCAAGGTGGCGCGCACACTCTCCGACCAAACCAACCTGAGCGATTCGATCGCAACGATCGCCGCAGCTCTGGAGAACGCCGAAAAGCCGCTCATTTGGCTGGGTATCGAGATCGATCGCCTCGGCCTCCACGATCAGGCGGCAACGCTCCTTCGTCAGCTCAACGTCCCCTTCGTCACCGAACTGCTCAGCAAGTCGGTCCTCGCCGAGGACGAGCCGCTCTTCGCGGGCGTCTTCGACGGGCAGGCGTCATCGGCTGAGGTCCAGGCTCTGGTCAGGAACGCCGACTTCGTGCTCGCCTTGGGCGTCTGGCTAACCGACCTGAACTCCCTCGGGTGGAGTCCGGACTACGACAAGACCGCATTCGTGACATTCGACACCGTCAAGTACGGCACTTACTTCCAACCCCAGGTCGCACTGGAGCATTTCATTGCCGGACTGACTCCGCAGCTAAGACCTCAAGCGCTTCGGCGAACAGCGACGGGCCTCGTGGGGCGAGTGCCGCTGAGCGTCGTAGATTCCGGCGCCAGCATTACGTATTCTGGGTTCTACGATTTCATGCCGCAGTACATCGATAAGGACACCATCGTCGGCAGCGATGCGAGTCTGAACTACTTCGGTAGTCTGCTGCTCAAAGTACCGGCAGCCGGGGCATTCTTCGCCCAGTCGTCCTACTCTTCGATCGGTTACATCACGCCGGCGGCGACAGGCGTCTGCCTGGCGAAGACGAAGGACCAACGGGTCCTGGTCTTCGCCGGAGACGGCGGCTTCCAGATGAGCGCCCAATGCCTGTCGACGCAGACACGCTTCGGCCTGAACCCGATCGTCTTCGTGATGGACAACGGCGTTTACGGCGTCGAGCAATGGCTCGCCGACCCCTCCGTCTTTCATACGGACGACCCCTTCTACGAATCCTGCCGCCTGCATCCGTGGAAATACAGCAGGCTTGCGGACGTATTCGGCTGTCAAGGCTGGGAGGTCACGACCTACGGCGAGTTGAACGACGCCGTGAAGGAGGCAATGGCCAACACCAACAGTCCATCGATCATCCAGGTAGTCATCGACGAGAAGTCCCTTCCTGTCAACGCCGAGTGGAAGACGACCTGAGGCCTCGATGCACCCCGCATGGAATTGCGGCCAATCGCCTCGAACTAGTAGGTTTACGTAGCAATCGGCCGGATCGCGGCTAAATCCAACGAAAGTACGAGAGGACTAAACCCATGCCCACGAAAATCACTGTCATCTTCGACAACCCAGTTGACGCGGAAACGTTCGAGGCCGGATATCCGGATCAGGTTGCGCTCGCCAAGAAGATGCCCGGCGTCGAGCGGGTCGACAGTGCGAAGGTTTTTCCGAAGGAAGACGGAAGTGAGACTCCCGCGCACCGCCTGCTCGACCTGCACTTCCCGAACTACGAAGTGGCGAGCGAAGCCGTGACGACCGAGCAGGCGAAAGCGTTCGTCGGGAAGGTCAAGGAGCTGGCGACCGGCGGCGTGCGGATCGTGTTCACCGACGTCGAAGAGGTGTAACTGAAGTGGCCTTCGCCGCCGACTGCCGCTGGGCGTGAGCGCGAGGGCCGCGATGGGTGGAGGGCCGGCGACTACCGGCGGTCTCCGGCCCTCCACCCCGGCGCCGGTGTACGACGCTCCGCGCAGGAGCGCACTGCCGCGAGTGACCGTCGGGGACGCAGTCAGCCGAGAGTTTGGGCGTGAGGTGCCGCAGGCTCCCCGAGCTTCCATTCCTTGATCAGAAAGGTCGTGGAACCATGTCTACGCTGAGCACCGAGCTTTCCTACGCTTCAAATTCGATCACGGCGACCCGCGCGTTGACGCCGCCGCAGCCCGTTGTCGGCATGGCCCGCAGCAGCGTTGCGGTCGAGCAGGCTGACTTGCAGACGATCGCGCAGCACATGTACGCCCTGCTGCTGCGCAACGTCGCGAGCGATGGGTTCCCCTTCACCGATTCGACCCACACGCTCGTATCGCGGCCGGGGTGCGTCATTGCCGCACCGTCGTACCCGGCAAATGCGCCTGGGATCAGCCAAGACTATGTCTTCAACTGGGTGCGCGATGGCGCCATCACGATGCTCGAGGTCATCGCTGCGGTCGCGGCGACGCCTGGGGCGCCGGTACAGCCGTTGGTCGACTACGTGTCGTTTGCCCGGACGTGCTTCGACAACGCGGTTCCGACCAAGGGCCACGCCTGCTTCACCGTCGCGGGTGAATCGCGGCCTTGGACCGAACAGAACGATGGCCCTGCGATCCAGTGTCTGGCGCTGCTGGCCGCGTACCCGCTCCTGAGCAGCCAGTCTCAGGGTTTCGCCAAGGCGTTGATCGCCGACAACGTGAACTTCCTGCTCGAGGCGTACACCGACCAGACTACGAACCTGTGGGAGGAGCATGTTGGTTACTCCTTCTTCGCGCGCTCGGTGCAGCTTCGCGCGTTCCGCGAGGTCGTTGCGAACGACATTGAGCTGCCCGTGCCGGCTGAGGTGAGATCGGCGATCGCGTGGTTGGAGTCGGCGCTCGAAGTTCACTGGACCGGGTCGTATTACGCCACGATGATCGGCGGTCAAGCGCCGGGGAACCCGGCGGAGTCGACCGTCCCGTACGGCTACGACCCGAACATCGACATCGTCCAAGCCTGCATCTATGGCGCAATCCCGTGTACCGATACGAAGATGCTGGCGACCGCGGCTCTGCTGCGTGGTGCTTGGGCTGACCCGTCCTCGGACCGCGCCTACCCCATCAACTTGTCTGACGCGGCCAGTGGCCTGGGGCCCATGTTCGGGCGCTACCCGGGGGACACCTACGACGGCGGGGGCGGCGGTATTGGTGAGCATCCGTGGGCGCTGTGCACCGCGAACATGGCGGAACTGCATTACCTGCTGGCTACGGAGATCTCCGACTCGGGGGCCGTTCCGTTTGATTCGCTGTCTGAGCCGTTCTTCGCGCAGCTTGGCATCAGCGACACGACTACGGCGCGCGATGCCGCTGCTGCGCTCGTCAAGGCTGGTGACGCGATGTTGTTCGCTGTCGTCAGCCACAGCGACCACCTCGAGCTCAGCGAGCAGTACGACGGCATCACCGGCTACGAGAAAAGCGTCCGAGACCTCACATGGAGCTACGCGGCGTTCCTGTCGGCGGTGCGCGCCAAGACTGGCATGACCGTCCGTGCTTGAGCGGCGCCGCTCACTGAGGTCGCAGTGAGGGTCCTCAAACAGCGCCTTGTTCGGTGCCGGCAGCGACCGCAACCGACCGCTTGGAGGCAGACGCAGGGGAAGGGGAGACCCAATGTCGCTGGACAGGCATGCCGTGGAGGTCCACGACGGCGACGACGACGGGCCCTACGCGGGAGATGCGCTGGTCAGCGGGTCAGTCGATGACGTCCGTGATGCGGTCGAGATCATCGATCCCGACGGTCAGCACGTCGAAGAGCTGTGGGACGACGGGCACATCCACGGCGGGCAGAGCCCGACGGTCACCGCACGCGTACCGGACTCGCAAGCTGCCGACGTCGAACGGCGACTGCTGGACGCGGGATGGGCACGAGAGCCAACGAACATCTCGCTCATCCATCTTTGAAACCGGGTTAGGTCCAGTTCGCCCCGACTCAGTGTGGCTATCCTCCTAGCCAACCTGCTGCGCCGCCCCGCAGGCGCGCGTCGCACAGTCGAGGCGCCACCTCTTGGTCACCTGGCACCCTTGAACGGGTCTCTGCGCGAGACGGGAGGGCATCAGCTCGCCCAGTCGACTGGGCGGAGGCGGCCGTGGCATCGACGGGTGGCGCACGGGTTCAGCTGTGGGAACGACGGGCGGCGTGGCCGCTCACGGTCGCTGCTCTGGCTAGGGGGCTAGCCAGAGGGGCTGTCGCGGGACGCACCTACGGGGACCACCGGCAAGGTGCCCCCGCTCGGAAGGCCGAACGCGCGGTTGACCGCTCGCCTGCCGCTTGGCGCGAATGACGCCGGCTGTGGCCGTCGACCCGAGACTGTGGCTGTGCCGGTCCATGTGCGCGGTGTGCTCGGCGGATACCCGCGACGTCGGATTCGTAGAGGCAGGTAGCGCTGACCATGCGCTGCTCGTCCGGACCGCCGACCGACGCCGAAGGTGTGACCGCAATTGCGCCCTCAACTGAACCGTGCCTGGGCGAACGAGTGGAATGGATGCCGGGCGGCCGACAGGCGGCACAGTGGCATCCATGACCGCTCCGACCACGCAGGCATTTCTCGACGCGATTATCGCCCGGCGCCGGCCGCATCCGGCGGCAGGTCTGTTCTCGGCACTGTCCAGCGAGCAGCTGTGGAAGCTTCAACTTGCGTGTGCGGGTCGGATCGGTGGCGTCGACCCAGGCGATCTCGCAGCGATCGCCGCCTGGGTGGACGCGGCTGAAAGCGCTGTGCGCGAGCACCTCCATGCGCGCGACCTCGCCCTAGCCGCGCATCCGCGCATGTCGATCAACGATCTCATCGATCATCTCCGCGGTGGCCATTGCCCGGGCATTACGGTGTCTCCGTGTCCAGCTTCGATGGCGAACTCGATCGATACGAGGCCCAGCTGACCGCGCTGCTCGATGGGCTCCACCTCGAACTCGGTGCGGCCCTCGAGCGTGTGGAAGAACTGACCGACCCCTTGTACGGGTTCGGGGGCGAAAATGGAGCTCGTTGCGTCGAACGAGCGCACGCACATCGCGTTGGAGCACGCGGCCAAGCTTCTCCGGCAACTCCGCGTTCACACCGGCCGCTGACTTCACCACCGCCGGGCGGCCCCCCAGCTGCGCCTTTGCCGCTGCCGACGGCCATCGGCCGCACCGTGTCCGTTTCGGTGCGGCGACCAGCTCGTCTCTTTCGGCCGTGCAGGGCGGGCGCCGCATCGGTACGGGGTGGGCGACGTTCGCCCAGGCCACCAGTTGCCCAGCTCGGTTCGACCGGTGGACGACTCTGTGCGTGTCGTGTCGTGTCCTGTCGCACCGCCCGTCATCAGGTGGGCGTCGCACGATAGAAATGCACCCATGGATGACGGGTGGGTCGAGCTGACGGTGGCTGAGGCGATGAACGCCATCGGGGCGCCTCGTGCGGACGGTGCCGTGTCGCAGGCGGCGTTCGAACTGCTTCTCGGTCAGCCGGTCAGCAGGGAGTGGTTGCGGACCGAGACGACGTGGCCGAAGTTACCGCCGGGCGTGATGGGTCATCTCGTGCCGCGAACCCGGATCTTCGTCAACAAGGCGCGGGCGAAGGAGTTGCGCGGCGACGTCTACGCGACGGCGTCCGTGTACTGCTTCACGCAATCATTGACGGCGGCGTCGGCCGTCTCGCTGTTCCGCAAGATCGCGAACAGCGTGAAGATGTTGACCGAGGACGAGGTGGACCTGCTGCTGGTCGTGCTGGGCACGTCCTCGAAGAAGCCGCCGGTGCGGCCCGCGTCGCTGGCGGACGTGCAGGCGGCGTACGACGGCGAGGGGGGTGACTTGCGGGCGCGGCTGTCAGCTTTGACGGCGCGTGGCGTGTTGGTCGCCGACAGCGGGGGCTGGTTCGTCGCGGATTGACGCGGGACCGGGCCGGGGGGAGCGCGTGGTGTTCGCGTGTGCCGAGGAACCGTTGGGCCATGTGGTGCTCGGACATCACGACGGGCTGGATTCGTGGACCGTGAACGTGGCGGCCGATCCGGCGGGGGAGCGCCAGGCGTTCGTGTCACGTCACGAGCGGGCGCATCAGGAGCTGCACAGCAGCACACCCTGGGGTTTGGCGATGGTTGCTGCGGCAACGCCCGACAGTGCGGGCACGGTCGGGACGTCGGCGTGGCGGCGGCTGGGGTTGGCGTGCCGGCGAACGCACGAGGCGTTCGCGACGTTCGTGGCGGTGCACGATGTCGAGGGCGGGCTCGAGCATCTGCGTGGGAACTTGGCGTATCTGTCGTTCCTTCGTGACGCAGAAACTCTCGCCGACGTGGTTGGCGACTCCGGCGGGCGTGAAGTCGCGACGCGCATGCTGCTGATGAGTCTGATGGCCCCCAGCCGGCTGGCCGCGGCCGGACGCGCCGACCTGCACGATGCGGGCTGGGTGGAGCGGTTGTGTGCGGGGCATTCGCCCGATGAGCGTCTGCGGCGGCTCTTGGACGCGTTGGCGGCCGATCGGGGCGGGGCGCAGGAGTTGCGTCGTGCGTTGCGACCGGGCGCGGGCGGTGTCATTCGCAGCGCGGATGTGGCGGCGGCTCTCACCGCTCTGGGTTTGCCGACGTGGGATTTCGGGCAGGCGGCGCAGTGGACTCGGTCGATCGTGGCGGACTTGGTGGCGCAGGGGGCCCGGCGATTCCAGCTGGTCGATGCCGGCTCGGATGGGCAGCGGTTGGAGTCGCTGGTCGATGATCAGCAACGCGAGCGGCTGCAGGTGCACGGCGAACCGTTGCCCCTGACCGTTGTCCATCCGGATGAGGGCGGGCGGTTCGAGGTGGCGGCGTTCGCGCGCACAGCCGCCGGAATTGGCGCGCACGTGTGGCTGTGTTGGCTCGCTCCAGGGTTTGTGCGCAGGCAGTTCGCGACGCGGGAGGACTTCGGATCCGAGCCGATGCTCGGGTTGCTGGCGTGCGACCGAACGCGCTCGCCCGCGACGGCAACCTGGCTGCCCTGGCCAGGGGTCGCGCCGGGCTTGGCGGCCCGCATCATCGCGCGGACGCAGCTGACTCCGTTGCTGTTCACGACGTTGCGGACGCTGGAGGCAACTGGCCACGACGTGGACTTCCGCGGCTGGGACCCGTCGGTGGTGCTGCTCGACAGTGACGTGCTCGCCTTCTTGGAACGGTCGGCCGAGGACCCGGCCGGGGTGGCGTGGTCGGTGATCGGCGCGTCCGGTGACCGCACCGTCGACGCGTTGCTGTTCCAGCGCCTCTCCGCGCCCGGTGTCGTGTACGTGTACGTGTGTTCAGCGCCCACGGGCCGAACCTTCGCGGGCTGGATGCGGACACGGCCGAACGCATTCCACCGTGACGAGGACGCATTCCGAGAGGTTCGTGACGTCGTGTGGGCGATCGTCGAGCATGCGCTCGGCACGCTGTGGATGTTCGACCTGTACGGGCATCCGGCTGGGGTTTGACCGGCAATGGGTCCAGATGTGCGATGGGTCGGGCCGCGGAAAGCTGTCGTACCGGGTTCGTGTGGTGCCCGCGTGAGCGCGGGCCACCGGTTGGCGGCGGCGGCCATTCGGCGGGCGGGCCCCGCACGCTGCCCAGCTCGGCTCCGCGGCGTGCGACTGGCGGGCGCCGTGTCGGCTATTGCCCTAGCCATCGGCGCGCCTCCAACCGGCAAGGGCCCTAGCCAGTCCGATCCTGGGCCGCGTGCCGCCCCGAGAGTCACGCCAGCCGGTCGACCCGGCCAGCGACGCGTACCCGGGGCTCGTCCAGGCCGTAGCCCGGGCGGCGGCCCGCGCAGCTAAGGCCCGAGATCCGATGGAGCGGGCGATCGGGTACTCGCACATCATGGCCGCGATGCAGGAGCAGCTCGAATGGTTGGCCGCCGAGCGTGACGCAACCTTGATCGAAATCATCGCGGAGCACCCGTCACTGTCGCACCGTAAGCTGTCACCGCAGTTGCACATGTCGCGTCAACGCCTCGATCAGCTCGCGAAGATCGCCCGTGCCGGCGGCCGCCCACGCCAGTGACCGCCCCGGTCCTAAGTCCGGTCGTGCACCCCCGGCCACGTTGGCTTCCCGGGTTCTCGAGGACATTGACGCGGACGCTGACGGGGCCGACGAAGGTTCCCGGCCCCCAACCGGTCCGAGAACCGCAATCAGCATCGACGACGCGCATCGGCCCTGCCATGCGGCACCGCGCCCTCGGTGCCGAGTAAGAAGGCTCAGTGACGCGCCATCGCGCGCGCTAGCGGTGATCTACTCCGTCGTGCATGCATGGGATGCTGTGCGCCATGTCGCGACGACCCGGGGTGACCGGCAAACCGAGGGACTACGTCCTCGCCAACGGCACGTACCCCACCGGCCCGTTCCGAAAGGACACGCCGTCGACCGTGCTGAACGCCGCCGCTGTTGCCGTCGCGCTTCAGCGCGCCATCACCGAGTCCGGCGCGTCGATGACCGCAACTGCCGACGGCATCGGCGTCGCCCGCTCCACGCTCTACGACATCCTCGGCGGTCAGACGATTGTCGACGTGTACGTGCTTACGCTCCTCGAGGAGTACTTCGACCGGACCTTCTGGCCCACGCGAGGAAGCTGACGCTGGACGCGGCGCGCCGACCCACCAGTTGTCCCTCATGAACTACAGTGCGGACACATGCGTCAATTGGCTAGCCCCCTAGCCACTGGCGATAGGCCGCGAAGTTCCGAGGGAACTTGGGGGTGCCATGACTGGATGGCGGGGCGGGCGCCCGAGGCTGCGACCGGCCGACTGGCTCGAGGGCGGGCGCTCGTGGCCGTCGGGTCCTTTCCGCCGGGATGCACCACCGCTTGTGCTCTACAGCGCCGCGTTCGTGACGAATCTGGTGACGGTCGTTGTCGACTCGGGCTCTTCTCTCGCCGGTGGCTCCACGATTGAGGGAGCCGATGTGGGCGCCGGTGGTGTGGTTGCGGGTGTTCTGGCCGGCGAGATGGCGGTGACCCTGGAGGTCGTCGAGCGGCTCGAGGCGATGTTGGCCGTGCGCCTGTGGCCGACGCGCGAGCAGATCCGCCGACTGCGCTGGGACGCTGACGGCGCACGAGATTGACGACGGACCGAGAGGGTGCGGCCCGCAGGGCCCATCGGGGCCCGGGAAGTCACGCGCGGCAGACACGGGCGACGCTTGCGCGGACGGTCGATCAGCTGTGCGCCTCAGCGGCCACGGTCGAGGACGCACTCACGAGAGCGGCCCGCTACACGATCGTCCTCAACGAGTTGACGACCCAGCTCGAGATCGTGGCCGGTCTGCGCGACGATGCGCTGAGACAGGCGTTGGTCGACGGTGCTCTTTCGCATCGATACATGGCTGCGGCACTGGGGATGTCGCGCCAGCGCGTCGATCAGCTTGCCGCCGCAATCCGGCGTCGCTCCAGCGACTCGGCCGGGCTGCCGGTTTGCGCCAATCCGGGGAGCCCGGCCGGCCGCTGAGGGGGTGGTGCGGCGGGTCAGTCTGGGTGTGGCGGTGAGCGGGGTTGGCGTGTGTAGGGGCGTCGTTGCGCCGGCGGCAGGGCAGAGGTGCCGAAGCGGCGGATGTGCGCGCCAGCTCACTACGCGAAGTGTAGGCTTTGAACGACAGCATTGGCGGGTGGCTGTCGCTGCGGCATCCACGCGTTTCGGCGCAGGTACGTGACTTCGTTCGTGGCGGGCGCCGCAGATCCGGTCGGGTGGGTGTCGTGTGCGGCGATGAGTTCGACGAGTCACTGTGGGGGAGAGCTCCCGGTGCTTTGGAGCAGGCGGCGGCCCGTCGGCGCATGTTGGCGCTGTATCGGTCTCAGCGTGATCAGGTCGTCGCGGAGTCGTTCACGATCGCGCAGGCGGCGTCATGGGCCGGTGTCGAACCGGCCACGATCGAGGCGCTGGTCGCCGCCGGCGAGCTCCTGGTCGTCGAGACCGGCGCCGGGCTTATGATTCCCCGCTGGCAGTTGCGTACGTCCGAATCAGGCACACGTACGCCGATCGAGGGTGTCGATGAGCTTGCTCGGGCATTCGGCGGCGACGTCGTCTCCCTTGCGCGCTGGATGAGCCGGCCCAACGACGAATTCGCTGGCGCAACGCCGGCCAGTGTGCTCGCCGCTGGACGTGTCGCCGACGTTGTTGAGCTGGCCCGCAACCTCACGAGTGCCGGCTGGTGAGTCTCGGCATCCAGTCGGACCTTATCGCCCTGGCGTGAACCTATCGCCGTAGAGGGCGATGAGCTCGACGCAGGGCGATAAGCACAGCGCATAGGCTCTGGCGGGCATAGCCGCGCACGCCGGGCAGGGGGTGTACACCCTCGCTCCGCGCACGTGTAGGGCGATCATTGCCGCGCTCGGGACGTGCGGCACCATGATCGGCATGGCGTCGACCGAGCTGCCGAACGAATCACGGGCTGTCGTGCGGCCGGGACGAAACGTTCTCCCAAGACGATCCGTCGACCCGACGCCCGCCCGACAATCCAGGTGGACGTCCGCGCGACCGTAGGTCGCCCCGAGACGATCACGGCGGGGGACCGATGCGGGACAGCCGCTCCGGCAGCCACGACCAACCCTGCCGACGTTGTCGGTTCAATCTCGGCGCCGAACGCTGCCGGTGGAACGCTCGACGCCGTTTGCGGTCTGCCGCGTGGGCGCCTGTGACGCCCGCGGAACGCTGAACTGGGCGAGGGTCTCGGCGCACCGCGCGACCCCTGTCCGCGAGCAGCCTAGGTGGTAGGTCGGCGGCACGGATTGCCCGCATAACGTTGGGCCCACAGGCCCAAATCGGTGGTGCAGTCGCTGTCGCCGAATCGCGAGCTGCGCACGGCCCGCCGGCGACCGGACAATGGGCAGCGCGTCGTACGGAACCGGGGGAGCCCCGGGAGTAGACCCCAGCCAGGGCTGCCCCTGCCGTCGCCGCAAACCCAAGGATAGGTGGCGTGAGAGGGGCAGCGTGGCGGCACCGATAGCTTTCCTCAAGGCATCCCCAGATGGACAGCCCGAGCATTATGGTGCCGCCATGGAGCGGACACGGCTCACGATCGTCGACGTGGCGAACGTCGTCGGCAGCCGGCCGGACGGGTGGTGGCGCGACCCAGTGGCGGGGACCCGGCGGCTGATTGAGCTGGCCGATCGGCTGCCACGGCAGGAGGAGTCGCTCGTGCTCGTCCTGGAGGGCGAGGCGCGCCGCGCCGCTGCCGAGGTCGACTGTTCCTGCGGCGTGCGGGTACTCCACGCTCCAGGGAGCGGCGACGACCGGATTGTCACCCTGATCAGCGAGACAGTGTGCGCCGGTGATGCGCGCCAAATCACCGTCGTCACCGCCGATCGCCTTCTGCGCCTTCGTGCCGAGGGCCTGGGCGCCGGGGCGGAGAGCGCCCGCGCGTTCCGGGAACGGCTCGAAGCTTCGGCGCAGCCCCAAGCAGGCGACTGAGCAACCCACGGGACGGGTCAGCGGCCCTCGAGGTCACCCTCGGTGTCGAGGTAGGCCTGCTTCAGCGCGTCGAGGACGGCCGGGTCGGGCGAATCCCACAGCTTGCGCTCGACCGCCTCGAGCAGCCGCTCGGTGATGCCGTGTAGCGCCCACGGGTTCGACGCGGCGAAGAACTCCCGCATCGCCGGGTCGAGCACGTAGTCCTGCGTCAGCTTCTCGTACATCCAGTCGTCGACGACGCCGGCGGTCGCGTCGTAGCCGAACAGGTAGTCGACCGTGGCCGCGAGTTCGAAGGCGCCCTTGTACCCGTGCCGCTTCATCGCGTCGATCCAGCGCGGGTTGACGACCCGGGCCCGGAAGACGCGGTGCGTCTCCTCCTGCAGCGACCGGGTCTTCACCGTGTCCGGACGGGTCGAGTCGCCGATGTACGCCTTCGGCGCCCGCCCGGTCAGCGCGCGCACCGTGGCGATCATGCCGCCGTGGTACTGGAAGTAGTCGTCGGAGTCGGCGATGTCGTGCTCGAGGGTGTCGGTGTTGTGTGCGGCCACCGCGATGCGCCGGTACGCGGTCTCCATGTCCTCGCGGGCGGCCCGGCCGTCCAGCCCGCGGCCGTACGCGTACCCGCCCCACGCCGCGTACACCTCGGCCAGGTCGGCGTCGTCGCGCCAGTCGCGGGCATCGATCAGCGGCAGCAGCCCGGCACCGTAAGCGCCCGGCTTCGACCCGAAGATGCGAGTGGTCGCCCGCCGCTCGTCGCCGTGCGCGGCGAGGTCGGCCCGGGCGTGCGCGCGGACGAAGTTCGACTCGTCCGGCTCGTCGAGCGCGGCAACCAGGCGCACCGCGTCGTCCAGCATCGCGACGACGTGCGGGAACGCGTCGCGGAAGAACCCGCTGATCCGCACGGTGACGTCGATGCGAGGACGGCCCAGCTCGTCCAGCGGGATCACCTCGAGCGAACCGACCCGGCGGGACGCCTCGTCCCACACCGGTCGGACGCCCAGCAGTGCCAACACTTCGGCCACGTCGTCGCCCGACGTGCGCATCGCGGCGGTGCCCCACACCGAGAGCCCGACCGACGCCGGGTAGGTGCCGGTGTCGGCGAGATGCCGCTCCAGCAACGAGGCGGCCATCGCCTGCCCGGTGTCCCACGCCAGTCGCGAGGGCACTGCTCTCGGATCGACCGAGTAGAAGTTGCGGCCGGTCGGAAGGACGTTCACGAGTCCGCGCAGCGGCGAGCCGGACGGCCCGGCCGGCACGTACCCGCCGTTCAACGCGTGCAGGACGTGCGCCAGCTCGTCGGTGGTCCGGTCGAGCCGCGGCACCACCTCGGTGGCCGCGAAGCGGAGCACGTCGGCCACGACGCCGCTCGCCAGGCCGTCGACCGCCGCCGGCGACCAGTGGGCGGCCTCCATCGCCTCGACGAGCGCGCGGGCCCGGGCCTCGACCTCGTCCGAATCGGCCGGCCGGGACTCGTCATGGCCCAGGGCCTCGCGCAGTCCGGGCAGCGCGGCCGCCTGACCGGCCCACATCTGCCGCGCGCGCAGGATGGCGAGCACCAGGTTCACCCGCGCCGGCCCGGCCGGCGCCAAACCGAGGACGTGCAGCCCGTCGCGGATCTGCGCGTCCTTGATCTCGCACAGCCAGCCGTCGACGTGAAGCAGGAAGTCGTCGAACTCGGCGTCGTGCGGGCGATCGTCCAGCCCGAGGTCGTGGTCGAGCTTGGCCGCTTGGATGAGCGTCCAGATCTGCGCGCGGATCGCCGGCAGCTTGGCCGGGTCCATCGCGGCGATCTGCGCGTGCTCGTCCATCAACTGCTCGAGCCGGGCGATGTCGCCGTACGACTCGGCCCGCGCCATCGGCGGCACGAGGTGGTCGACGATCGTGGCGTGCACCCGGCGTTTCGCCTGCGAACCCTCACCGGGGTCGTTGACGAGGAACGGGTACACGAGCGGGATGTCACCGATCGCGGCGTCAGCGCCACACGCCGCGGACAACCCGGCCGTCTTGCCCGGTAGCCATTCGAGGTTGCCGTGCTTGCCGACGTGCACGACGGCGTGCGCGCCGAACGAGTCACGCAGCCAGCGGTAGGCGGCCAGGTAGTGGTGGGACGGCGGCAGGTCGGGGTCGTGGTAGATCGCGACCGGGTTGACGCCGAAGCCGCGCGGCGGCTGTACCATGATCACCACGTTGCCCGAGCGCAGCGCGGCCAGCACGATGTCGCCGTCGTCGACGAACAGCGATCCCGGCGCCGGTCCCCAGTGCTGCTCGACGGCCGCGCGAAGGTCGACCTCGAGCGTCGCGAACCAGGCCGCGTACTCGGCGCCGGGGATGCGCACCGGATTCCCGGCGAGCTGCTCCTCGGTCAGCCACTGCTCGTCCTGCCCGCCGGCGGCGATCAGCGCGTGCATGAGCGCGTCGCCCTCGGCGGGGAACTTGGAACCCACGTCGTAGCCGGCCGCGCGCAACGCGGCCAGCAGCGCCACGGTCGACGCCGGCGTGTCGAGACCGACCGCGTTCCCGATGCGGGCGTGCTTGGTCGGGTAGGCCGACAGCATCAGGACGATGCGCTTGTCGCGGTTGGGGACGTGCCGCAGCCGCGCGTGCTTCACCGCGATGCCGGCCACCCGGGCCGCCCGCTCGGGGTCGGCGACGTAGGTGGTGAGACCGTCCGCGCCGACCTCCTTGAACGAGAACGGGACGGTGATGATCCGCCCGTCGAACTCCGGGATCGCGACCTGGTTGGCGGCGTCGAGCGGGGAGAGGCCGTCGTCCGACTCGGCCCACTCGGCGCGGGACGAGGTGAGGCAGAGGCCCTGCAGGATCGGCACGTCCAGCTGGGCGAGCGCGCCGACGTCCCACTCGTCGTCCGTCCCACCGGCGCCGACGGCCGCGGGCAGCGAACCGCCGGCCGCCAGCACCGTGACGACCACCGCGTCGGCCGCGCGCAGCGCGTCGACCAGCTCGGCCGGCGCCGTGCGCAGCGACGAGCAGAAGATCGGCAACGGACGCCCACCAGCCGCCTCGATCGCGTCGGCAAGCGCGTGGACGAAGGAGACGTTGCCCGCCGCCTGGTGGGCCCGGTAGTAGAGGACGGCCACCGTCGGGCCGTCGTTGCCCGACGCAGGACGCTCGAGGCGACCCCAAAGCGGCATCGGGGTGGGCGGCTCGAAGCCGTGACCGGTCAGCAGGATCGCGTCCGACAGGAACCGGTGCAGCTGGGCCAGGTTGGTCGGGCCGCCGTGCGCCAGGTAGGCGTGGGCCTCGGCCACCACGCCGGCCGGGACGGTCGAGAGCTCCATCAGCTCGGCGTCCGGGGCGACCTCGCCGCCGAGCACGACCACGGGGAGGCCGCTGGCCAGCACGCGGTCGAGCCCGTCCTCCCACGCCCGCTTCCCGCCCAGGATGCGCACGACCACCACCTCGGCGCCAGCGAGGAACGTGTCGACGTCGCCGACCCGGTTCGGGTTGGCCAGCCGGTACTCGGCACCGCTCGCGCGGGCCGAGAGCAGGTCGGTGTCGGAGGTCGAGAGCAGGGCGATCACTAGACGAGGCTCTCAGACGGCTCCGACGGCGCCCGGGGCCGGGCGGCGGACGCGTAGCATCCCGCGGCGTGCTGCCCGCCCAGTCCGCCCGGGGGTCCGTCCGGGCTCCGTCCCGCGCCGAGCGGGCCGACCGCTGCCCAGGCGTGCTGCGGCTGACCGAGGGCGCCGACGGGTGGCTGGCGCGGGTGCGGCTGCCGGGGGGCCTGATCGCGGGCCCCGCGCTGGCCGGCCTCGCGGACCTCGCCGCCGAACTGGGCGACCCCGCCCTCGAGCTGACCTCCCGCGGCAACCTCCAGTTGCGCGGGCTGCCGGCCGGGTGCTCGGACGAGCTCGCCGACCGGCTGGCCGACCTTGGGCTCGCGCCCTCGCCGACGCACGAGCGGGTGCGCAACGTGGCCGCCTCGCCTCTGGCCGGCATCGACGGCGGCCGCGACCTGACCGGCCTGGTGCGCGCGCTCGACGCCGCCATCTGCGCCGACCCGCGGCTGGCCGACCTCCCGGGCCGGTTCCAGTTCGCGCTCGACGACGGGCGAGGGGACGTCGCCGGTGACGCCGACGTCGCCGCCGTGGTGCGCGGCGACATCGCCCAGGTCGAGGGGGTGCGGGTCGCCGCCGACGAGGCGCCGGCCGTGCTGGTGCGGGCCGCGCGCGCCTTCCTGGACGAGCGGGACGAGCAGGGCTCCAATGCCTGGCACGTCGACGAGCTGGCCGACGGCCGGGCGCGGCTGCGGGGCCGGCTCGGTGGCAGGTCGCCCGTCACTCCGCGGACCGGGCCGCCGCCCCGCCCGATCGGCCGGGTCGGCGCCGCCCTCGTCGTCGGCGTTCCGCTGGGCCGGCTGACCGGCGACCAGGCGCACTGGCTGGCCGGCCACGACACCGAGCTGCGCATCACCCCGTGGCGGCGGGTCGTGATCCCGTCGGCCGATCCGGTGGCCCAACCGTGGACCGTCGGGCTGATCACCGACCCGTCCTCGCCGTGGCTGTCGGTGACGGCCTGCGCCGGCCGGCCGCGTTGCCTGCAGGCTCGGGCCGACGTCCAGGCCGACGCCGCCGCCGCGCTGGAGCGGTTCGCCGGGCGGCGGGTGCACTGGTCGGGGTGCGAGCGGCGGTGCGGCCGACCGGCCGACGTCGAGGTGGACGTCGTGGCGACGGCGGAGGGGTACGCGGTCAGTGGGGACTGAGGTGGGCTACGACTACGAACGCGACGGGGCCGAGATCTACCGGCGCTCGTTCGCGACGATCCGGGCCGAGGCCGACCTCGGCGGGTTCCCGTCCGACGTCGCCCGGGTTGTGGTGCGGATGATCCACGCCTGCGGGATGGTCGACCTGACGCGGGACGTCGCGCATTCACCCGACGTGGTGGCGAAGGCGCGGGCGGCCCTGCAGGGCGGCGCGCCCATCCTGTGCGACGCGCAGATGGTCGCCTCGGGCATCACCCGTCCCCGCCTGCCGGCCGGCAACGACGTGGTCTGCACGCTCGCCGACCCGGCCGTGCCGCAGCTCGCGGAGCGCATCGGCAACACCCGCTCGGCCGCCGCCCTGGACCTGTGGGGCGGGCGGCTGGGCGGCGCGGTCGTCGCGATCGGCAACGCGCCGACGGCGCTGTTCCGGCTGCTCGAGCTGATCGACGCCGGCGCCCCGCGCCCGGCCGCGGTGCTCGGGTTGCCGGTCGGGTTCATCGGGGCGGCCGAGTCGAAGGCCGCGCTCGCCGACACCGACCTCGAATACCTCGTCGTGCACGGCCGGCGGGGCGGCAGCGCGATGGCCGTCGCCGCGGTGAACGCGATCGCGAGTGAAGCCGAATGACGCCGGGGGTGCTCTACGGGGTCGGGCTCGGCCCCGGCGACCCGGAGCTGGTCACGGTCAAGGCGGCCCGGCTGATCGCCGCGGCCGACGTCGTCGCCTACCACTCGGCGCGGCACGGCCGCTCGATCGCGCGGGCGATCGCCGAGCCGTACCTGCGTGACGGCCAGATCGAGGAGCAGCTGGTCTACCCCGTCACGACCGAGAGCACTGCTCACCCGGGCGGATACGAGGGCGCGATCAACGACTTCTACGCCGACGCGGCCGGCCGCCTCATGGCTCACCTCGAGGCCGGGCGGGACGTCGTGCTGCTCGCCGAGGGCGACCCGTTGTTCTTCAGCAGCTACATGCACATGCACAAGCGAATCGGTGCGCGCTTCGAGACGGTCATCGTGCCGGGGGTGACGTCGGTCAGCGCCGCGTCGGCTGCGCTGGCCGCGCCGCTGGTCGAGGGCGAGGACGTCCTCACCGTCCTGCCCGGCACGCTGCCGCCGGACGAGCTCGCGGAGCGGCTGCGCGGCACGCAGGCGGCGGCGATCATGAAGGTGAGCCGGCACTTCGCCGGTGTGCAGGACGCGCTGAAGCGGGCCGGCCGGCTGGAGGACGCGTACTACGTCGAGCGCGCTTCCCGTGAGGGCCAGCGCATCGCGCCGGTGGCCGAGGTCGATCCGTCTTCGGTGCCGTACATGGCGATCGTGATCGTGCCGGGCCGGGAGGCGGCGCAGGCGCCGGTGTCGGCTGCACCGGCGGCGGCCGGGGCGGGCCGGGTCGACGTCGTCGGTCTCGGGCCGGGCGGGCGCGATTGGCTGACCCCGCAGGCCCAGGCCGTCCTCGCCGCGGCCGACCACCTCGTGGGGTACGGGCCGTACCTCGACCGGGTGCCGCCCAACCCGCGGCAGCAGCGGCACGCGAGTGACAACCGGGTCGAGTCGGAGCGGGCCGAGTTCGCGCTCGATCTCGCCCGTCGCGGCGCCCGGGTCGCCGTCGTGTCCTCGGGTGACCCGGGCGTGTTCGCGATGGCGGCCGCCGTGCTCGAAGTGGCGGCCGAGGCGCGCTACGCCGACGTTCCGGTGACGGTCGTCCCGGGCGTCACCGCGGCCCAGGCCGTCGCCAGCCAGGCCGGCGCACCGCTGGGGCACGACTACGCCGTCATCTCACTCTCCGACCGCCTCAAGCCCTGGGAGATCGTCGCCACCCGACTGGAGGCGGCTGCGCGGGCCGATCTCGCCATCGCCATCTACAACCCGGCGTCGCAGTCGCGGCGGGCTCAGCTGGTCGAGGCCCGAGAGGTGCTGCTGCGGCGCCGGGCGCCGGGCACCCCGGTCGTCGTCGGTCGCGCGGTGGGCAGCCCGGACCAGCAGGTCACTGTCACGACCCTCGGCGATCTGGACGTGGAGGCGATCGACATGCGCTGCCTGCTGATCATCGGGTCGTCCCAGACGCAGGTGGCGCCCTCGACGGGGCGCGTGTTCACGCCGCGGCGCTACCCCAGCCCAAGTTGAGAGAGCACTGCTTCCACTGACGCCACGGCGTTGACGCCGCTCGGCAGCGGCGGCCGGTCGACGACGATCACGGGTAGCTCGAGCTCGCGGGCGGCGTCCAGCTTGGCGACGGTGAGCGGGCCGCCGCTGTCCTTCGTGACGAGCAGGTGGACGTCCTGCTCCCGCATGAGCGCGAGCTCGCCCTCGAGCGTGTACGGGCCGCGGTCGAGCAGTAGGGTCATCCGCGCCGGCGTCGGCCCGGCCGGCGGATCGACGGTGCGCACGAGGTAGTGGTGGGTGTTGTCGTCCGCGAACGCGGCGAGGTCGCGGCGACCCGTGGTCAGGAACACGCTGCCCGGTGCGGCGCCGGCGACCCGCGCCGCCGCCGCTTCGATCGTCGGCACCCGCCGCCACTGGTCGCCCGGACGCTCCGTCCACCCCAGCCGCCGCAGCACGACCAGCGGCACCTCCGTGCACGCGGCGGCCGCGTTGGCCGTGATCGTGGCGGCGAAGGGATGGGTGGCGTCAACCACGTGGGTGATCCGATCGTCCCGGAGGTAACGCGCCAGCCCGTCGGCGCCGCCGAAGCCGCCGACCCGCACCTCGCCCACGGGGAGCGCCGGGTTGCTGACCCGGCCGGCCAGGGACGAGACGAACGGGACGCCCCGCTCGGCGAGGGCGGCGGCGAGCGCGCGGGCCTCGGCCGTCCCGCCCAGCACCAGCACTCGCACGTCGGCGACACTAACCGGGTGCGAAAGCTGCTGTTGGTGGGCATCGGTACCGGCCATCCCGACCACGTCACCGTGCAGGCGGTCGAGGCGCTGAACCGGGCCGAGGTGTTCTTCGTCGTCGACAAGGGGGCGGAGAAGTCCGGGCTGCTCGAGCTGCGGGACGAGATCCTGCGCCGGCACGTCCGCGACCAGGGCGGCTACCGCGTCGTCGAGATCGCCGACCCACCGCGGGACCGGGGCGCGGCCGCCTACGAGGGCGCGGTCGCCGACTGGCACGAGGCGCGGGCCGAGCGGTTCGAGGCGGCGATCGCGGCCGAGCTCGGCCCGGACGGTGTGGGCGCGTTCCTGGTGTGGGGCGACCCGTCCCTGTACGACAGCACGCTGCGGGTGGTCGACCGCATCCTCGCCCGAGGCGCCGTCACCTTCGAGTACGAGGTGATCGCGGGCATCACCAGCGTGCAGGCGCTCACCACGGCCCACCGCATCCCGCTCAACCGCATCGGCGAGCCGATCACGATCACGCCGGCCCGCCGCCTCACCCCGGACGTCCAGAACGCCGTCGTGATGCTCGACGCCGGGTTCGCGCCGGCGGCGTGGCCGGACGCCCCGGAGCTGACGGTCTACTGGGGCGCGTACCTCGGCAGCCCGGACGAGGTGACGATCGCCGGCCCGCTGCCGGAGGTCGCCGTCGACATCGAGCGCACCCGGGACGAGCTGCGCCAGAAGCACGGCTGGATCATGGACACCTACCTGCTGCGGCGGAACCGCCCGGCGCCGGCCTGAATTGGGTATTGCCCCGGTGGCGGGCGCGGCGCACGCTGGGCCCACCGGTGGCGTCCACCGGGGCGCCACCCCGATCCGGGCAGGGGGTGGATCGTGTACGCACGCTCTACCACAGTTCTCGCGCGCGCCGACGCGATCGACGCCGGCATCATGCACCTGCGTGACCGGGTGATGCCGTCCGTGCTGGACATGGACGGGTGCGTCGGCCTGTCGCTGATCGTCGACCGGGCCTCCCGTCGTTGCATCGCGACCACGTCGTGGGAGGACGAATCGGCGATGCGCGCGGCGGAGCAGAAGGTCGAGACGATCCGCAACGATGCCGCCGGACAGTTCGGCGGCACGGTGCAGAAGGTCGAACGCTGGGAGATCGCAGCGATGCACCGCGAGCACGCCGCCGGTGACGGCTGCGGCGTCCGCTGCACCTGGCTCCAGGTGCCGGACGTCGAGCGGAGCATCGACGCGTTCCGCACGCAGGTGCTGCCCCGCGTCGAAGAGATGAGCGGCTTCTGCAGCGCCAGCTTCTTCGTCGACCGGGCGAACGGCCGGGCCTGCTCGGCGATCGCGTGGGACGGCCGGTCGGAGATGGACGCCAGCCGCGACGCGATGACCGAGCTGCGCACGAGCGTGACCACCCAGCTCGGCGGCGACGTGCTCGAGGTGGCCGAGTTCGAGCTGGCCATCGCCCACCTGCGCGCGCCGGAGCTCGTCTGATCGCGGTCTAGCTCCGCGGAGGGCGTTCCCGGGCAACCGAGTACAAGTGGCTGTCGCGGAACCCCTCCGCGGCGAGCACCCGGCCCACGATGATCACGGCCGTGCGCTTGATGCCGGCCCGGTGCACGGCGCCGGCGATGTCGGCCAGCCGGCCGCGGACGATGACCTCGTCCGGCCGGCTGGCGTAGGCGACCACGGCGACCGGGCAGTCGGCGCCGTAGTGGGGGAGCAGGTCGGCAACGACGGCGTCGATGCGGCCGACCGCGAGGTGCAGGACGAGCGTGGCGCCGGTCGCGGCGAGGGCGGGCAGCTCCTCGCCGGGCGGCATGGCGCTGGCGGCGTGTGCGATGCGGGTCAGGACGACCGTCTGCCCGACCTCGGGGACGGTGAGTTCACGGCCGAGCGCGGCCGCGGCGGCGGCGAAGGCGGGCACGCCGGGGACGATCTCGTACGGCACGCCGGCCGCGTCGATCCGGCGGGCCTGCTCGGCAACGGCACTGAACACGGCCGGATCGCCCGAGCAGAGCCGGACGACGTCCTGACCCCGTTGATGGGCGGCGACGAGTTCGGCGGTGATCTCGTCGAGGTCGAGGTGCTGGGTGTCGACGAGGTGGGCGTCGGGCGGGCAGTGCTCGAGCACCTCGGCCGGGACGAGGCTGCCGGCGTAGAGGCAAACCGGGGTTTGCGTCAGCAGCCGCTGGGCCCGCAGCGTGATGAGATCGGACGCGCCCGGCCCGGCCCCGACGAAGTACACCGTCATTTCGTCCACGCCCACTGGGTGACCGGCATCGCCGGCCGCCAGCCGGTGAAGCCGCCCACCGGCGCCGCGCGCTGGATCGCGATCCGGGTGAGCGAGCCGCCCCGCCGCGCGTGCCATTGCGAGAGCACTGCTTCCGTTTCAACCGTGACGCCGTTGGCCACGAGCCGTCCACCCGGCGTCAACGCCTCGACACACGCGTCCAGCACACCGTCCTGGCTCACGCCGCCACCGACGAAGATCGCGTCCGGCGCTTCGAGACCGGCGAGGGCCTCGGGCGCGGTCCCGTCGACCATCTCGAGGCCGGGGACGCCCAGTGCGCGAGCGTTGGCGGCGATGCGCGCGCGCCGGTCGGCCCGCGGTTCGACGGCGATCGCCCGGCACGCCGGGTGGGTGCGCAGCCACTCGATGCCGACGCTGCCCGACCCGGCGCCGACGTCCCACAGCAGCTGGCCGGGCCCGGGGGCGAGCAGCGCCAACGCGAGGGCGCGGGTCTCCCGTTTCGTGATCTGGCCGGCGTCGTGCTCGAACGCCTCCTCGGGCAGGCCGGGGATTCGGGGGAGCGGCACTGCGCCGGCGTCGGCTACGCAGTTGGCGGCGAGGATCGCCAGCGGGTCGTGCGGGCCGGGGTCGGCGCTGATGCGCTCGTCGCGGGCGCCGAGCCGTTCGAGGACGGTGACGGTGCTGCTGCCGTAGCCGCGTCCGGTCAGCAGTGCGCGCAGCTCGTCCCCGGCCGTCGCGGTGGCGACCAGCACGAGCACCCGCCGCCCGGGCTGGATCGCCGGGTGCACCAGCTCCAGCGGCCGGCCCACCGCGCTCACCACCTCGACGTCCTCTAGCGGCCACCCGAGACGGGCGGCGGCGAGCGACATCGAGGACGGGGCGGGATGGACGCGGATCGGCACCTCCATTCGGCTCAACGTCGCCCCGATGCCGAACCACATCGGGTCACCGCTGGCCAGCACGGCGAGGCGGCGGTCGGTGGCCAGCTCGCGCTCGAGGCCGGGGCGCAGTGGGCTCGGCAGTACCCGGCGCTCCGCGGTCACCGAGTCGTCGAGCAGCGCGAGCTGGCGCGCGCTGCCCAGCACCACCTCCGCGGCGCGCAGCACGTCCCGGACGGCCTCGGGCAGACCCGTCCACCCGTCGGCCCCGATGCCGACGACGTCGACCGGATTCTCTACGGGGCGGTGTGACACGTCCCGCAGTCTGCCGCAGGTCGCGTTGACCCCGTTTGTCCGCCGCCGCTAGCGTGAGCCTCGCGCTGCGGGGCAGGAACCCGGTGAGACTCCGGGACGGTCGCGCCACTGTGAGCCGGGCACTCGCTCGGTCAGTCAGACACTTCGCCGCGGTGCAGCCCGTCGAGCGGGGACGCACGATCCCCGAGAAGGAGCACCCCATGAGCAGCACCACT